>Ga0182748_1003795_pt1 | contig 12462 bp, 10 predicted proteins | sample eDN3rd37CKraftOP_FD_128877 | JGI IMG/M metagenome (GOLD analysis project Ga0182748, IMG submission 128877) | Enriched Organic Plus compost microbial communities from Emeryville, California, USA - eDNA 3rd pass 37_C Kraft OP (version 2) (version 2) ...
GCCGCCGTCGCGCCGCCGAGCAGCGCCGCGCGTTCGGCCCGCGCGCGCGCCGCGCCGAGCGCCTCGGCCGCCGCCGCCTCGCGCGCCTCGGCGCTTTCGATCGCCGCCGCCAGCGGCCGCGCGACCAGCAGCCAGCCGAGCACAATCGCGAGCAGCGTCCCCATCACCACGAGCAGCACCTGCTCGCGCGCGCTCCGCTCGCGCCACCACCGGGCGAGGCCCTCGCTCATGATGGCCGCACCAGCAGTTCCGCGGCCGGCCGGCCGCCTTGGTTGGCGAGCGCGCCGGGCGTCACCTCCAGCCCGCCGTCGCGCAGTCGGAGGCTCAGCATCTCCAGCGTCGCCGGCGTGTCGACGAGGATTGTGGCCGCGAGCGAGCCGTCGGCGCGATAGTCGACCCGCGCCAGCTCCGCGTTCGGCGTCGCGCGCACGGCCGCGAACAGGACGGGCGCGATCCAGGCGAAGCCCGGCGCCCGGTCCGCGCCGCCGGCGCCGCGCTGGTGAAGCGCCGCCGCCTCGGCCTCGAGCCGCGCCGCGCTGCTTTGGAGCAGCGCGAGCTTCGTCAGCGGCACCGCGAGCGTCAGCAGGGCCAGCACCAAAGCGAGCACGGCGATCCGGCGCAGCCCGCTGCTCTCGCGCCACCACAGCCGCCGCCGCGCGAACGGCCCCTGCCTCAGGTCCAGCGGCGGCGCGGCGACAAGGACGCCTAGCCCCGCTTCGAACGCCGCCTCGTCGATCTCCCTGACATCCGCGTCACCGATCACCGCCTCGGCCAGCTCCGGCTCCGCCGCGAAGGCGAGCGCCTGCCCGCGATGGTCGATGCCGTGTCGCGCCGCGCCCGCCTCCGGCGGGGCAAGCAGCATCGGCGTCGGCACCACCGCGTCGGGATCGAGCCCGGCTGCCTCCGCCGCCGCGAGCCAGGCCGCCATCTGCCGCGCCGGCGCGAGCGCGACCGGCGTCACCCCCGCCTCGGCGCGGCCCACGGCGACGTGCATGTCGGCGATCGGCTCGGCGCTCGCGTCGGCGAGCATCAGCCGCGCCGCGGCGGCGGTCTGGGCCTGGGTCAGACCCTCGGCAAGTTCGAGCCAGTGGATCGCGACCGCCTCGCCCGGCACGGCGAGCAGGACGCGCGCCGCGTCGTCCGGCGGCGGCGCGCCGCGGCCGCGAGCGATCACCGGGCGGCCGTCGAGCCGCAGCCAGCGCGCCGGCGCGCCGTCCGCCCCGGCGAAGACGAGCAGCGTCGCCGCGCCCTCCGGATCAGCTCGATATGTCGGCATTTTCCCCCGTGCCGCCCTCACGCCCGTCGGCGCCGAGGCTCATCACCTGGAACGGCCGCCCGTTCGCGCCGGGCGCCCGGTAGATATAGGGCCGGTTCCAAGGATCGTCGGGCAGGCGGCGGATATAATTGCCGGCGACGAGCGCCTGCAACCCCTCCTGCTGCGTCGGATAGCGCAGGTGATCGAGCCGGTACAATTCAGCCGCCTGCTCCAGCGTCGCGATGTCGGCGCGCGCCTTCGTCGCCGCCGCGCGGTCCACCGCCGGCATCACATTGATGATGACGATCGTCGCGAGCAGCCCGATGATGACGAGCACCACCATCAGCTCCAGCAGCGTGAAGCCTTCCTCACGGTCGCGAATTCCGACAGGCATCACATTCCTCCGGCGAGCGTGTCGAGTTGCAGGATCGGGAGCAGGATCGACAGCACGATCAGCGCGACGATGAAACCCATGACGATGATGATCGCCGGCTCCAGCAGCGACAGCGCGGTCGAGGTGAAGCTGTCGAACTCGCGCTCCAGATAGTCGGCGGCGCGCGCAAGCATGAGGTCGAGCCGGCCCGAAGCCTCGCCGCTCGCCGCGAGATAGACGAGCAGCGGCGGGAACACCCCGGCCCGCCGCAGCGCGCCGGACAGGCTGCCGCCGGTGCGGACCGTCTCGGCAATTTCGACGCTCGCGGCGCGCAGCGCGCGGTTGTGCACGGTATCGACGGTGAGCCGCAGCCCTTCGAGCAGGGGCAGCCGCGCCGCGACCATGGTCGAGAGCGTGCGCGCCATCCGCGCCGCGTGGAGATCCCGGATCAGCCGGCCGATGAGCGGCAGGCGGAGCAGCGCCGCGTCGAACTTGCGGCGCAGCCCCTCCTCCTTCAGCGCGCGGGAGGCGAGCAGGGCGAGCGCGACGGCGCCGAGCAGCAGCGCCCACCACCAGGCCCCAAGGAAATAGGACAAACCGATCACGAGCCGCGTCAGCAACGGCAATTGCTGGCCGATGTCCTGGAACTGCTGCACCACCTTCGGCACGACGAAGATCATCAGCGCGAGCACGACGAAGGCGGAGACGACGGCAAGAATCACCGGATAGGCGAGCGTCGAGAGCACCTTGGCGCGCACCGCCGCCTGCCGCTCCAGCCAGTCCGCCAGCCGCTCAAGACTCACGGGCAAGGTGCCGGAGCTTTCGCCGGCCGCGACCATCGCGCGGTAAAGCGGCGGGAAGCTGCCCCCCTCCCGCCCCATCGCGTCGGCGAGCCGCCGGCCCTCGACCAGGCCGGCATGGACACTGGCGAGGATCGCGCGGACGTCCTCGCGCTCCGACTGCCGGGAGAGCGTGCGCAGCGCCTCCTCCACCGGCGCGACCTGGATCAGGGTGGCGAGCTGGCGGGTGAACAGGGCGAGCTGCTTCGCGGTCAGCCGCCGGCGCCGGAACAGGCTCCGGGAGAGAAGGGGCGGCGCGGCCGCGCCCTCGCCTTCCGTCGCCGGCTCGATCCGCACGACATAGAGCCGACGCGCCTGGAGCCGCGCCTGCGCCTCCTCTCGTGTTTCGGCGACCAGCGCGCCGCGCCGTTCGCGCCCGGCCGTGTCGAGCCCGACCCAGGCGAACTCAGGCATCGGCCGCCTCGCGGCGGACGACGCGCAGCGCCTCCTCCGGGCTGGTGACGCCGTCCAGGACCAGCGCCCGCGCCGCCCCGGCCAGCGTCGGCGCGCGCGCGAAGGCGTGCGCGGCGATCGCCGCCTCGTCGCCGCCTTCGTTGACCAGCCGCCGGATCGTCCCGTCCACCCGCACCGCCTCGAACAGCCCGATCCGCCCCTTATAGCCCGTATGCCCGCAGGCCGGGCAGCCCCCGGGCTCCCGGATCGCGGCGCCCGGCGAGAGACCCAGGGCCTCGGCGAGCGAGCCCTGCGCCGTCGTGCCTAGACTGCACTCACCGCACAGCCGCCGCACCAGCCGCTGCGCCAGCACCGCGCGCAGCGTCGAGGCGATCAGGTAGGGCTCCACCTTCATGTCGCGCAGCCGCGTGATCGCGCCGACCGCGTCGTTGGTGTGCACGGTGGAAAGAACGAGATGGCCGGTAAGCGCCGCCTGGACGGCGATGTCGGCGGTCTCGCGGTCGCGGATTTCGCCGACCATCACCACGTCGGGGTCCTGCCGCAGGATCGCGCGCAGGCCGGCGGCGAAGGTGAGGCCCACCTGCGGATTGACCTGGGTCTGGCCGACGCCGTCGATCGCATATTCGACCGGGTCCTCGACGGTGAGGATGTTGCGGCTGCCGTCGTTGAGCAGGCGCAGGCCCGCATAGAGCGTCGTCGTCTTGCCGGAGCCGGTGGGGCCGGTGACGAGCACGATGCCGTTGGGTTCGGCGAGCGCGTCGCGGAACAGGGCGTTCACACTCGTGCTCATCCCAAGCGCGTCGAGGTCGATCCCCGCATTGTCCTTGTCCAGGATGCGCAGTACCACACGCTCGCCGGCGCGGCTGGGCAGGGTGGAGACGCGCACGTCGATCAGCTTGCCGCCCAGCGTCAGCCCGATCCGCCCGTCCTGCGGCAACCGCCGCTCGGCGATGTCGAGCCGGGCCATCACCTTGATCCGGCTCACCACCACCGGCGCGACGTGCGGCGGCAGGCGCAAGGTCTCGCGCAGCACGCCGTCGATCCGCATCCGCACGACCAGCCCGCTCTCGTAAGGCTCGATATGAATGTCGGAGACGCCCTGGCGCGCCGCGTCCGCGATGATCGAATTGATCAGGCGGATCGCCGGCGCGTCGTCGGACGTGTCGAGCAGATCCTCGACGCTCGGCATGGCGATTTCGTCGCCAGTAAGGCCGAGCGCGCCGGCGGCATCGACATCGGCGCCGGCGCTGGCGGCATAATGGTCGGAGAGCAGCCGGTCGAAGGTCGCGGCATCGACCCGGCGCAGCGCGAAGGGCCGGGCGAGGAAACGGCGCAGTTCGACCAGCGCCCGTGGGTCGGCGCCCTCGCGCATCGCGATCTCGGGGCGGCCGTCCGCGCCCGCGCCGGTGGCGACGAGGCCGTGGCGGCGGGCGAAGGCGTAGGGAACCCGCGCGCCCGGCTCCGGGGCGGGCGCGTCGCTCACCAGGGCGTCCCCTCCGCCGGCGGCGCGGCCGGCGGCGGCTGGGGCGCTCCCTCCTCGCCCGGCGCGGGCGGCGGAGGTACGACGATGTCGCCGGTGGTGGCGCGGACCGTCGGCGGCGTTGCGCCCATATAATCGCGCACCAGCTCGTCCAGGCTCGGCTCATGGTCGGGATCGAACAGGAGCTGGCGGCCCCGCATATATTCATAGCGGCGCGCGCTCATCGCCTGCGCTTCTTCCGCCGTGCGCAGGATGGTCGGCCGAATGAAGACCATCAGGTTGGTGCGCGCATGGGCGCGGCTGCGGCCGCGGAAGAGGTTGCCCAGCACCGGAATGTCGCCGAGCAGTGGCACCCGCTCGATCGTGCGCCGGTCATTGTCGTCGAGCAGCCCGCCGATCGCGACGATCTGGCCGTCGTCCACCGTGATCGTATTCTCGATCTCGCGCTTGTTGAGGATGAGATCCTGGAAGGACGACGAGACCGGCCCGGCGATGGAACTGACCTCCACGCGCAGGTCGAGCTTGATCGTGTCGCCGGCGTTGATCTGCGGCTTCACCTCCAGCGAGATGCCGACATTCTGCCGCTGCACGGTGCGGAAGGCGTTGTCGAAATTGGGCGAGAGCGCCTCCCCGGTCGTCACCGGGATTTCCTGCCCGACCAGGATGTAGGCCTCCTGGTTGTCGAGCGTCATGATGTGCGGCGTGGACAGGATGTTGGAATTGCTGTCGTTGCGCACCGCGCTGATGATTGAGCCGAAGATGGCGTCGCCGCTGCGCAGCGCGATGCCGCCGACTCCGCCAGTGATCCCCCCCAGCTCGCCGGCCACGGCGTTGATGAGGTCGCTCGAGCCGGTGGTGGTCGTCGTCGTGGTCGATCCGTTGCCGGTCTGGATTGTGGTCGTCGTGCCGCCCAGTTCGCGCGCGGCGAGCGCGCCGGCGACCGTGCCGAGATTGGGCGAGATGTTGGAATAGTTGGTGATCGCGAACGGGATGTTGCCGGAAAGGCCGGAGAGCAGGAGCTGCACACCGAGCTGGCGCGCCGCCGTGTCCGAAATCTCGACGATGATCGCCTCGACCAGCACCTGGCGGCGGCGCACGTCGAGCTGGCGGATTACCTCGGACAGCTGCCGCTGCACGTCGGCGGTGGCCGAGATGACGATCGCATTGGCGCCCTCGAAGCGGGTGACGATCGCGTTGCGCGCGCCGACCGGGACCTGCGCGTCGGGATTAGCCGGCTCGGTGGAAGCGGGCGGCGCCGGCTCGGGCGCGGCGCGCCGGCCCATCGTTCCCGCCGAAGGCCCGCTGGTCGCGTTGCTCTCGCCGGGGCGGCGGCGCTCGCCCTGGGCGGACGGCGGCGGCTCGCTCGCCGCCTGGCCGAGCAGGCGCTGGAGCACCGGCACGAGCTGCGCCGCGTCCGCATGCTGAAGGTAGACGACGCGCACCTCGCTGCCATTGGCGGCGCGCCGATCAAGCTCCTCCGCGACGCGGGCGAGCTGGGAAACGCTCGCCGCATCGCCGCGCAGCACGAGCGAATTGGCGCTGTCCACCGGCACCACCGCCACGCCCTCCCCGGCGAGGCCCGAGAGCGCGGAGGCGATCTCGCGCGCGCCGGCATTTTCGAGCCCGACGACGCGCGTCGTCGAGCTGTCCACGTCGATCGCGGCAAGCAGCTGGCGCAGCCGGCGGACATTGTCGGCGAAGTCCGAGACGATGATCGAGCTGCGGCTCGCGGTGATCGAGCCGTCGCGGCTGACACTGGGCCGCAACGTCTCGACCGCCTGCGCCGGATCGATGTGGCGGACGCGGAAGATCTCGGTGACGAAGCCGCTCGCCGGCGCGTTGCGCGTGCCGAGGCGCGCGGAGGCGGCGGCGCCAGCGACCGGCTGGATGCGCAGCGCGCCGCCGGCGGCGGGCACCGCGACGAAGCCGTTGGCGCGCAGCGTCGAAAGGAACAGCTCGAAATATTCGCTGCGTGAGAGCGGCCGCTCGGTGACGACCGAGACGCGGCCCTGCACGGCCGGATCGAGGATGAAGGTCCGGCCCGTCACCCGCGCCGCATCCTGCACGAAGGCGCGGATATCCGCCTCGCGCAGGTTCAGCACATATTGGGCGCTGACCGGCGCCGCGGGCGCAAGCGCCAGCGCACAGGCGAGCAGGAAGCCACGCATCCGTCTCATCGCCGCCTCACGTCGCATTGGCCCGCACCGGCTGCGCCTCGCCTGGCGCGGGCGGCTGGCTGGCGGCGGGCGGCGCCGTTTGTGGCTGCGGCGCGGCGGGCGAGACGGAAGGCGCCGGCGACGACTGGTCGAGGAAGAGCTGCTCGGCGCGGCCGCCGAGGCGCACGGTGATGCTGTCGAAACCGACCTCCGCGAGCGTCACGCCGGGGAGGATTTCCTCGCCCACCGCGAAGCTGCGCTGCGTGCCATCGGGAAGGCCGATGATCGCCGCCCCTCGCCCCGTCGCGCGATCCTCGCGCACGCCGAAGAGGCGGAGGTTGAGCGAGGTCACCACCGCCGGCGCCGGCGCGCCCTCGAGGCGGAAGAAGGGATCGAACGTGCGCAGCACCTCCGCGCCCGCCGACGCCGCGCCCGCCGCCACCGGGCGCCAGTCGCCGACCGGCCCGCGCGGCGTCGCAAGGAGCCACACCAGCCGCGCCGCCTGCACGGCGATAAGAGCGAGCAGCAGCAGTTCCGCCGCCAGCAGCAGCGCGCCCGAACGGTCGAGCCGGCCGGATGAATCGGACCACAGACGCACGACGAACCGCCCTACCTCCCCGTTCGGGGCCCCTGCCGGACCCGGTGCGCGCCGGAAACTGCCGCGCCGGGCGCCCCGAAAGGCGCGGCGCGGGCCGACACGCGTGGCGCATCGTGTTGAATTGGCGGCATAAGCCCCCCGTCCCCCAAGAGTCGCCGGCGCGGACGTTCACAGCTTTTCGGGCGGCGCGCAAGACCCGGAGGCGCGCCGGGAAGCGAGTCGTTCGGATAAAGGTCGGGCGGCGCCTCTAGGGAAAAGCGCCGCCCTCAAGCCCCCTCGTTATCACCGCGAAGCTGGCTGCAGGCTGAATGCCCTTGCCGCTAGAGGAGCTCCACCGCCACCGCGGTCGCCTCGCCGCCGCCAATGCACAGGCTCGCGACGCCGCGCTTCCGGCCGCGATTCTGGAGCGCGGCGATCAGCGTCGCCATGATCCGCGCGCCGCTGGCGCCGATCGGGTGGCCGAGCGCGGTCGCGCCGCCGTTCACGTTGATCTTCTCGTGCGGAATGTCGAGATCGCGCATCGCGATCATCGCGACCACCGCGAACGCCTCGTTGACCTCGAACAGGTCGACATCGTCCACGCTCCACCCGGCCTTGTCCAGCACCTTGCGGATTGCGTTGACCGGCGCGGTGGTGAACAGCGCCGGCTTGTGCGCGTGAGCGGCGGTGGCGACGATGCGGGCGACCGGTCTGTGGCCCCGCGCCTCGGCGACGCTCGCGCGGGTCAGCACCAACGCGGCGGCGCCGTCGCTGATCGAGCTGGCATTGGCGGCGGTGATCGTCCCGTCCTTGGCGAAGGCGGGCTTCAGCGTCGGGATCTTCTCGGGATTGCCCTTGGGCGGCTGCTCGTCGAGCGTCACCGTCTCGCTGCCCTTGCGGGTCGCGACCTCCACGGGGGAGATCTCGCGATCGAAGGCACCCGTGCGCTGCGCCTCCTGCGCTCGCGTCAGCGAGGCGATCGCATATTCGTCCTGCTGGGCGCGGGTGAACTGGTACGCCTGGGCCGTCTCCTCGGCGAAGCTGCCCATCGCGCGGCCCGGCTCGTAGGCGTCCTCGAGCCCGTCGAGGAACATATGGTCGTAGACGCGGTCGTGGCCCATGCGCGCGCCGCCGCGATGCTTGAGCAGCAGATAGGGCGCGTTGGTCATGCTCTCCATGCCGCCGGCGACGAGGAGATCGACGCTGCCGGCCGCGAGCGCCTCGGCGCCCATGATCGCCGCCTGCATCCCGCTGCCGCACATCTTGTTGACCGTCGTCGCCTCGACCGAGATCGGCAGGCCGGCCTTCAGCGCCGCCTGCCGCGCCGGCGCCTGGCCGAGCCCAGCGGGAAGCACGCAGCCCATGTAGATGCGCTCGACATCCTCGCCCGAGACGCCCGCGCGCTCCACCGCCGCCTGCACCGCTGTCGCGCCGAGATCCACGGCCGAGGCGCCGGCGAGGCTGCCCTGGAAGCTGCCCATCGGGGTGCGGGCGTAGGAAAGGATGACGACGGGATCGGCCTTGGTGGTCACGGAACACTCCTGTTTCCGGTCGTCCCGAGCGCAGTCGAGGGGCACCGGAACAGAGTTCGCGCGCACGCCGCTCGGATTCGCTCGGGCGAGCGATGAGGTTTGCGTACCGCAGATAGTCCGGGCGCGCGCCTTGTTCAAATCTTGGCGCCGGTGCTAGGGCGGCGCCAGGGAGGGAGATGCCATGTCCGACTACGGCCTCGATTTCGATCTCGGCGAAATGGCCGATGCGATCCGCGAGACCACGCGACGCTTCGCCCACGAGCGGATTGCGCCGCTCGCCGCGAGGATCGACGCGGAGGACTGGTTTCCGCGCGAGCTGTGGCCCGAAATGGGCGCGCTCGGCTTGCACGGCATCACCGTCGAGGAAGCCGACGGCGGGCTCGGCCTCGGCTATCTCGAACATGTCGTGGCGCAGGAGGAGGTGGCCCGCGCCTCGGCCTCGGTCGGCCTTTCCTACGGCGCGCATTCGAACCTGTGCATCAACCAGATCCGCCGCTGGGGCACGCCCGAGCAGAAGGCGCGCTACCTGCCCAAGCTGATCTCCGGCGAGCATGTCGGCAGCCTCGCCATGTCCGAGGCCGGCGCCGGCTCCGATGTTGTCTCGATGAAGCTGCGCGCCGAGAAGAAGGGCGACCGCTACATCCTGAACGGCACCAAGTTCTGGATCACCAACGCGGCTTATGCCGACACGCTCGTCGTCTACGCCAAGACGGCGCCGGAGGAAGGTTCGCGCGGTATCACCACCTTCCTGATCGAGAAGGGCTTCAAGGGTTTCTCGATCGGCCAGAAGCTCGACAAGATGGGGATGCGCGGCAGCCCCACCGCCGAGCTGATTTTCGAGGATTGCGAGGTCCCGGAAGAGAATGTGATGGGCCCGGTGAACGGCGGCGTTGCCGTGCTGATGAGCGGGCTCGACTATGAGCGCACCGTGCTCGCCGGCATTCAGCTCGGCATCATGCAGGCCTGCCTCGACGTCGTCCTTCCCTACGTGCGCGAGCGCAAGCAGTTCGGCAAGCCGATCGGCTCCTTCCAGCTCATGCAGGCGAAGATCGCCGACATGTACGTCGCGCTCAATTCGGCGCGCGCCTACGTCTACCAGGTCGCGCGCGCCTGCGACGCCGGGCGCACGACGCGCTTCGACGCCGCGGGCGCGATCCTCTACGCGAGCGAGAATGCGGTGCGCGTCGCCGGCGAGGCGATCCAGGTCCTCGGCGGCGCCGGCTATACCAAGGACTGGCCGGTCGAGCGTTACTTCCGCGACGCCAAGCTGCTCGACATCGGCGCGGGCACCAACGAGATCCGCCGCATGCTGATCGGGCGGGAGCTGATCGGGGCCGGGGCGTAGCAAAGCGGAGGCGCGGCCCGATCAGACGGTCGCGGTCAGCAGACGCAGGCGTCCGCGCGCGCCGCCCTGATCGGCGACCTGCGCGCCCGCGCCGCGCACGACATGGCGCGCTGAAGCGGCCGACTGGCGAGCGCTACCAGACCCTCACCCGCGCGTCCGGCGCCAGATAGAGCCGCTGCCCCTGCAGCACGTCGAAGGCCTGGTACCAGGCGTCGAGATTCCTCACCGTCAGCGCGCGATACTGGTCGGGCGCGTGCTCGTTGGTCGCGATCTGGGCGCGCATCGCGGCCTCGCGCTGCTTGGCGCGGTGCGCCTGGGCGTAGGCGAGGAAGAAGCGCTGGTCGCCGGTGAGGCCGCCGATCACCGGCGCCTCGCGCCCGTTCAGCGAGGCGCGATAGGCGTCGTAGGCCGCCATCAGGCCGGCGAGATCGGCGATATTCTCGCCCAGCGTGTGCGTGCCGTTGAGATGCAGGCCGGGGAATGGCTCGTAGCGTCATATTGGCGCGCGAGCGCCTGGCCGGCGGCGGTGAAGCGGGCGAGGTCGGCCGGCGTCCACCAGTTGCGGTAGCGCCCGTCGGCGTCGAAGGTCGCGCCGAGATTGTCGAAGCTGTGGCTGATCTCGTGCCCGATGATCGCGCCGATCGCGCCATAGTTGAAGGCCGGGTCGGCATTGGGATCGTAGAAGGGCGGGTTGAGAATCGCCGCGGGGAAGTTGAGCGCGTTCTGCAACGGCAGGTTGACCGCGTTCACCGTCTGCGGCGTCATCCACCATTCGCTGCGATCGACCGGACGGCCGAGCTTCGCGAGCTGATGGCGATATTCGTAGAGTTGCGCCCGCCAGGCGTTGCCGAATGCGTCGTCCGGCCGGACCTCGAGCGACGAATAGTCGCGCCATTGCTCGGGATAGCCGACGCCGACGATCAGCGCCTGCAGTTTGCGCCGCGCCTCCGCCCGCGTCGCCGGGGCAAGCCAGTCGATCGCGACCAGCCGCTGGTCGAAGGCGCGAACGATGCCGCGCACCATCGCCTGGATGTCGGCCTTGGAGGCGGCGGGGAAGTAGCGCTCGGTGTAGATCCGGCCGACCGCGTCGCCCAGGGCGGCGCTGGTCGCGAGCAGGGCGCGGCGGTCGCGCGGGCGCTGCTGCTGCTGGCCGGAGAGCGTCCTGCCGTAGAAATCGAAGCGGAGATTGTCGATCGCGCTGGGCAGCACCGCGGCCATGCGGCTGGCGGTGTGGAAGGCGAGCCAGTCCTTCCATGCGTCGAGCGGCTCGCTGGCGACGAGCGCGGAAAGGCGCGCGATCGGCGCCGGATGCCAGGCGACGAAGCTCTGCTGGTTGCCGAGCCGGGCGGCGGCCAAGAACGCGTCCCAGTCGATGCCGGGCGCGCGCGAGGCGAGGTCGGCGCGACGCCACGTCTGGACGCGGCCCGGGTCCTGCGCCTCGCTCACCGGCGCGTGGCCGCGGGCGATCTTCATCTCGAGATTGAAGACGCGCTCGGCGCGCATCTCGGGATCGCTCAGCCCGAGCTGGCGCATCATCTGGACGAGATAGGCGCGATAAGCCGTGCGAATGCGCGCCATGTCCGGATCGGCGGAGAGGTAATATTCGCGCTCCGGCATGCCAAGCCCGCCCTGGAGCAGATAGGGCATGGTCGTGTCAGGCGTCTCCAGGCCCTGCGTCACGAACAGACCGAACAGGTTCTCGGTCCAGAAGTTGGTCGCGTTCAGCGGGTCGACGTCGCCGCGCAGGTTCGCGCCGAGCATCACCGAAAGGTCATGCACATTCGAGATGGCATCGATGCGCCGGAAGATCGGCTGGAGCGGGCCGAGGCCGCGCCGGTCGATCGCCGCCGTGTCGAGATAGGCGGCGTAATAGTCCGCGATGCGGCGCACGTCGGAGCCGGGGGCGGGGCTGGACCGGCCCGCGCCGGCGATGATCTCGGTGTTGCGCTGGTTGACCAGCTCCTGAACGGCGTCGAACGAACCAACCCGCGTCTTGTCGGCCGGGATTTCGGTGCGCGCGCGCCAGCCGCCATTCGCATATTCGTCGAAATCGTCGCCCGGGTTCACGCTCCGGTTCATGCCGGCGAGGTCGACGCCGATCTGGTCGTGCGCCGGCGCGGCCGCGCTGCCGTTGTCGTTGTCGGCGGAAACCGAGCAGGCGGAGGTAGCCGCGAGCGCGAGGGCGGCGAGCAGCGCGAGACGGGTCATGTGGGCCTTCGTAGCTGTGGTGGCGATATAGAACGGTCCTTAGGCGCTTCGGGCCGCCGCGCCTAGGCCGTTCGACAGGATGCAGGTTCTGTCGACCGACGTCGCAACGCGCCGCCCGAAGGCGGGAGCGGCGGCGCGCCTCAGCGCGCTTCTCGCCCGGTTCGGGCCGCCGGTCCCAGTCGCGCGAGTCGAGGAGGATGTTTCCGTCCATCCCCACGCCCGCCCTGTCGCTCGAATCCTGGCCCGTCGTCCCCGGCGGAGTCCCGTGGCCCTGCGCCGCGGA
>Ga0182748_1003800_pt1 | contig 12450 bp, 13 predicted proteins | sample eDN3rd37CKraftOP_FD_128877 | JGI IMG/M metagenome (GOLD analysis project Ga0182748, IMG submission 128877) | Enriched Organic Plus compost microbial communities from Emeryville, California, USA - eDNA 3rd pass 37_C Kraft OP (version 2) (version 2) ...
GTCGCTTATTCCATCTCGACGTATTTGCCGCCCTTCTGCCACTTGTAGAACACATAGTCGAGCTTGGTGATGTCACCCTTCTTGTCGTAGCCGATCGGGCCCAACACGGTGTCCCACTTGTCCTTGTGGATCTCGGCCGCGACCTTCTTGGGGTCGGTGGTGCCGGCTTTCTTGGCGGCGTTGGCCCAGATCTGGATGGCGGCATAGGTGTAGAGCGTATAACCCTCCGGGTTGATGCCCTGATCCTTGAAGCGCTTCACCACCGCGGCGGCGACCGGGCGCTTGGTCGGATCGGGACCGAAGGTGAACATCATGCCGGTGCCGGCATCGCCGGTGATCGACCAGAACTCGTCGGTCGCGATGGCGTCGCCCGAGATCATCTGCGCCATCAGGCCCTGCTGCCGCATCTGCCGCAGCATCAGGCCGGCCGACGTGTGGTAGCCGCCGACATAGACGACATCGATCTTGTTGGCCTTCATGCGCGAGACCAGCGCATTGAAGTCCTTGTCGTCCTTGCCGTAGGCCTCCATCATCGCGACCTTCACGCCGGCCTTGTCGAGCGTCTTCTTGACCTGGTCGGCGAGGCCTTGGCTGTAGGTCTGCTTGTCGTGGACGATGGCGACGTTCTTGCCCTTGTAATGCTTGGCGATGTAGTTGCCGGCCACTTCGCCCTGCTGGTCGTCACGGCCGCAGACGCGGAACAGGTTCCACATGCCGCGGTCGGTGAACTTCGGGTTGGTCGAGGCGGGCGTGATCTCGATCGTGCCGGCGTCGGCATAGACGTCCGATGCGGGGATCGACGAGCCCGAGCAGAAGTGACCGATGACGACCGGCACGTTCGCGCCCACCAGCTTCTCGGCCACCGAACGCGCCTGCTTGGGATCGCAGGCGTCGTCTTGGATGTCCATCTTGAGCTTCTTGCCGAGCACGCCGCCGGCGGCGTTGATGTCGGCGATGGCCATCGTCGCGCCGTTCTTGAATTGCTGACCGAACGAGGCGTATTGCCCGGTGAGCGGACCGGCGACGCCGATGGTGATGTCTTGCGCGGATGCCGCGCCGGCGAGCGCGAGCGTCAGGCCGGCCGCCAATCCAGTGAGCCGCAATAGTTTCATGATCTGCTCCTCTCGGCAGGGGGGAAATGACGCGGGCGCCCCGGCGCCCCGCGACGATCGAAACCGTCAAGCCTCTATTGTCTCAGAAATTGCCGGGATGTCACCACCCGGCGCCCCTATTCCTAAGGCGAATTTTCGTCCAGCAGCCGCTTCTTTTCGCGCCAGGTGAAGGGCCCGGAGCGCTCGTAGAGCCAAGGGTATTGGCGCGCCATCTGGTTGGTCCGGGTGACGCGGAAGGAGATCGCGGCGACCGCCATGACGTAGAGGGTGTCCGCCAGCCAGGACTCGAATGCCAGGATGTGGGCCGAGAACAGCGCGAAATGCAGAAAGCGCACCGCCGCGCCGAGCAGCACCATGTAAACCAGCACGTACCAGAAGGGCCGCCAGGTTGCGGCCATGGCGCGGCCGGCCAAGGCCGCGGCGCCGCCGCCGATGATGCCGGTCACCATCAGCACCTGCAGCCAGCTTTCGGTCGCGTAGAGCCCGCTCATCTCCTGCCGTTCCCTTGCGCCATTCCGCGCGCCGCCCGCCTCAATGGCGGCCGCCTTCCAGATAGGCGGCGCGCACTTCCGGCCGCGCCAGCAATTCGCGTCCTTCGCCCGACATGGTGATCAGCCCGTTGACCATCACATAGCCGCGATGGGCGAGCTTGAGCGCATGGTAGGCGTTCTGCTCGACGAGGAACACGGTGAGCTTTTCGCGCCGGTTGAGGTCGCGGATCGCCTCGAAGATCTGCTTGACCAGGAGCGGCGCGAGGCCGAGCGACGGCTCGTCGAGCAGCAGGAGGCGCGGACGGCTCATCAGCGCGCGGCCGATCGCCAGCATCTGCTGTTCGCCGCCGGACAGTGTGCCGCCGCGCTGGCCGATGCGTTCCTTCAGCCGCGGAAACAGTTCGAACACGCGGGCGAGATCCTGCTCGAAATGGGCCTCGTCGGTGATGGTCGCGCCCATCTGCAGGTTTTCCATCACCGTCATGCGGCCGAAGATGCGGCGGCCTTCCGGCGCCTGGGCGATGCGCAGGCGGGCAATGTCGTGGGCCGCCAGCCCGGTGATGTCTTGGCCGTCGAAGAAGACGCGGCCCTCGCGCGGCTGCGGGTCGCCGAAGATGGTCATCATCAGCGTCGACTTGCCGGCGCCGTTGGCGCCGATCAGGGCGACGATCTCGCCGGCGTGGATGTCGAGGTCGACGCCCTTCAGCGCAATGACATTGCCGTAATAGGTCTTCACGCCGCGCACGGAGAGCAGCGGGGTGGCTGCGCCGGTGGCTGCGGCCGCGCTCATAGGCCGACCTCCGCTTCGATCTCGTCGACCTCTTCGTCGGCGACGCCGAGATAGGCGCCGATCACCTTGGGATCGTCGCGCACCGCGGCGGGAGTGCCGTCGGCGATCTTGACGCCGTAGTCGAGCACGATGATGTGGTCGGAAATTTCCATCACCACCGACATATCGTGCTCGATCAGCAGGATCGAGGTCTTATGTTCGGCGCGGATGAACAGCAGGAGCTCGTTGAGCTCGCCGCTCTCGCGCGCGTTGAGGCCGGCGGCGGGCTCGTCGAGGCACAGCAGGACCGGGTCGGCGCACATGGCGCGGGCGACCTCGAGCCGGCGCTGCGCGCCATAGGGCAGGGCACCGGCCGGATCGTCGGCGCGGTCAATGAGACCGATGCGGTCCAGCCAATAGCGCGCCTTGTCGGTGGCGGCGCGCTCGGCGGTCTCGAATGTGCCCATGCCGAGCAGGCCGAGAATGGTCATGCCGGAGGCGCGCATCAGCGTATTGTGCTGCGCGACCATCAGGTTCTCGAGTGCCGTCATGCCCGGGAACAAGCGGATGTTCTGGAACGTGCGCGCCACCCGGGCGAGCTTGTTGATGCGGAAGTCGTACAGGCGTTCGAGCAGATAGGTCGAGCCGTCGGCGTGGGTGAGCTTCAACATGCCGACGCTCGGCTTGTAGAAGCCGGTGATGCAGTTGAAGACGGTGGTCTTGCCGGCGCCGTTGGGGCCGATCAGCGCGGTGATGTCGCCGCGGCGCGCCTTGAACGACACGTCGTCGACCGCGACCAGGCCGCCGAAGCGCATGGTCAGGTGGTCGACGGACAGGATGGTGTCGGCGGCCGCGTCAGTCATGCCGTGCGCGCCTCCACGACCAGGATTTGGCACGCGCCCGGCGCACGACGTCGGCGCCGACTTCCTTGGGCCCTTGCAGGAAGATCGTCGGCGTGCGCGTCGCCACCAGCCCGCGCGGGCGCCAGATCATGATCAGCACCATCGCGAGGCCGAACACCAGCATGCGGAACTGGGCGAACTCACGGAAGAACTCGAAGCCGCCGAGCATCACCGCGGCGGCCACCGCGACACCGATCTGGCTGCCCATCCCGCCAAGCACGACGATGGCCAGCACCATCGCGGATTCGGTGAAGGTGAAGCTTTCCGGGCTGATGAAGCCCTGGCGGGTGGCGAAGAACGAGCCGGCGAAGCCGGCGAACATGGCGCCGGTGGCGAATGCCGTGAGCTTGGTATTGGTGGTGTTGATGCCGAGCGAGCGGCAGGCGATTTCGTCCTCGCGCAGCGCTTCCCAGGCCCGCCCGATCGGCAGCCGGCGCAGGCGAATGGTGACGAAGTTGGTGATCAGCGCCAGCACCAGGATCAGGTAATACAGAAACACGATGCGGTGGGTGAAGGAGTATTGCAGGCCGAAGGTCTGCGCGAAGCCGCCGGGCGCGTTGTTGAACGGCAGGCCGAAGAAGCTCGGCCGCGGGATGCCGCTGATGCCGTCGGGGCCGTGGGTCAGCGCCTGCCAGTTGAGCAGCACCAGGCGGATGATTTCGCCGAAGGCCATGGTGACGATGGCGAGGTAGTCGCCGCGCAGGCGCAGCACCGGAAAGCCGAGGATGATGCCCCAGAACGAGGCGAGTATGCCGGCGAGCGGCAGGCAGATCCAGAACGAGAAGCCGAAATGTTCGGCCAGCAGCGCGTAGGAATAGGCGCCGACCGCGTAGAAGGCGACGTAGCCGAGATCGAGCAGCCCGGCGAGACCGACCACGATGTTGAGACCCCAGCCGAGCATCACGTAAGTGAGGATCATGATGCCGAGGTCGAGCATGTAGCGGTTGTTGTAGAAGATGATCGGCGCCGCGAGCGCGAAGGCGAGCAAAGCGGGCGCCGCCAGCGCGGGCAAGACGCGGGCCCGTTCGCGCACGGCCTCCGGCACGTAGGCGGCCAGCGAAATGGAGCGCTCGCCGATGATCAGTTCGCGCAGCAGCGCACCGGCGAAGACGATGCCGACCACGATCGCCAGCAAGTCGGGCCGGCCGCTGAGAAAGAGCGCGCCGTTCGCGCCGGTATGGGTCCGCGCGCCGAGCAGCAGCGAGAACAGGCCGAAGGCGACGATGGCGGCGAACAGCGCCCGCTTGAACGCGGTGGCGATATTGACGCGGGCGGCCTTGGGTGCGGATGACACGCCGGTCCTCGTCTTGTCAGACCTTTTCCACTTCCGGCCGGCCCAGGATGCCGGTCGGCAGGAAGATCAGCACGATGACCAGGATGGAGAAGGCGGCGACGTCCTTGTACTCGATCGAGAAATAGGCCGACCAGAAGGTTTCGATTAGCCCGATCAGGAGGCCGCCGACCATGGCGCCGGGGAGCGAGCCGATGCCGCCGAGCACGGCGGCGGTGAAGGCTTTCACCCCGGCGATGAAGCCGATGTAGAAATCGATCACGCCGTAATAGAGCAGATGCATGATGCCGGCGACGGCGGCCAGCGCCGCGCCGATGACGAAGGTGTAGGATATCGTGCGGTTGACGTCGACGCCGAGCAGGGAGGCCATCTTGAGGTCCTGCTCGCAGGCGCGCATGTCGCGACCGAGCCGGGTGCGCGCCACCAGCCAGGAGAAGATGCCCATCAGCACGACGGTGGTGACCACCACGATGATCTGCACGTTGGAGAGCCGGACCGCGAAGCCGCCATCGTGCATCAGCGTGTAGCCGCCCGGGATCAGCGGCGGCAGCGGTTTGACGCGCGCGCCTTGCGCGACCTGCACGAAATTCTCCAGCGCGATCGACATGCCGATGGCCGAGATCAGCGGCGCCAGTCGGAATGAACGGCGCAAGGGTCGGTAGGCGATGCGTTCGACGGTCCAGCCGTAGAGCGCGGTCACCGCCATCGCGATCAGCAGCACGAGGAAGAGCGCGAGCGGCACCGCCGTGACGCCGAGGGCGACCAAAGCGAGGAACGCGATCAAGGCGACGAAGGCGCCCACCATGAAGATGTCGCCATGGGCGAAATTGATCATGCCGATGATGCCATAGACCATGGTGTAGCCTATGGCGATCAAGCCGTAGATGGCCCCCAGCGTGACGCCATTGATCAGCTGTTGCAGGAAATATTCCATGCATCCGCATCCTTGCGCATGGCGGCCCGGCGCACAACCGCAATCCCCTTGATGAAAGGCTTAACAGGCGAAAGCGGGAGCGGCAACGCGGATCGCAGGCGTTGTGGACACGCTGGATAGGCCCGAGACGCGCGGGCGCCCGTGTCCGAAGCGCCCGTGTCCACGGCGCGCTGCCGGGCGCGGTCGCGCGCGGGCCGCGGGGAACCCCGGGGCGGCGGCCGGTTCCGCGCATCCTGCGCCGCGCGGCGCGCGCGGAACGAAGCCCGGCGGGGCGCGTTTTCTGGGAATGGTGGGACGGGGCGTGACGAAGCCGAAATCTTCGCGTCAGCCAACCGTTGGAAGGAACCAGAATGAGCCAGAGTCAGAACCAAGGCCAGCGCCCGGGCCAGCAGCAGCAGCAGGGCGGCAGCCAAAAGCACGGTCAGCAGCAGGGCGGCCAGAAATCATGGCAGGAGCAGCAGGCCAGCCAGAAATCCGGCCAGTCGCAGCAGAGCGGTCAGAAGCAGGGCCAGCAGCATCAGCAGCAGTCGCGTCAGGCCCAAGGCGGCCAGCACGGCGGCGGCCAGCACGGCCACGGCCGCTGACGCCGCGCAGCGGACGCTCGTGAAAAACCCCGCCGTTTCCCGGCGGGGTTTTTTGCGCGCCGTGCACAGCCGCGCGTTGGCGGGCGCGGCCGGCTCGCTTATGCTCCCGGCCCATGTCCGTGGCCGCGCTCCCGCTGTTTCATCTCTACGGCGATCCGCCGGACGACGCGGCATTCGACTTCATTCACATCGAGACCATCGCCGCGCGCTCCTCGGTGCATGACTGGACCATCCGCGCGCACCGGCACCGCAACCTGTTCCAGCTGCTGCTGATCGAGCAGGGCGGCGGCGAGATGAGCTTCGAGACCGCGACGGTGCCGTTCGCCGCGCCGTGCGCGATCCTGGTTCCCGCCACCACGGCGCACGGATTCCGCTTCACGCCGCGGGTCACCGACGGCTGGGTGGTGAGCTTCACCGAGGACGTCGCCGGCGCGCTCGGCGAGCAGTCCGGCGAGGCGCTGGCGCGGCTCAAGGCGGTGGCCGGCGATCCGCTGGTGCCGCTTTCGGATTCGAGCGAGGCGCGGCGGCTGTCCACGCTGTGCGCCGATCTGCACGAAGAAGGCGCGCTCGCGCGCGAGGGCCATCGTCTCGCCATGCGCGCGCTGCTCGCGCTCATCGCGCTCGAAGTGTTGCGGCTGGCGGTCAGCCGCGCGCGCTCCGGCGCGGTCACGCTCACGCGCGCCGACGCGCGGGTGGAGGAATTGCGCCGGTTGCTCGACCAGCACTTCCGCCAGGAGCGGCTGATCCGCTTCTATGCCGAGAAGCTCAACATGACGCCGGACCGCCTCAACGACCACGTCAAGCGCGCGACCGGGGTCACCGCCGGCCATCTCATCCGCCAGCGCGTCCTGACCGAGGCCAAGCGCCAGCTCGTGTTCACCAACCAGGCGATTCACGAGATCGCGTACGACCTCGCCTTTTCCGATCCCTCGCATTTCGCGCGTTTTTTCCGCAAGCAGACCGGCATGACGCCGCAGGCCTTCCGCGAGGGCCGCGGCGGTTAGTCGGCTCCCCTGTCGGCGCGGTTTCCCGCGCCGAACCATCCTTTCCACAGCTTCTTGCGCCCTGGTCCCGCGCTTCGCGCCGGTAAGGTAAAAAAACGGTTTCTTTTGAAGGCCGCATTTGAACAGGTTACTGATTATTAATTATTTCATGGAGGAAGCCATGCCGAAGACCTCGGTCGCGGCCGTTGCCACGATCCTGGCGATCAGCCTTTATTTCACGTTGGTTTGGGGGTTCGAGGGCGCGCAGGTGTTGACCTCGCCGCACTACGGCCTCGACGACGTCTGGCGCTCGCAGATCGTATTCGCGCTCGGCAGCCTCGTCGGGCTCGCGCCGCTCGGCCTCGTCAAGCTCTCGGCCTTTCTGGGCGGCGTGAAGCTCATGGCCGCCGCCTTCTGTGGCTTGCACATCCTCAAGCGTCTGCGCGTGCTCGCCGGCGGCGAGCCGGACGCGGAAATCCTGGAAGGCGCGCTCATGCTCGTGCTCGCGGTCAGCGTCGTGTCGGCCGCCGTGGCGACGTGGTCGTACAATGCCGCACTCGTGGGCGAGCAGGCGATCAATCTCGTGCTGGCCGCGGTCGGCACCGCGCTGTGCATCGCCGAGCGCCGCGGCAGGCGCGTGGCCGAAACGGGTGAGGTGGCGTTCGCGACTGCTGAGGGTGGGCCGCACGGCGCGACCTGGTTCGCGCCCTGGCGCTAACTATTTGCCTTTCGTCACCTCGGCGATCACATCGGCAGCTTCCTTGAAGGCGTGATTGGCCGCCGGCACGCCGCAATAGATCGCCTGCTGCAGGATGATTTCCTTGATGTCGTCCGGCGTGAAGCCGCCCTCGACCAGCGCCGCGCGCACATGCATGCGGAACTCCTCCCACTTGTCGAGCGCGAGCATGGTGCCGATCACCAGCACGCGGCGGGTGCGCTCGTCATAGTGCGGACGCGTCCAGATCTCGCCCCAGGCGGCGCGCGTGATGAAATCCTGGAATTCCTCCGTGAACGCGGTCTTCTTCGCATTGGCGCGATCGACCCAGGCATTGCCCAGCACCTTGCGGCGCTGCGCCATGCCGCGTTCGTAGCGTTCTCTCTCGTCCATGATGCCACCCCGAGACATTTGACCGCGTGTCCCCGCGGAAGCGGGGCCCGGTCCCTTGGCCTTGCACGCTGGATTCCCGCCGGCGCGGGAAGGCGCGGCGATTGGTTCAGCCGAGCAGGAAGTCGAGCACTGTCCTGGTGTATTGCTGCGGTTGCTCGACATTGGCGATATGGGCGGCGTCGATCGCGGCGACCTTGGCGCCGGGGATCGCCTGCGCGATAGCCTCGCCGGCGGACGGCGGCGTGGCGGCGTCCTGGCTGCCGACGATCACCAGTGTCGGGGCCGTAATGCTCGAATTGCTGGCCCGGAAATCCATGTCGCGGATCGCCTCGCAGCAGCCGACATAGCCGGGCACTTTGGTCGCGACGAACATATCCCTCATGCGCGCCATCGCCTCGGGTGCGCGCTCGCGGAAGCCGGCCGTGAACCAGCGCTGCATATTGGCGTCGACCATCGCTGCGAGCCCTTTGCTCTCGACAAATTTGATGCGGTCGGACCACGGCGCCTTGTCGGCGTAATAGGAATTGGTGTTGGAGAGAATGAGCTTCTCCACCCGGTCCGGGGCATGGGCTCCGAGCCATTGTCCGACCATGCCGCCCATCGACAGGCCGCACCAGCTGGTTTTCTCGATTTCGAGCGCGTCGAGCACGGCGAGCACGTCGCGGCCGAAGCGCTCCATCGAATAGGGGCCCTGCGGGACGCCCGATCGGCCGTGACCGCGGCGGTCGTAGCGCACCACGCGGAAATGCTTGGCGAATTCGTCGACCTGCGGGTCCCACATGTTCAGATTGGTGCCGAGCGAATTCGACAGCATCAGCGCGGGTGCACCGTCGCGGCCCGTGACCTCGACATAGATCGGGCAGCCGTCATCGGCGGTGATGGTGGGCATGGAATTTCTCCCTTCGAACTCGGTTCTTGATCTTCGGGGCGCGACCGGAGCGAAACCCATAAAGCGCGCCGGCGCGCCTGCAAAGCTCTTTTCAGCGGCCCTGGGAGGGCTTAATGCGTGATGGTTGCGGCTGCTCACGGCCGGTACGGTTTGCGAAGGAGACTGCTCCGATGGCGATGACGATGACGGGCGAGGTTCAGCTGGCCGCCTCCCGCGAGGTGGTATGGGCGAAGCTCAACGACGCGGAGGTTCTCAAGGCCTGCATTCCGGGGTGCGAGGAGCTCAACAAGACTTCCGACACGGAATTCCAGGCCGTCGCCACGCAGAAGATCGGTCCGGTGAAGGCGCGTTTTCGCGGCAAGGTCCAGTTGACCGACCTCGATCCGCCCAACGGCTACAAGATCCTGGGTGAAGGCGAGGGCGGCGTCGCCGGCTTCGCCAAAGGCGGGGCGACCGTTTCGCTCACCGAAAAGGACGGCGGCACCCTGCTCACCTACAATGTCGAGGCCCATATCGGCGGCAAGCTGGCCCAGCTCGGGCAGCGGCTGATCAATGGCGCGGCCAAGAAGGTGGCGGACGAATTCTTCAAGAACTTCGCAACCGCGGTTGCGTCCGGCTAAGGCGTTAAACCAAAAGTAGGTTTTAACGCTGTTGCGGGGCATTCCCGGCGACGGGACAGGCCAAAACGCCGCGAAATCGGGGCTGATCGGCCGGGTCCACGACGGAAACCTTGAGTTTTTGTCGTTTTTTGCCGGGAATCCCTTGACCCGGTATGCGGCCGGGGTCCAAACTTACACCGGTTCTAGGGCGGCAACCGGACCGAAATCGGCTCGATTTCGGGGTCGTGCCGCTGCCGCCGCAGATGCACGCGGCGAAAAGTGGGCCTTTTGGCCCCAATGTGGGAGGAAGGCATGCCAACCGTGTCCATGACGGTGAACGGAAAATCAGTCACCGCGGATGTCGAAGCTCGCACTTTGCTGGTGCAGTTCCTGCGCGAGAACCTCAGGCTGACCGGCACCCATGTCGGCTGCGATACCTCGCAATGCGGCGCCTGCGTCGTCCATATCGATGGAATCGCCGCCAAGTCCTGCACCACGCTGGCCGTGCAATGCGAGGGCGCCAACATCACGACCATCGAAGGCCTGGCCGAGCCGGGCGGTCCGCTGCACCCGATGCAGGAGGCGTTCCGCGAGAATCACGGCCTGCAGTGCGGTTACTGCACGCCCGGCATGATCATGGCCGCGCTCGACATCGTGCGCCGCAAGGGCCACGACCTCGACGAGCACACCATCCGCGAGCAGCTCGACGGCAACATCTGCCGCTGCACCGGCTATCACAACATCGTCAAGGCCATCCAAGCGGGAGCCAAGGCCATGGCCTGAAGCGGCCGGCCCCATGCCGGGGCCGCCCGAGAGCGTCCTAAAAACGATCGAACGGGAGGAAGACCGCCATGAGCGCGACTGGAATCGGCGCGGCGGTGCGCCGCAAGGAAGACTTCCGCTTCATTACCGGCAAGGGACAATACACTGACGACGTGGTGCGGCCGGGCGAGACGCGCGCCGTGTTCGTCCGCTCGCCGCACGCCCACGCCAAGATCAAGAGCATCGACGCCGGCGAGGCCAAGAAGATGCCGGGCGTCGTCGCCGTGCTCACCGGCGCGGAACTCGCCGACGACAAGATCGGCAATCTGATCTGCGGCTGGATGGTTCATTCCAAGGACGGCTCGCCGATGAAGATGGCGCCGCATCCGGCGCTTGCGGCGAGCAAGGTGAATCACGTCGGCGACGCGGTCGCGGTGGTGGTTGCCGAGACGCTCGCGCAGGCGCGCGATGCCGCCGAGAAGGTGAAGGTCGACTACGAGGTGCTGCCGGCCGTGGCCGATCCGGCCAAGGCCAAGTCCGGCCCGCAGATCCACGAGGTGGCGCCGAAGAACACGATCTATGAATGGTCGCTCGGCGACGCCAAGGCGACCGACGCGGCCTTCGCCGCCGCCAAGCACGTCACCAAGCTCGACATCATCAACAACCGCCTGGTGCCGAATGCGATGGAGCCGCGCGCGGCGCTGGCGGAATATGACGCGGGCACCGACCAGCTCACGCTCTGGAATACCTCGCAGAACCCGCATGTGGCGCGGCTCGTCATCGCCGCCTTCGTCGGCATGGCGCCGGAACACAAGCTGCGCGTGATCGCGCCGGACGTGGGCGGCGGATTCGGCTCCAAGATCTTCATCTATCCGGAAGAGGTCGTCTGCCTGTGGGCGGCGCGCAAGGTCGGCCGTCCGGTGAAGTGGACGGCGGAGCGTTCGGAATCGTTCCTGACCGACGCGCATGGCCGCGACCACGTTACCCATGCCGAGCTCGCGCTCGACGGCAACGGCAAGATTCTGGCCCTGCGTGCCAAGACCATCGCCAATCTCGGCGCCTATATGTCGACCTTCTCGTCGTCGGTGCCGACCTATCTCTACGCGACGCTGCTGTCGGGCCAGTACGACATTCCGCAGATCTATTGCGAGGTCGACGCGGTCTATACCAACACCGTGCCGGTCGACGCCTATCGCGGGGCCGGACGCCCGGAGGCGACCTTCGTGGTCGAACGGCTCGTCGAAGTGGCGGCGCGCGAAATCGGCCTCGATCCGGCCGAATTGCGCAAGCGCAATTTCATCAAGTCGTTCCCGCACCAGACGCCGGTGATCATGGCCTATGACGCGGGCGACTATAACGCCTCGCTCAAGAAGGCGATGGAACTCGCCGACGTGAAGGGCTTCAACAAGCGCAAGCGCGAAGCGGCCCGCCACGGCAAGATCCGCGGTCTCGGCTACTCGACCTATATCGAGGCCTGCGGCATCGCGCCGAGCCAGGCCGTCGGCTCGCTCGGCTGCGGCGTCGGCCTGTGGGAAAGCGCGGAAGTGCGCGTCAACCCCACCGGTTCGGTCGAAGTGCTCACCGGCACGCATGCGCACGGGCAGGGCCACGAGACCACCTTCGCGCAACTGGTGTCGGAGCGCCTCGGCATTCCGTTCGAGAGCGTCTCGATCGTGCACGGCGACACCGACAAGGTGCAGTTCGGCATGGGCACCTACGGCTCGCGCTCGGGTGCCGTCGGCATGTCGGCGATCGTGAAGGCGCTCGACAAGATCGAGGCCAAGGCCAAGAAGGTCGCCGCCCATATGCTCGAAGCCGCCGAGGGCGACATCGAGTTCAAGGACGGCAAGTTCACGGTGGCGGGCACCGACAAGTCGGCCGCCTTCGGCGATGTCGCGCTCAACGCCTATATCGCGCACAAATTCGCCGGCCAGGAGCTGGAGCCGGGTCTGAAGGAGACCTCCTTCTACGACCCGACCAACTTCACTTTCCCGGCCGGTTGCCACATTTGCGAGGTCGAGATCGA
>Ga0182748_1003802_pt1 | contig 12443 bp, 11 predicted proteins | sample eDN3rd37CKraftOP_FD_128877 | JGI IMG/M metagenome (GOLD analysis project Ga0182748, IMG submission 128877) | Enriched Organic Plus compost microbial communities from Emeryville, California, USA - eDNA 3rd pass 37_C Kraft OP (version 2) (version 2) ...
AACGAACCGTCAACCGTCAGATCGGGGAAATCGAGGACACGGAACGCCAGATAGACGCCGATGGCTACAAATGCAAAGACGAGGCCCAATTCGACCGCACCCCAGAAGGCGATCTGACTCACAGTGTCATTCCTTGTTTCTCGCCGTGACCGGATGAAAGCGGCCGCGCTTGAGCGCGGCATCGATCATCGACGTCGCGGAAACCGGAATCCCGGCTGTTCCGCTCGGCCATTCAGTCACGACCGGTTTTGAGTTGAGTTCGTCCGAGCGCGCCGGACCGTTCCCCGGTTGTTCATGCGAAACCGCATTTTTGCGGCTTTATAGCCCAGGCGAGATACAATTCACAAGTTCCAGTGTGCAAGCAATATCGCTGCACAGGCTCCGAAGTGCGGCATTTTGTGGGACCATTGCAACACAAGTCGGTCGAGAATGAAGAAATCGCGTCACTACGAGCGGCGCATACTATTATTAGCGGGTATAAGTTTGGACAAGTTTAATGGAACAAATAGGTGTTATATACGCTGGTGTTTTAACGGAGATTAGCATGAAAAAGACAATTTTTTATCTATCTATATTTGTTTCTATGGCAAGTGGAATTGTTGCTGCATCCCAAGTAAGGGCTGCTGCGATGGGAGATGCTGCTGGAATGCCGAATACTCATAGAAGAATATTATTCGGATCACAGAGGTTGTATCCAATACCGCCGAGCGCAAGGGTGGAATCGTCATCAAGGCAAGCTGCAGCAACCAAAGAAGCAATACTGCGCCCGGCGCCAGAACCAAGGCAAGCTGAAACTGTGTTACCACTTCACCCAGCGCCAGCGCCAAGGCAAGCTGAAACTGTGTTACCATTTCACCCAGCGCCAGCGCCACAGCCAGCTGCATATAAATCAACGGCGCTACAAAATCCCGTAGGAAATGGTGCGAGAACATCGTCTGCAAGCCAACACACAACAGGAGCCACCCATACCGGACACGGGCGCCGATAAATATCTGCGCATGTCCAGGCCTCTCGCCTGGAATATGGGGATCAATCGGGAATTCGTTGCAACTCATTCACAAAAAGCGAATGACAAGATGACAACCCGTGCCGCAAAAAGCCGCGTCTGATCCCGTTATCAAGGATATTCGCCGGGCGAGCTGAAGCATCGTTCGGCGGAAGTTAATATCGGTCGTTACGGGATGAACGCTTCTCCCGCGCCCTTGATGCAGAATGGGTGTATCGAGCACCATTGAGCCGGATGCGTCCATCCATTTCCCCGCATAAGGCGTTCACCTTCTTCGGCGCACACTCCAAAGGCTGGCGAAATTTTTGTTTCCGACATTTGCATCGACCCGCGAGGCAAATGTCGGAGACGGATCGCTGGATCAGTCGATCTTGCTGGTCGCGCGGTCGATAACGGCCTGCGGGAGCTCGACGCCCATCTTCTTGGCGGCGCCAAGATTGATGACGAGATCGGTGCCCTTGGCGATATCGACCGGAATGTCGCCCGGCTTTTCACCCTTGAGGATTTTGACCACGACGGCGCCGGTCTGCTTGCCGACATCGTAATAGTTGAAGCCGAGCGCCGCCAGCGCGCCGCGCTTGACCGAATCCGTATCGGCGGTGAAGAGCGGCAGCTTGCTTTCCTCGGCAACGCCGACGGCGCTTTCGAGCGCCGAGACAATGGTGTTGTCGGTCGGCACATACATCGCATCCGCACGGCCGACGAGGGCACGGGCGGCACCCTGAACTTCCGCCGACTTGGTGGCGGCCGATTCAACGATCTCGATGCCGTCGGCCGAAGCGGCTTCCTTCAGCGCTGCCAGCAGCGACACGGAATTGGTTTCGCCGGAATTGTAGAGATAGCCGAGCTTCTTGATGTTCGGCATCACTTCCTTGATGAGTTTGATATGTTCCGCCACCGGCGACATGTCGGAAAGGCCGGTCACGTTGCCGCCCGGCTTTGCCATGTCCTTGACGAGCTGCGCGCCAACCGGATCGGAAACGGCGGTGAAGACCACCGGAATGTCGCGGGTGGCCGAAACGACGGCCTGTGCAGACGGCGTGGAGATCGGGACGATCACATCCGGGCCTTCGCCGACGAACTGACGCGCGATCTGGGCTGCGGTTGCCGGGTTGCCCTGCGCCGACTGATAGACGAATTTGAGATTTTCGCCTTCCTTGTAGCCGGCTTCTGCCAGCGCATCCTTCACGCCGTCGCGCACGGCGTCGAGGGCCGGATGTTCAACGATGGCGGTTACGTCGACGGTGACGTCTTTTGCCTGTGCCGAGGTGGCAATGGCCGTTGCGGCCAGCAAGGCCAGAAGCATCGAACGCATGAAAATCTCCCCTGTTTTGGTGCGTTGCTTATCGGCAAACACCTTTTCTCCAATAACCTCAGATTGAAGGTTTATCCGCCTGTTTCGAGGCTTAATAGCGTCCGGATGGACTGTCAACGTATGGGGTAATTTGTAGGGACCGATCTCAGATGGAGGTCAAATGCTGAACACAGTGTTCAGCACCCTTTCAATTCGGCCCGGCGCTGCCATATTTGGCGATAACATTTGTCCTTTGCCCGCAATCAGGGAACATCACCATGAAGAAAATCGGCTTTCTTTCCTTCGGCCACTGGTCGCCGTCCCCGCAATCGGGAACCCGTTCCGCGAGCGATGCGCTTCTGCAATCGATAGACCTTGCTGTTGCCGCCGAGGAACTGGGTGCCGATGGCGCCTATTTCCGCGTCCACCACTTTGCCCGCCAGCTCGCTTCGCCCTTTCCGTTGCTCGCAGCCATTGGCGCGAAGACGAACAGGATCGAGATCGGCACCGCCGTCATCGATATGCGCTATGAAAACCCGTTCTATATGGTTGAGGATGCGAGTGCCGCCGACCTGATATCCAAGGGCCGTTTGCAGCTTGGCATCAGCCGCGGCTCGCCGGAACAGGTGATCGATGGCTGGCGCTATTTCGGTTACGCGCCGGAAGAGGGCAAGACCGATGCCGATATGGGCCGCCAGCATGGCGAGGTGTTTTTTGAAGCGCTGAAGGGGCAGGGCTTTGCCCAGCCCAATCCGCGTCCGATGTTTCCGAACCCTCCCGGCCTGCTGCGCATCGAACCGCATTCGGAGGGTCTTCGGGACCGTATCTGGTGGGGCGCCGCGTCGGACGCCACGGCGGTGTGGGCGGCAAAGCTCGGCATGAACCTGCAAAGTTCGACCCTGAAGAAGGATGAGTCAGGCGAGCCGCTGCACATCCAGCAGGCCAAGCAGATACGCGCCTATCGCGAAGCCTGGAGGGAAGCCGGACATACGCGCACGCCGCGTGTTTCGGTGAGCCGCAGCATCTTCGCGCTGGTCGATGATCGCGACCGGGCCTATTTCGGCAATGGTGGCAAGGAGCAGGATTCCATCGGTTATATCGAGGAAGATCTGCGTGCCGTCTTTGGACGGTCCTATGCTGGCGAGCCCGACCGGCTGATCGAGGAACTGGCCAAGGACGAGGCGATTGCCGAGGCCGATACGCTGCTTCTCACCGTGCCGAACCAGCTTGGCGTCGAGTACAATGCGCATGTGATCGAGTCGATCCTCAAGCATGTCGCGCCGGGTCTTGGTTGGCGATAATGGGCTGGCGGTGACGAGTTGGAAACAGGCGGTGAAAGCATGTCTCCCGAAAGTGGGAACCGGTTTCGGGATAAGACATGCGCAGAAAATAGACCTCGCCTGTTTTCACGCTATGCCATGGACGGCCAGAAGCTCTTTCATGCGGCGGATGGCCAGCTCCGGCTGGTCGAGGACATTGGCCTGATCGGCAAGGCGAAAAATGTCGGCGTAATGCAGGATGCCGCGTGCCGACTGCATTCCCGCAGGCATGGTAAAATGGCTCTGGTGGCCGTTGAGCCAGGCGAGGAACACGACGCCAGCCTTGTAATATTGGGTCGGTGCTTCAAAGATTTTTCGCGACAGCGGCACGGTTGGCTCGATGATCGCGCGGAAGCGGGCTTTGTCGCCCGCAGCCAGCGCTGAAAGCGCATTGGAGGCCTGCGGTGCAACTGCATCGAAGATGCCGAGCAGCGCGTGGCTGTGTTTTTTCCCATCGCCCTCAATCAGCGGCGCATAGTTGAAATCATCGCCGGTGAAACACAGCACGCCTTCCGGCAACCGGTGGCGCAATGCAATTTCATAACGCTCCTCCAGCAATGAAATCTTGATGCCTTCCACCTTGTTGCGGTTGGTTTCGATAATATCGATCACCGTATCGAGCGCTACGTCGAATTTCTCCGAGCCCCAGTAGCCCTTGAGCTGCGGGTCGAACATGTCGCCCAGCCAGTGCAGCACGACCCTGTCACGGGCCTGGGCCAAAATCCGGCTGTAAACCTTGATATAATCATCCGGCAATCTGGCAATGCGCGCCAGTGCGCGGCTTGCCATCAGGATGAAACGACCGCCGTGTTTCTCGATGAAACCGGCCTGCGTTTCATAAGCCTTGATGATGTCATCGAGGCTTTTTGCTTCCGCCGGATCAAGGTGGTCGGTGCCGGCGCCGCTGGCAAGATCGGCGCCCGCAACGGTTTTGCTTTCCACCAGCGAGCGGCGGATCAGTTCCTGCGCGCCCGTCCAGTTCAGGCCCATGCCGCGCTGTGATGTGTCCATCGCTTCCGCTATCCTGAAACCGAGGCTCCAAAGATGATGGCGGAAGGCCATCGTTGCATGCCAGTCTATGGCCGGGTCGTTCCACGGGCGGGCGTCCTTCAGTGGATCGGAAACGACATGCGCCGCCGCATAGGCGATGCGGTTGAACTGCGGCGGGCTCGCCGGGCGGGGCGTCTGCGTGCCGATCAGCCTGTAGGTGTTCAGGCTTCCATCGCCATCCGGCAAGACCAGTTGATGATCGCTCATGCCCATAATTGTTCCTCCGCCTGTTGTTCGATTTTTATTTTAGAACGTTCCAAATGGCAATCGCGTCGAAAATTGCGGCAGAAATGTGATTTGAGGGGCTTTAGGCTTAAAATACGTATTTCAGCAGAAAATATGCCGCCAGAACCATCTCGAATTATGGCGAAATGATGGCAAACGGCGGTTTCAGTCTCTGCTCTTGACAGTATTGGAACGTTCCAATTAAATCAGCAATCGAAATCGGAGCAGGCCATGAGCAGGATTAGCGTTACCGTTATCGACATTGCGCGCGAGGCTGGCGTGTCGAAATCGACCGTTTCGCTGGTGCTGCGCGACAGTCCGCTGGTTCATGCCGAAACGCGGGTGAAGGTTCAGGAAGCAATCGAGAAACTCGGCTATGTCTATAACCGCTCCGCTGCCAATCTCCGTCAAGCCAAGTCGAAGATCATCGGCCTTGTGGTCAATGATTTGACCAACAGTTTCTTTGCCGAACTGGCCGTCGGTGTTGATCGCGTCATGCAGTCGGCGGGGTATGTGCAGTTTCTGGCCAATACGGCAGAAAGTGTCGATCGGCAGCGTGAAGTGATCGCCTCGATGCGTGAACACGGCATTGCAGGCCTGATCGTTTCGCCAGCACGGGGAACTGAGGCCACTGATCTGAAACCCTTGGCGAAAAGCGGCTTGCCGGTTGTGCAGATGGTGCGCGATGTGCCGGGTTCGGGCGTTTCTTCCATCGTTTCGGATAATCGCGGCGGTGTGGCGAAGGCGGTCGAGCATCTGGTTTCCCTTGGACATAGCGCCATCGCCTTCATGGGCGGCTATGCGGATATAGCGGTGTTTTCCGAGCGGCTTGCCGGTTATCGGGCCGGACTTGAGCAAGCCGGAATCGCATTGGATGAAGCGCTGGTCTTTCCGTCAGCGCCGTCGCGGGCTGGCGGTGCGGAGGCTGTCGAGCGCATGTTGCGGCACGGCATGAAGCCGACGGCAGCGGTGTGCTTCAACGATGCGGTGGCTTTCGGCGTCTGCGACGGGCTGCGCGCCGCAAATCTGGAACCGGGCCGGGATTTCGGCGTGGTCGGATTTGACGATGTGATCGAAGCAAAGACCGCTGTTCCGGCGCTGACGACTGTGGCTGTCGATCCGCAAGGTTTGGGAGAACGTGCGGCGCAGCTTTTGCTGAAACAGATCAATTCGGAACGGGTGGAGGCGGAGGCGCAGCGCCTGTCGGTGCGTCTTGCGGTGCGCGCAAGTTGCGGTGCGCAGACCAAAAAGGAGGAGAAACACGAATGGCAAAGTGGGGCCTTATAGGCGCAAGCACCATTGCAAAAGAGTGGGTGATCGGAGCCATTCGCGCCACCGGCGGCGAGGTCGTTTCCGTCTACAGCACCAACGCCGCGCGCGGCGAAACCTATGCTCGCGAGAACGGCATTGCCCGCTCCGTGACCAGCCTAGAAGCGCTTTTGTCCGATCCGGAAATCGACGCCGTTTATATCTCCACCACCAATGAACTGCATCGCGATCAGGCGATTGCTGCGGCACAAGCGGGCAAGCATATCCTCTGCGAAAAGCCGCTGGCGCTGACGATTGGCGACGCGCACGAAATGCTGAAAGCCGTGCGCGAGGCTGGTGTCGTGGCAGGCACCAACCATCACTTGCGCAATGCCGCAAGCCACCGCGCTATGCGCGATGCCATTGCTGCGGGCAAGATCGGCAAGGTGTTGGGTGCGCGGGTTTTCCACGCCGTTTATCTGCCGCCGCACCTGCAAGGCTGGCGCATTGAACGGCCCGATGCGGGTGGCGGCGTCATCCTCGATATCACCGTGCATGATGCCGATACGCTGCGTTTTGTGCTGGGTGAAAACCCGGTCGAAGCGGTCGCTTTCAGCCAACAGGGGGGGCTTGAGCGGTGCAGGGCTGGAAGATGGCGTGATGGGCGTTCTGCGTTTCCCATCCGGCGCAATTGCCCAGTTCCACGATGGCTTCACCACCAAATATGCCGAAACCGGCTTCGAGGTGCATGGCAGCGAAGGCTCGCTCATTGCACGCAATGTCATGACGCAAAAGCCGGTCGGGACCGTCATCCTGCGCGATCAAAACGGCGAGCACGAACTGCCGCTCGATCACAAAAATCTCTACGAAACCGCCTTGCATTCTTTCCATGATGCGATTGCGGGCAAGGGCCATCCCTCCGCAACACTGGAAGACGGCATCTGGTCGCTCGCCACCGGGCTTGCGGTCGCCGAGGCCGCCAAGACCGGCAAGGCAACCGCCGTTCAATCTGGACTCTGAACACCATGAACAAGCATATTTCGGCTGCGGAAGCGGCTGCATTCATCCCCGACAATGCTGTCGTATCGGTTTCTTCTTCGAGCGGTCTCGGCTGTCCGGATATGATGCTGAAGGCCATTGGCGAGCGGTTCGACGAAACCGGGCATCCCAAAAATATCACCACGCTGCATCCTATTGCGGCGGGCGATATGAGCGGCATCAAGGGGGTGGATTACATCGCCAAGCCCGGATTGCTGAAGAAGATCATCGGCGGGTCCTATCCGTCCGGGCCATCAAGCGCCGAGCCGCCGCTGATCTGGCAGATGATCACCAATAACGAGATCCCGGCCTATAATGTCCCGTCAGGCATCCTGTTCGACATGCACCGCGAGGCGGCGGCCAAGCGCCCCGGCGTGCTGACCAAGGTAGGGCTCGATACGTTTGTCGATCCCAAACGTCAGGGCACGGCGATGAATGACAAGGCCGCGCAAGAACCGGTCGTGAAACATGTCAGCTTCGAGGGCGAGGACTGGCTCTATTTTCCGGCCATCATCCCGCAAGTGGCGATCATTCGCGCAACGACGGCGGATGAGCGCGGCAATCTCACCTATGAACACGAGGGTGCCTATCTCGGCGGTCTCGATCAGGCATTGGCCGCGCGTAACAATGGCGGCATCGTCATTGCGCAGGTGAAGCGCATCGCCAAGCAAGGCACGCTGAAGCCGCATGACGTGCGCGTGCCGGGCGTTCTGGTGGATTATATCGTGGTCGATCCCGACCAGAAGCAGACGACACAGACACTGTATGATCCGGCGATTTCCGGCGAGATTTTCCGCCCACTCGATACGTTTCGTTTGCCTGAGTTCAATATCCAGAAAGCGATTGCGCGCCGTGTCGCGCAGGAATTGCAGGCGGGGAGCGCGGTCAATCTCGGCTTCGGCATTTCCGCCAATGTGCCGCGCATTTTGCTGGAAGAGGGCCTGCATGGCGCGGTGACATGGGTGATCGAGCAGGGCGCTGTCGGCGGCGTGCCGCTGCTGGATTTTGCCTTTGGCTGCGCATCCAATGCCGATGCCTACGTGCCATCGCCCTATCAGTTCACCTATTTTCAGGGCGCCGGCTTCGATGCGTCGCTCTTGTCGTTCCTTGAGATCGGACGCGACGGCTCGGTCAATGTGTCGAAACTTTCCTTCCGTCCGCACGTGACGGCAGGCGCTGGCGGCTTTGTGGACATTACCGCCCGCGCCAAAAAGATCGTCTTTTCCGGCATGTTCAATGCGGGGGCGAAATTGTCGGTCACTGACGGCAAGCTGGTGATCGAGAAGGAAGGCAAGCTCAAAAAGCTGGTCAATGAGGTCGAGCATGTCACCTTCTCCGGCCCCCGCAGCGTCGCGCAGGGACAGGACATTACCTATGTGACCGAACGCGCGGTGATGAAGCTGACGCCGCAAGGCATCGTGCTCACCGAGATTGCGCCGGGTGTGGATTTGCAGGCGCATATTCTTGATCAGTCCGAATTTCCGCTGATCGTTTCCGACCAGCTCAAGACCATGGACGAAGCGCTGTTCCGCGAAGAGCCGATTGGCCTCATGCTGCCGCAAAAGCCTGCGCGAAAGCTGGAGGCGTGACATGGCTGATCGGATAGAAATCGCGACCGAAAATCACATCGCGGTCATGACCATCAAACGGCCTGAAAAGCTCAATGCGTTCGACATTGAGATGTTGCAGGAACTGTCTGCCGCCTGTGACCGGGTGGAGGCGGACAGCACCGTGCGGGTTGCGATCCTGACGGGCGAGGGCAAGGCTTTTTCCGCAGGTGGCGACATCAAGGCATGGGGCGGCATGGAGCCGGCGGAATTCGGCCACGCCTGGGTGCGCTATGGTCATCGCGTGTTCGAGCGGCTTGCGACTTTGCGTGTGCCGTTGATCGCGGCGATGAACGGCCATGCGCTGGGCGGCGGGCTGGAGCTGGCAGGTGCCGCCGATATCCGCATTGTCGAAAAACAGGCGAAGATCGGCCTGCCTGAAACCTCGCTCGGCATGATCCCCGGCTGGTCGGGCACGCAGCGTCTTGTGCGCCGCTTCGGTGCGCAGATCGTGCGGCGCATGGTGCTGGGCGGCGAGATGTTTACGGCAGAAGAAGCGCTGTCGCACGGGCTGGTCGATCATGTGGTTGAGACGGGCGCTGCTTTGCAGGCGGCGCAGGATTATGGGGCGCGGGTGGCCAAGCGCGGACCCGCCGCACTCGAAATTTCCAAACTGATGCTGTCCGTCGCCAATGGCGAGGACAACGGAACCGCTGTCGAGGCGCTTGGTTCCATCCTTGTCGCCAAGACCGGCGATCTGAAGGAAGGCGTGCGCTCGTTCGGCGAAAAGCGCGAAGCGAATTTTGAAGGGAAATGGTAATGAGCACGATCGTAAAGCCACAGCCGTTGACCGGGCTGGAAGTCCGCGAATTCTCCATGCTGATCGATGGCAAATGGGTGCAAAGTGAGAGCGGCCAGACGATTGACCGCGTGGCCCCCGGTCATGGCGTCACGGTCAGCTGCTATCCGGCTGGCAACAAGGCCGATGTGGAACGCGCCGTGGCGAGCGCGCGCAAGGCTTTCGATGACGGGCGCTGGTCGTCCAAAACCGCTTCGCAGCGTTCGCTGGTGCTGCTGAAAGCTGCCGATCTGATCGAAGCGCGGGCCGAAGAGCTTGCCTATCTCGATGCTATTGAGGCGGGAAAGCCAATCAGTCAGGTGCGCGGCGAGATTGCCGGTTCGGTCGATATATGGCGCTATGCGGCAGCGCTTGCGCGTGATCTGCACGGCGAAAGTTACAATACGCTCGGCGACGGTACTTTGGGGGTTGTGCTGCGCGAGGCCATCGGGGTGGTGTCGATCATCACGCCATGGAATTTCCCGTTCCTGATCGTCGGCCAGAAACTGCCCTTCGCCTTGGCTGCGGGTTGCACGGCGGTCGTCAAGCCATCTGAACTCACCTCCGGTTCGACATTGTTGCTCGGTGAAATCCTCACTGAGGCAGGTGTGCCGGATGGCGTCGTCAACATCGTTACCGGAACAGGTGCCGATGTCGGTCAGCATATGAGCATGCATCCAGATGTGGACATGGTGTCGTTTACCGGCTCCACTGGTGTGGGCAAGCTCACCATGGCCAATGCCGCTCAGACGCTGAAAAAAGTGTCGCTGGAGCTTGGCGGCAAGAACCCGCAGATCCTGTTCCCGGACGCGGATATGGATGCCTTTATCGACGCGGCGGTGTTCGGCGCATGGTTCAATGCGGGCGAGTGCTGCAATGCTGGTTCGCGGCTGATCGTGCATCGTTCGATTGTCGATGAGATTGTCGGGCGCGTGGCCGATTTGTCGAAAAAGGTCATTGTCGGCGATCCGCTGGACGTTACCACACAGGTTGGCGCGATCATCACGCCGCAACATCTGACAAAGGTTGGCGCCTATGTCGATCAGGCCAGGAAGGCCGGTGCTGCAATTGCCCATGGCGGCGAGGCGCTGGACCTTGGTCTCGGCCAGTATATGGGACCGACCATTCTGGCTGGCGTGAAGGCCGATATGGCCGTGGCGCGTGAGGAAGTGTTCGGGCCGGTCCTGTCGGTGCTTTCCTTCGATACGGTGGATGAGGCGATCTCCATTGCCAACGCGGTCGATTACGGCTTGTCAGCGGGCGTATGGAGCCGTGATTTCGACACCTGCATGACCATCGGACGCAAGGTGCGGGCGGGCACGGTCTGGATGAACACTTTTATGGATGGCACACCGGAGCTGCCTTTCGGCGGCTATCGCCAGTCGGGTCTGGGCCGCGAGCTGGGGCGTCATGCGGTGGAGGATTATACCGAAACCAAGACGCTCAACATGCATATCGGCGCGCGGACGGGCTGGTGGATGCCGCAAGCAAAGTAGGGAGTGACGGCTTTGGGAGGACAGCCGGATATCGTCATCATCGGATCGGGTATCGGCGGCGCGACGATGGCCGCCGGTCTTGCCGCATCAGGCGCCGACATTCTCATCCTTGAGGCGGGGGAGCATTTGCCGGACAGGCCGGAAAACCGCGACCCGCGCGCCATTTTCCAACAAGGCTTCTTTCGTCCGAAAGAGTTCTGGTACGAGACGAACGGTGCGCCGTTCAATCCCGGCAATTATTACAATGTCGGCGGCAATTCCAAATTTTTTGGCGCGGTGCTGATCCGCTATCGCCGCGAGGATTTTGAACAGCTTGCGCATCTGGAGGGTGTGTCTCCAGCATGGCCCTTTGCCTATGAGGAGCTGGAGCCGTGGTATTGCAAGGCGGAACAGCTTTTTCAGGTGCGCGGGGAACTGGGTGACGATCCGACCGAGCCGGATCATTCAAAGCCATATCCTTATGCGGCTATCCCCGATGAACCGGCTATTGCCGACGTGCGGGCGCGGTTGAAGAAGGCGGGACTGCATCCGGCCTCGCTGCCGCTCGGTGTCGATATTGAGCGCTGGCTGGCGAAGGCAAACACGCCGTGGGATGCGCATCCCAATTGCGATGATGGCAAGATGGATGCGGAAAGCTGTCCGCTTGCGGCGGCGCTTGAATATCCGAATGTCCGGCTGGAAACTCAAGCGCGGGCGACGCGGCTGGAAGCGGGGCCTGATGGAAAGACCATTACGGCTGTTCACTATGTGAAGAACGGTGAGGTGCTGGTTCTGCGGCCTAAGTTCGTCATTCTGTCCGCCGGTGCGGTGCAATCGGCGGCGCTTCTGCTGCGTTCGGGACTGGCCAATCGTTCGGATCAGGTCGGACGCAATTTCATGAACCATAATGCCAGCGCTGTGATCGCTTTCGATCCGCGCTATTGCAATGACAGCGTCTATCAGAAGACATTCGGCTTCAACGATTACTATCTGTCGGATGGGGCAGGAGGCTCGCCGCTTGGCAATGTGCAATTGCTGGGGCGCGTATCGGGCGCGATCCTGAAATCCAATATGCCACGCGTACCGGAATGGCTGTTGAACCGGATTGCCGGACACACGATCGATTTCTACGCCATGAGCGAAGATCTGCCCTCACCGGAAAGCCGCGTGACGGTGGATGGCGACCGCATCGTTCTGCATTGGGTGCGCACCAACTGGTAGGCGCATCTGTTGCTGGTGGAAAAGCTTAAATCCGCGCTGAGGCAGGCGGGATTTCCGGTGGTTCTGTCGCGGGCTTTCGACCGGCGCACGCCATCGCATCAATGCGGTACTGTGCGCATCGGCAATGATCCGGCGACGGCGCCGCTCGATCCCTGGTGCCGGGCTTACGATCACCCCAATCT
>Ga0182748_1003810_pt1 | contig 12431 bp, 10 predicted proteins | sample eDN3rd37CKraftOP_FD_128877 | JGI IMG/M metagenome (GOLD analysis project Ga0182748, IMG submission 128877) | Enriched Organic Plus compost microbial communities from Emeryville, California, USA - eDNA 3rd pass 37_C Kraft OP (version 2) (version 2) ...
AAGCAGGACATTTTTTCTGGTCATGTTGGCCTCGTTATTTCCGAGGCTTACTAGGACCCTTGTATTTCAAGGGCATGACCCTTGTGTAATGTTTTGGTGAAGCTCTGATTACAGAAACGCCGGACCATGGCCGGCGTTTCACATATGTCGATGGAATAGTCGATTATTCCGCCTTGGCTTCGATATCGACCTTGTCGAGCAGAGTGAGCGGATCTTGCGATGCAGCTACCACTTCTAGAGCACCAATACCCTTGTCCGCTTTCGCTTTGACGGTGAGCTCGAAAATATTCGGCTTTGCGAGGAAGGTAGAAAACGCTGTGGCAACATCCTGCAACTGTGGCTGGTCCGCTGCCAGTTCCTGCAGAGCGGCCGCCGCCATCAGAGACACCGTGCTGCGCACTTCGTCTTCAGACATATTATTTTCTTCGGCATACATTTTGATGCCCTTGGCGATGATACCCTTTTCCTCAATTTTGAGGTTCACCTGTTTGGCCTTGAGCCCAAGCAAAGCGACCTGGGTCATCACCTTGTCACCCGAGAAGAACTCCTTGGTGAAGCCACCCATCAAGCCAGACATGGACACGGACCCCATATCCTTGCCACTGATGGAAATGTCCTTGATGTTCAGAGTCTGGTTCGCCTCATCCCAGTTCGCCTCGAAATTTGAGGACATGGTAAGACGATCATAGCCGAGTTTCCGGAGCTGCTGGTAGAACTCATCACTGCCCTGCGCCGGGACTTTGAGCGACATATCTTCATAAGCCACGCGTACGTCGGTAGGAATGCCGTTGTAAGGCTTGTTTAGAGCGACTTCGTAGCTCTTCATGGCAAACTGAATGCGTTCGGGCAGTGAAGGAACCGACGTTTCTTCCGTTGCAGCCTGATCCGCATCGTCCGCGTTTCCCTCGCCCGCGTCGACATCTTCAGACTTGTCGTATGGCAGGTCCGCGTCGATTCCCACAACCCGAAGCGTGCCGAATTCCGGGAGCAATGTCGTATAAGGGAAGTTCTCAACCTGATCGTCGCTCAGCGACGCGAACTTTTTCAACGCTTCGATCGACGTCGCCCAGGAGAAGCCCTTCAAGGAAGCTTCCTCCATCTTCATGTAGTCCTGGCCTTCCGCAAACCCGAAACCTTTGATGGTAGCGTCCATCTTCTGATTGTCGAAACCGACCGCGATACGTTCGATACCCCCCTTGCCCTTCGAGGCATCGACCGGCTCGATCTTCAGGCCGATCATTTCGACGTCACCCTTGCCGATCGTTTCGAACAGTGAAGTCAGTTGGAGAATAAGCTCACGCGTTTCTGCCGGGGAAAGCTCGTCCGCCTTTTCGAGGACCTGCAGCTTTTGCAAAGTTTCGGTGAATGGCACGGCCGGCATACGAGCTGAAAAGCCGTTGCTGCGAACTTCATCATAGCTGAAGGTCACATCCTTCGTCTTCATGACAATGTTTTTCGCCGAGAACGGTCCATAGACCGGCTTGGCCTCCTTGTCGTCGGGACCTGCCTTCTCGGTATAGAGACGCGCAAGGAAGACACCATCGATGTCTTTGCCCTCTGCGCCCCCCATGCTACCCGTCATTTTGTCCGTGACTTTTTCACCGTCTTCGCCGGGCACTTCGATCGTAAAGTCGAAATCTGTGCCGCCAGCGGTATAGCGAGCAACCTTACCGAGCGTGATATCTTCCAGCGCAACGTCCTTATAGACGATGTTCTGTTCGTTATTCGCAACGGTCTGGACGACTTTGATCTCCTGTGCGGTCAAGCGCTTTGCCGAGAAACGACCAACACGTTCCGGCAGCGTCAGACCGCTATTGCCGAAAGTATCCTTCAGCATGGTGCTATCGAAGTTAGCATCCTCGATCACCACGCTTGGAATGGAAATCTTGTAGTTTCCGATCTCCGTATCGATGCCCGACGCGTTCAACATACCCGTGAGGAACAGGAACTTCGGGCGTCCATCAACCGAAGCGATACGAACGTTGGAGCCATCCTTCAACGGCAACGTCACGTCGCGCAGGTGGATACGTCCGAGAAAATCCGCTTCAACGGAAGAGGCCTTGCCGCCACGCTTTTCAAGCTGCGATGTAATCGTCTTCTCAAGTGTGAACTTGTATCCGGTCAAACCGGCGGCAGCGATGGCGATTACCGCAACAGCTGCCCACAGCGCCTTGCGCCCGCCCTTGCGGGTTCCGTTCTTTGCCTGCTCCACGATGCTGGTCCTTTCAGCGCAAATTAAAACGGTGTCTGTGCAAGCTTATTGTCTAGAACGAATTCGCAGTCGAAAGGGAGGCTTTGACATTGCGTTAATACGGCTGAAACAACTGCTTAAAACACACAGCCTGAATCGGTCAGGCAGACAGATGCTCTAGCTACCGGAAATTGCAAGCGCAAGCAGGGGCACAAAAGTTTCTCACAATATTTTACGCTTTGCTGAAACAATACTCAGGCAAAGGAACATACAAACATTCGCAATCTCGATGGAAATATCTGTCGAACCATTTGAGTTGCCGAGCCGATAGCTATCCCGCTCATTCAAACACAAGGATACTGTCGCCGCTCAAAGCGGCTGATCGGGATGCGGAGATGCGCTGTAGGCGCCCCAGACGGACTGATCGAAGTTCACGATAGCGCCGGTCATCAGGCCGGATTCTTCCGAAGCCAGGAAAGCTATCGCACGGGCAACTTCGGCCGGATCGATCAGCCTTCCGAATGGCTGGTTTAGCGCTGCTTCATCCAGCCAGTTCTCCGGCGCATTATGAAACTCACGCTGGATGCGATCTTCGCCCTCCGATGCCATCCAGCCAATATTCAGGCTGTTGATGCGGATGCGGTTGCGAAGAACCGAATAGGCCACGTTGCGGGTCAGAGTATCCAGCGCACCCTTGGATGCACAATAGGCTGCAATGAATGGCTGGCCGCCCATCGATGACATCGAAGAAATGTTGACGATCGTCCCCTCCACCTTATCGCGACGGAATAGCTTTATTGCTTCCTGAATGAGGAAGAACGGCGCTCGCGTATTGACCGCAAACAAACGGTCGAACAGTTCGGGGTTCGTGTCCAGAATGGTGCCGCGATCCGTCAAACCGGCAGCATTTACGAGAACGTCGAGCCTTCCAAAAACACGGTCGGCTTCTGAGACGATTTTGCGGCAGTCGTCCACTTTTTCAAGATCAGCCCGTACGAAAACGGCTTTAGCTCCGAGATTTGTCAACTGATCAACTTGCGCTCGTCCTTTCTCAGCCGAACGTCCGCATATCACGAGACCTTTAGCGCCTCTTTCAGCAAACAGCTTCGCTGTTGCCGCTCCAAGCCCCTGCGTACTGCCGGTGATGACAGCAACTTTGCCGCTGAATTGTCCACTCATTCTGCGCTCCCAAAATCCCGATCAAACGCGACCGCCGAGTTCAGCAGTCAAATCGGCAAGTTCCTGCCCGCCAGCCATGAGACTTTGCAGTTCATCCATGTCCACATCGTTCTTCGTCCGCGTTCCGAGCGTTACGCCGCGATTGAGAACCGTGAACTTGTCGCCAACCGCATGGGCATGGCGAACATTGTGGGTGATGAAGATCACCCCCAGCCCGCGCGAGCGAACCAGATTGATATATTTGAGAACCATCGCTGTCTGACGTACGCCGAGCGCCGAGGTCGGTTCGTCAAGGATGAGCACCTTTGCGCCGAAATAGACAGCGCGGGCAATTGCCACACACTGCCGCTCACCACCGGATAGCGTTCCCACGGCCTGCTGCGGATCACGAACGTCGATCCCGATCTTCCGCATTTCCTCGCGCGTTACTTCTTCTGCCTGCAAAGTGTCAAACCAGCGGAACGGCCCGACACCCTTTGTCGGTTCGCGCCCGAGAAAGAAATTGCGCATAACGGACATTAACGGGATCATCGCCAGATCCTGATAGACGGTCGCAATGCCATGATCGAGCGCATCGCGCGGACTGTTGAAGGAGACCAGCTTTCCCTCGACCAGAAAGTCGCCGCTCGTCGGCTTATGCACGCCGGAAAGCGTTTTGATCAGGGTCGATTTACCCGCGCCATTGTCGCCAAGGAGACAATGCACCTGCCCCGGCTCAACGCTCAGCGAAACGCCGTTCAAGGCGATGACCGGACCGAAATGTTTGACGAGATTGCGAACTTCGATGATGGGTGTCGTCATGGCAAATCTCCCTCTCAGCGCTCGCCGGTCGCGCGCTTGCGAATGAAATTGTTGAAGAGCACCGCGATCAGCAGCATTCCGCCAAGAAAGACCAGATACCAGTCCTGATCGATCTGGGTATAGGTCAACCCGATCAACACCATGCCGAAGATGATCGCGCCGAAGAATGCGCCGATAGCGGAACCATATCCCCCGGTCAGCAGACAACCGCCAATCACTGCGGCGATAATCGCCTCGAATTCTTTCTGAAATCCACGGCGCGCATCGGTTGAGCCGGCATCAAGAACGGTAAGGATGGCCACCAAAGCTGCGGCCATGGCGGTACACATGAAAAGCGTGGTTTTGACGCGACGTACGGGAACACCCGAATTGCGCGCGGCCAGAGCGTCGCCGCCTGCCGCGAAGATCCAATTGCCGAAGCGGGTGCGCACCAGCACATAGGTCGCGATAATGGCAATAGCGATGAACCACAGAACCTCGACCGGCACGCCTTTCACCGAAGGCTCACCATTGGGAAACTTGGCAATCAGGTCATTCTCAGCCATCCAGGCGAAAAGCCCCTGAAAGGCATCGCCGGAAAAGAGCCCTGCAAGATAACTGCCCGCAACCGCTTCCTTCACACCGCGCAACTGGGTGGCTCCGCCTGTGGCCCATTTCAGCCCAACCAGCGACAGACCGCGCAGAATGAAAAGGAAAGCAAGCGTTACGATAAAGGATGGCAGACCCGTACGAATAACTATCTGGGCGTTCACCACACCTACGAAAGCTGCAAAAAGCAGTGTGACGATGATGGCTATGCCGAGTGGCACCTGCCACACGACAAGGGCAGCGGCAAAGATCAAGCCTGCAAATGCTACCATCGACCCGATGGAGAGATCGAATTCTCCGCCGATCATAAGAAGCGCGGCAGCAACGGCCAGAATGCCAAGCTGCGAAGCAGGGGCCATGAAATTCATGATACCGGCTGCGGTAAACATAGCTGGATTGGCCACGGATACGAAAAAGATCGTAATAAGTATCAACCCGGAAACAGCCCCCAATTCCGGCCTGCTGAGGAGCCGCTGCAACGGGCTGGCTGACTGCAATCGCTCATCCTTCGATAGCGCCGCCGTACTGGCCTTTTGATGGGGAAGTGGCTCACTCATGATCTTCTCCTGATGCATTCCGGGCGCAGAGACCCGTTCCCGCCCATTTTCATGGGCGGGCTCGATATTGGATGGTCGAAACGATGCTTACCGAATGCCTTTGGCCGAAAGTTCGACGACCTGCTTGGCCTTGTCCTTGGTGATCAGGTTCGGACCCGACGGAACATTGCCGCCCGGCATCAAGCCATATTTCGCGTTAAGTGCGAGAAATGATACCGGCAGATAGCCTTGCAAAAACTGCTGCTGGTCGATGGCGAAATCCGCCTGTCCCTTTTCGACGGCTTCCAGGAAACCAGCCGACATATCGAATGTCGCAACGTGAATCCCGCTGCGGCCGCTTTCGGCAGCAGCTTTCACGGCAGGCTCGCCCGCAAGTGTCGCATTGAGCGTCAAAATAGTGTCGACAGCGGCATCGGATGCCAGCGCGGCACGAACCTTGGCTTCGTTTTCGGCAGGATCGGTCGATGTCGGCAGAACCGTTACATCGCCAAAGCCTTCCTTGAAGCCTGCACAGCGTTGATCAAGTGAGACGTTTCCGACTTCCTGATTGACGCAAATGCCTTTCTTTCCGCCAGCATTCTTCAATGCTTCACCGGCCACCTTGCCAGCATCGAATTCATCTTGGCCGACATGCAGCAAAGCCCCAAGCTTCTTCGAAGCGTCGGAGCCGGAGTTCATAGAAATCACAGGAATGCCCGCTGCAACAGCACGCTGGATCGACGGCCCAAGCGCATCGGCATCGGGAATGGAAACCACAATTCCCTGCGGCTTCTGGTTGATTGCAGCGTCGATAAGCTGCGCCATCTGCACCATGTCAAACGTTTCAGGTGCGCGGTAGTCAACCTTTGCGCCTGTATCCTTTGCCGCTTCTGCGACACCGTTCTTCACGACAGACCAGAACGGATCGGATGCCTGCCCATGGCTGACAACGACGATATTAATATCGGCTGCATGCGCTGCGAAAGACGCAGCCAGCAAGGCCACCCCTGCTACTGCCGACTTCAATAGAGATTGCATGTTCACTCCTCCCTTGTCCGGCACTCCCCGCCGGTTTGCGTTAACGCTTTGCCTCCGTCCGCGGTATCCGGCGCTCCTCCAAGCGTTCGCCCGGCAACCCATGCAGACGTTGGGCTTACTCAATAGAATGAAACATTCATAACAAATTCTCGTGGAATTATAATTCCATTTCTGTTAGCTCATGTCAATCGCATAAGCTGCCGACGATATGCTTATTTCGCAAAGGAGTTGCGCAGCGCCACTCGCCTCGACCATCGTTTCGGGAGGAATGACATGGCTGGTAGAACTGAACTTCTGACGGTCGGCCTGATCGGGTCTGGCTTCATGGGCAAGACGCACGCCCTTGCGCTCGCAAGCGTCAACCGGGTGTTCGACTTGCCGATTGAAGTCCAGCTTCACACCTTGGCCGATGTGAATGTGGAAATAGCAACAAAAGCCGCAAAACAACTGGGCTTTGCAAATGCTACCGGCGATTGGCGTACACTGATCTCAGACCCGGATATCAGTCTCATCGACATCACAACGCCAAACCGGTTTCACAAGGAAATGGCGCTCGCAGCTATTGAAGCAGGCAAACACGTCTATTGTGAAAAGCCGCTTGCGCCGACTGCTTCCGAGTGCATCGAGATGACGCTGGCAGCGGAACGGAGAGGCATCCAGACAGCCGTCGGCTTCAACTATCTCAAAAACCCGATGATAAAACTGGCAAGGGAAATCATCGAAAGCGGTGAACTCGGCGAAATCCGCAATTTTCGCGGCATTCACGCTGAGGACTTCATGGCTGACGCTCGTATCCCCTGGACATGGCGGCTTGATCCGACAGGCGGAGGTGGAGCACTGGCCGACATCGGCAGTCATATCATAGCTACTGCGCGCTATCTCGTCGGACCAATCACAGCCGTCATGGGGGACGCTGTCACACTCATCAACGAGCGTCCGGATAGTTCGAATCCTTCACAGACGAAATCCGTGGGGGTGGACGACATTTCGCGTGCTTTCCTGCGTTTTGCAAACGGAGCAACCGGCACACTCGAAGCAAGCTGGATCGCCAGCGGTCGCAAGATGCAGCACGATTTCGAGATTTCCGGATCGAAAGGCTCCCTGTTTTTTTCGCAGGAACGCTTCAATGAACTCGACCTGTTTCTCTTTTCCGACAAAAAGGGACAACAGGGTTTTCGCAAGATTTTTGCGGGACCTGAGCACGAACCCTATGGCGCTTTTTGCGTCGCGGGCGGGCACCAGATCGGCTTCAATGATCTCAAGACAATCGAGGTCCGCGACTTCCTGCTTGCCATCGTCCGACAGACGAACGATCACGCCGATTTTCGTGAAGGATATGAAGTTCAGAAGACGGTGGAAACGATCTACGCCTCATCCCGCGAGCGCCAATGGAAAAATATCTAGCCTACACGTGAGGTCGGATGGACGATGAAGTCGCCATCCACCGTCATAATCGTAGCCCGTATGCCATAGACAGCATGCAGCAGTTGCGGTGTCAGGACTTCCGTTGGCGCCCCGTCCGCAACGATATGCCCCTTGTCCAGCAGAATAAGGCGCGTGCAATGTTGTGCCGCAAGGCTCAGTTCATGCAATGAGGCGACAACAGTCCTCCCCTCTTTCGCAAGTTCGGCAAAACTTTCCATCAAACCAAGCTGGTGAGAAGGGTCGAGGCCTGCCACCGGCTCATCAGCGAATATCACGGGCGTATCCTGCGCCAGAACACGCGCGATCAGCACCCGCGCCCGCTCGCCACCGGAAAGCTCCATTGCGGACCTGTCCCTGAACTGGGAAACGTCCATGCGCTGCATTGCAGTCTCGATGAGCGCTGCGTCCTGCGCACTCATGTTTGCGAAGATCGGTTTCAATGAAGAACGGCCCAACGAAACAAGCGTCTCCACTGAGACCGGCCACGCGACATCACGCTCCTGCGGCAGATATGCAAGCTTTTGTGCTTTTTCCGAAGCCGCCATTCGGCGCAAGTCATCTCCGTCGAGCGAAATTTCGCCACGGGACGCTACCAATCCCAGAATGGCGCGCAACAATGTCGTCTTTCCGGCTCCGTTGGGCCCGATCAGTCCGATGAATTCACCGCCATGAATATCGAAACTTGCATCGCTGAGTGCGGCCGTCCCACCGAATGTAACGGAAAGATTTTTTACCGAAAGCGATGTCATACGAGTTGCCTCCGGTATTTGAAAACCAGCCACAAGAAGAATGGGGCGCCGATGATGGCCGTCAGGACACCTAGCTTCAGTTCACGCCCCGGCATGACGACCCGCACCAATATGTCAGCCGCCAGCAAGAGAGCGGCCCCACCGAAGCCGCTTGCGACCAGCAATCGCGACGGACGCGCACCGACAAGCGGACGCAAGAGATGAGGAACCACCAACCCTACGAAACCGATTGCACCGGCAACAGCGGTCGAAGCTCCCACGCAGGCCGCAGTTCCCAGTACCGCAAAAAGCTGAACCCGAGCGAGATTGACGCCCATCGTGGCGGCAGCGTCTGCGCCCAGTGTCAAGCTATCCAGAGATCGTCCCAGTGCCACAAGCATTGTCCAGCCAATAAGGATAAACGGTGCGGACAGCGCCACATGCGTCATTGACCTATCTGCAAGTGATCCCAACATCCAGAAGACGATTTCCATTGCGGCAAACGGGTTGGGCGACAAGTTGAGCGCCAGCGCCGTCAATGCGCCAGCAAGGCTCGTCACCGCCACCCCTGCCAGAATGACGGCGAGCGCACCGGCATTGCGCCCTGCCAACAGCTTGACGAAAAACACCGACGCGAAAGCGCCGGTCAGCGCAAGCAGTGGCAAAGCCAGCGGAAACAGAAGCGACAAACCGGTATAAATAGCAATAACCGCACCGAATGACGCGGATGCGCTCACACCAAGCAGGCCGGGCTCTGCAAGCGGGTTGCGGAGATACCCCTGGAGAGCAGCGCCTGATAATCCAAGCGAAGCTCCAATAAGAAGCGCAAGCAGTGCCCGAGGCAACCGGATTTCCCGCATGACCAGCACGATCATTTCGCTGTCATCGCCGAAAAGTGCCTTGAAGCTATCAGAAATACTGATCACAGCAGGTCCCGTCAGCAACGAAACGATGAAAAGCAAAGCCACAAGCAAGGCCAGCCCGACCAACAGAAGATAGAAGCGGCTACGCTCAGTCACGCGCGGCCTCCGCAAGTTCTGCCACAGCTTTTACGCTGAACGGTCCACCGCAAACCGTGAGATTGTCCGCTATCGTCACCGCCCTCGCCTGTTTTTCCAGCAATCGCAACGCCGGATGTTCGAAATTCTCGAACGCCAGCGCAGGCGCGCGGTCTCTGGAACTGAGCACCAGAATATCCGGCTTTTCAAGTAGAAGTTTTTCCAATGGCAACGGGGCAGAACCGCTGACGCCTGCCTTGTCGGCCAGATTATCAAGCCCGGCGAGACGCACAGCCTCATCGACCAGCGTTCCCTGACCCGATGTGTAGCTGTTGGCGTAATAAAGCGCGACCGTCTTGCGACGGACAGGCTGCTGGATAGCCGCCAAAGCAGCTTTCGTCTTATCGATTTCCCGGCTGGCTTCCGCCTGTCTTCCGAGCAACTCGCCCATGCGACGCAGATGATCTTCTATATCGCCGAACGAACGGGCGGGCGCGAACTCTTCCACCCGGACGCCAAGCCTCCGCAATAGTCCAACCGTCGCTCTCGACGAGAATGTTCCCGCCAGCACAAGATCGGGTTTCATAAGGAAAACTTCTTCTGCCTGCGCATGGTTGACCGGCAACTGCCGGGCTTTCGCGGCCATGACGGACAGTTCCGGGTCCTGCGATAGATAGGAAACCGATTTTAGCTGCCCGTCCTCGGCCAACAGCAACGCGAGCTGATCGGTACATACATTGATGGAAACAACGCGCTGTGGAATACCCGCCGCATCCGCTGAGTTTTGAACAAAAAGAGCTAGCCCTGCCGCGAGGCAGAGGCTTTTGGTCCAATTTGCGGATGCCCTTTTCATTCTCTGTTCAGCCTCAGAAATTCCGGGTCAATCCGACATTGATAGTGCGTCCCGGCGCAATATATCCAGAGCTGGTCTGATAATCCTTGTCAAAGATATTCTCGACAGAGAATTTCAGCTGCGATTGTTTGTCGATGGAATAAAGTGCAACGAAATCAGCAGTCACATAGTCACCGAGTTTCTTGCTATTCGAGGCATCAGCATAACGCGAGCCGCCATAGTTCAGCCTTGCAGTCAGATCGAGTTTTTCAATCGGCGTAAAATTGACCTCGGCCACAGCTTTGAAACGTTCGCGGTAGGGAAGATCCTTATCCGTATCCTCGTCTATGGGCTGTTTCAAATCGACCGCCCCCTTGATGCCCCAACGATCATCGAAACGGTGCGCCAGCGTGGCTTCGAAGCCCGTAACCTTCGCGCTGGCGATATTGTAAGGCAGATAGGATGGCGCTGTGCTCATGATCGCATCGCGCAACCATGTCTGGTAGAACGCCATATCGAAGCTTGTGGATGCTGTTGCCTGCCAGTTCAACCCAACTTCAAAGGAACGAGACTTTTCCGGTCGGAGATCAGGATTGGCGAAGCCCGGATAATAAAGTTCGTTGAAAGTCGGCGCCCTGAAGCCTGTGGCGTAGGACGACCGCAAAACAAGGTCCGGCAGAATTTCATAGCTCACACCAAGATTATAGGTAACGACATCGCCGAACTGCCCATTATGATCGTAACGAAGCCCGCTATCGAAACGCAGCGCCTCGTATTCCAGTGAGTACTGGCCGAATACTGCAGCCTGATTACGGCTGGTTTCATCATAGGCGATGGTGGTGTTAATCTCCTCGCGATAGGCCTCCACGCCGGCGGTGACGATATGATTGACATTGCCGGTATCGAAACTCTTTTCGGTCGAGGCAAACACTCCATAACGCTTGGTTTCAAACCGGTCAGATCCGTTCACGTCTTTCCGGAAATTGCGACTGCTGTCGATACCGGTGCTGAACTCCACTGTAGATGACCAGTCCGCCGTATGATCGATGCGGGTTCCGATCTTGCCCGTAAATGCCGTGCTATCGGCCTGGTTCGGGGACGGCGCCTTCGCGTCGTACTGGTTGCGTCCACGGCTGAGGAGACCATCCGCATAGATTTTGCCCCAGTCGAAATCTTTCGACAGCGCAAAGTTGAAGGAGCCCTGTAGAAATCCATCGCGATCCGGCTCATGGCCATAGGCATCCGATGTGGTGAAGTCATATCCTTGCGTGCCGATTATGGCTGCGCCGAAAGCATAGTCGACACCGTCATTGCTGCGCCCCTGAATTGAACCGGAAGCATACCCGCCCCATGGATGGCTGACCCCGGTAGAAAGACTGCCGCACCAGGAGCGTTCGCCACAGGCTCCACCCTGCTTGGTGATGATATTGATCACCCCGCCCATGGCATCGGCACCATATTGCGCCGAATGGGCACCCTTGGCGATCTCGACACGGTCAACGGAACTCAGAGGAATGTTTGCAAGTGCGGTGGCACCGCTCGTCGCCGACGCCGTGCGTACGCCGTTGATGAGAACAACCGTCTGCTTCGAGGACATGCCACGCATAAAAATATCCGACGATGAACCCTGCCCGCCATTCGTCTTGATGGAGATACCGCTATAGGATTTCAGCAGAGACTGCAGATCGGGGGCCGCTGATCGCTCGATGTCCGCTGAATCGATAACAGTCACCGACGAGGTCGAACGCTGCAGCGAAGACGCGCGGCGCAAAGGCGTCACCACGATTGTATCAAGGACGACGCTGCCGTCGCTGCCTGGCAAAGCTTGAGCAAGTGACGCGGACGGCAGCGCAAGAACACTGGCCGAGACCAATAGAACCGATGATTTCAAAAGATGCATTTTTTCCTCAACCTGCCGTACCGGAGAACCGATGACCGGCTTTTCCTCTCACCGCAGGTTGAAGTGATAGTGGCGCTAAACGCCCTTCGTCCCGACGGTAACATTTCAACAATGTCACCGCCACGGACAGCCGCGCCTGGACACACCCCGTATCCATGCATGGGTGACCGGATACGGCAGGTCTCCTGTCTTCCTGGTCATCGCCTTCCCTCCGC
>Ga0182748_1003812_pt1 | contig 12431 bp, 11 predicted proteins | sample eDN3rd37CKraftOP_FD_128877 | JGI IMG/M metagenome (GOLD analysis project Ga0182748, IMG submission 128877) | Enriched Organic Plus compost microbial communities from Emeryville, California, USA - eDNA 3rd pass 37_C Kraft OP (version 2) (version 2) ...
AGGAGCGGCTGAACAAGGAGATCCGGCGTCGCACCGATGTGGTCGGGATCTTCCCCGACCGGACTGCATTGATCCGACTGGTCGGAGCGGTGCTCGCCGAACAGCACGACGAGTGGATCGAAGGGCGTCGCTATCTCGGACTCGACGTCCTTGCCCGTTCCCGCAGCAACACACCCGCTCAGACCGTCACCGAACCGACGGAGGAGGTGACACCGGCGTTGACTGCATAACCCGACGACGAGGAATCACGCGAGGACCTCGCACACCACCTCACGGGACTTGACCCTTCGCGAGGCGGGCGCCACTACACGCGGGTAGTACCGGTGATGGGCAGATCGATAGTGAAACGTGCTCCGCGCCCGGGACCGTCACTGGCGGCCCGGATCCGGCCTCCGTGTGCCTCGACCAGCGCGCGAGTGATGGTCAGGCCGATGCCACTGCCACCGTGGCGGCGGTTGCGGGCGAGGTCGGCTCGGTAGAAGCGGTCGAAGAGGTGGTCGAGGTGTTCGGCGGCGATCCCTTCTCCGGTGTCGGCGACGACAATCTCGGCGTGGGTGGGACCGGCCTGCCGGCAGGTAATGGTGACGGTGCCCCCGTCGGGGGCGTGGCGCAGCGCGTTGTCGAGCAGGTTGCCCAGTACCTGTCCGAATCGGTCCGGGTCGACGGTGACCGGCACGGATCGGTCGATGCGGGTCTCGAGGGTGACGCCATTGTCGTCGTATCGCGTTCGGGCCGCTTCGACGGCGGCGTTGATCAGGGTTGCGGTGTCGGTGGGCACCGGGGTGATGCGGATGAGATGTTCCTCGGCGCGGGAGACAGCGGTGATGTCCTGGGCGAGCCGGTCGAGTCGATGGGTGGCGGAACGCAGGATTTGCAGGGTGTCCTCGTCCGGGCTGCGGACGCCGTCTTCGAGGGCTTCGAGGTAGGAATCGAGAGTGGCGATCGGGGTGCGCATCTCGTGGCCGAGGTCGGCGAGCATCCGGCGTCGGGTGGTTTCGGTGGCCTCGAGACGGCGGGCGAGTTCGTTGACGGTCACGGTCAGCTGGTCGAATTCGCGGCCGAGGCCGGGGCTGTGCATGCGGGTGTCGTAGTGGCCGGCGGCGATCTGCGCGGTGGATGTGGTCACCGCGGTCAGCGACCGTTGGACGCGCCGGGTGATGTACCAGCTCACCGCCAGTGACAGCAGCACCGCGATGGCAATGGCCAGCCCCCAGGCGAGGATGATCGCCCAAGTGAAGGCTTCTTCGACGTGACCGGCCTGGCTGGAGTTGTGGTCGATTCCGGCCTGCCCGAGATGATCGTGAAAGATGCCGGGCGCGAGCGCGGAGGCCACGATCCAGGCGCTGACGGCGCAGCCGAGCACCACCACGGTCAGGGCGAGGAACAGTCGGGTACCGAAACTCGAGGCACTGGCGGTGCGGCGCAGGGACCCACCCGGTGCGGATGATCGGCCGGTCATGATCCGGTGCCCATTCGGTAGCCGACACCGCGGACGGTGCGCACGTACCGGCCGCGTGCGGCATCGTCGCCGAGTTTGCGGCGCAGGTGCCCGATGTGCACGTCGACCAGGTGTTCGTCACCGACCCAGCTCGGCCCCCACACCGCCTCGATCAGCTGGGCGCGGGTGAGGACCACGCCGGGATCACGCGCGAGGGCGGCGAGGATGTCGAATTCGGTGCGGGTCAGCGCGACCGATTGCCCGGCGACAGTGACCTCGCGGCCGTTGACGTCGAGGCTCAGGTCCCCGAAACGACGCGGTGGCGACACGGCGGTGGCTGGGGCTGCGGCGGTGGTGGAGCGGGGGCGGCGCAACATGGCCTGGATGCGGGCGGTCAGTTCGCGGGGGCTGAACGGTTTGGTCATATAGTCGTCGGCGCCGACGGACAGTCCGATCAGGGTGTCGATCTCTTCCGTGCGGGCGGTGAGCATCACGACGTAGGCGTCGGAGAAGGTCCGCAACTGCCGACACACCTCCACCCCGTCCAAGCCTGGCAACCCCAGGTCGAGGACCACCACATCGGGATCGACCTGCCGGGCGAGGGGAACGGCCTCGGAGCCGTCACCGGTGATCGCGACCTCGAAACCGTCCCGCTCGAGATAGGAGCCCACCAGATTCGCCAAAGACGGTTCGTCCTCGACGACCATCGCCCGCAGACCGGTCGAGGGTCGCGCCGGTGTCGCCGGGTCGCTGCCGGATGCGGGTGGGCGAGCAGGGGAGGACGTCATGGGGTCCATCATCGCCAGCACCGTCCCGGCGCCGGCGCCGCGGCGGGCTTCTTGAGCAAATCTTCATACGACCTCCACCGAACCTGGGGGTGGGTGCCCGAGGCTGAAGGTACGAAACCGAGGGATGGAGGCGACCATGATGGGTTGGGTCGGTGACGTCGGGTGGGCGGGATGGGCCGTCATGACGGTGTGCATGCTCGTGTTCTGGGCGGTGGTGATCTATCTGGTGGCCACCTTGTTCCGTACCGACCGCGCAGACGGTCCTGCCCACACCGAGCAGCAGGACGATCCACTTCGGACGCTCGAAAAGCGTTTCGCCCGTGGCGATATCACATCCGATGAGTTCGTGTCCCGTCGACGGACGTTGACGCAGTCCGGTGGCGCCGCCTCGACCGGTGAGCAGCAGGAGCAGGCCCGTGGTTAGGGTTCCCCGCCGGGCCTTTCTGATCGGCTCGATCCTCACCGGTGCTGGGGTTCTCGCCTCCTGTTCCGCGTCGGGAGCCGCGACCGGCGTCCCGGTGACCGCCACGTCACCGGCGGTGCGTCGTCTCGAACAGCAGCGCCGCTCCCCGGGCCAGCAGGTGGCCTCGGCCCGGTTGACACCGCGTCCGGTCGAGGTGGACCTGGGCGGCCGCATCGTGTCTACCTGGTCCTATGACGACCAGGTGCCGGGGCCACTGCTCCGCGCCCGCGCCGGGGATCTGCTGCGGGTGGAGGTGGACAACCAGCTGCCGGTGGAGACGAGTGTGCACTGGCACGGGCTGGCGTTGAGCAACGATATGGACGGGGTGCCGGGGCTGACGCAGGACCCGATCGCTGCCGGAGACAGGTTCGTCTACGAGTTCACCGTCCCTCATGCGGGCACGTACTTCTATCACTCGCATTCGGGTCTGCAACTCGACCGCGGGCTCTACGGCGCGCTGATCGTCGATGATCCGGCCGAGCCGGGCGACTACGAGCACGAGTGGATCGTGGTGCTCGACGATTGGCTCGACGGCACCGGACGTACCCCCGACGACGTGGCCCGCGAGCTCGGCATCGGCACCGGAATGGGCGGGATGGATCACGGCGCCATGGACATGGGCGGTATGGACATGGGTGAGGAAACGATGCTCTCACCGCTCCTCGGCGGTGCCGGGGACGTGAGCTATCCCCACTTTCTGGTCGGCGGGCGCGTGCCGGATGATCCGATGGTCTTGACCGCCGCACCCGGACAGCGGGCACGGATCCGGTTCGTCAACGCCGCCGCCGACACCGCCTTCCGGGTCGCGTTGGGCGGTCACCGGATGACGGTCACCCACACCGACGGGTTCCCGGTGGTACCGCAGGACACCGACGCACTGCTGATCGGCATGGGCGAGCGATTCGACGTGCTGGTTACCCTCAGCGACGGGGTGTTCCCGCTGTTCGCTCAGGCCGAGGGCAAGACCGGGTACGGACAGGCGGTGGTGCGCACCGCCTCCGGCGAACTGCCGATCCAGCCTCGCCCCGACGAGCTGGATCGGCGGGTGCTGCTCGGCACCGATCTTGCGCCCCGGGAGTATGTGCGTCTGGCCGAGCGTGATCACGATCTGTATCACAGTGTGGATATGGGCGGGACGATGTCGCCGTACCGCTGGACCCTCAACGGCCGCGCCCACCCGAACAGCGCGCCGCTGAACGTCAACGAGGGACAGCGGGTGCGCATGCGGATGCGCAACATGTCGGACATGTTCCACCCGATGCACCTGCACGGACACACTTTCGCGCTCACCGACACCGGTCTGCGCAAGGACACCGTCACCATCGGGCCGATGCGCACCGTCGAGATCGAATTCGACACCGACAACCCCGGCCAATGGGCACTGCACTGTCACAACGCTTATCACCAGGAGGCCGGAATGATGACGACCGTGTCCTACCTGGCGTGACCCGGGCCCGCCGTCCGGCGGTGCCGAGCTGCGCCATCACGATGCCTGTGCTTGTCCGAGAAAGGAACACCCCTTGATGAACAAGAAGACCCTCGCCGTCGGCGCCACAGCCCTGGCCGTGGTATTCGCTGCAACCGCGTGCAGCGATTCCGACTCCGACACCGGCACCACGGTCGCGACCTCGACCGCGCCGGCCTCGGCGGGCACACCCGCCGAACAGGCCACAGCCCACAACGACGCCGATGTGATGTTCGCGCAGATGATGCTCCCGCACCACAGCCAGGCCATCGAGATGAGCGACATGCTCCTGGCCAAGGACAACATCCCCGCCGAGGTCACCGCCCTGGCCGAGCAGATCAAGACCGCCCAGGGCCCGGAGATCGACCAACTCGAGAGCTGGCTCGACCAGTGGGGCGAACCCACCAAGATGCCCGAGAGCGACCACGACATGCCCGGCATGGACGGCGGTATGGCCGAGATGGAGGGGATGATGAGCGAGGAAGACATGCAAGCGTTGGCGGATGCGCAGGGCACCGACGCGGCCCGCCTGTTCCTCGAGCAGATGATCGCCCACCACGAAGGCGCCGTCGACATGGCGCAGACCGAGATCGAGGACGGGCAGTTCCCCGACGCGGTGGCGATGGCCCGCACCATCGTCGATACCCAGCAGCAGGAAATCGACACCATGCGCCAGCTGCTGACCACCCTGTAACCGGCCGACCCCCGGCCGGTTCCTCTCGGCCCGCCACCCAGGAGGCTTTCGATGTCGCACCCGGAGCACGGACACACCCGCCCGGCTCAGGCGCCCACCGGGCACGAGCACAGCGCCGACGTACAGAGCCCGCCCCCGCAGCCGCACGATGCGCACGCCGGATACGGCGAGCATCTCGCGCATGTCGGGTCGGACCCTCATGCCGGCCACGGCGATCATGGTGGGCACGGCACGCACGGAGAGATGTTCCGACGGCGTTTCTGGGTGTCGCTGATCCTGTCGATCCCGGTCGTGGGATTCAGCCACATGGTTGCCGAGTTGCTCGGCTACCCCATGCCGGACTTCCCCGGCGCCATGTGGATCCCGCCGGTGCTGGGCACGGTGATCTTCGTCTACGGCGGCATGCCGTTCCTCACCGGAGGCTGGGCCGAACTGCGCTCGCGCCGACCGGGAATGATGCTGCTGATCGCGATGGCCATCAGCGTCGCCTTCGCCGCCTCGTGGATCACCACCCTCGGCCTCGGCGGTTTCGACCTGGACTTCTGGTGGGAACTGGCGCTGCTGATCGTGATCATGCTGCTCGGGCACTGGCTCGAGATGCGCGCCCTCGGCTCGGCCTCGGGAGCCCTCGACGCGTTGGCGGCGATGCTGCCCGACACCGCCGAGAAGGTCACCGACGACGGCACCGAGGAGGTGCCGTTGTCGGAGTTGGCCCTCGACGACGTGGTGCTCGTGCGGGCCGGGGCCCGGGTGCCCGCGGACGGCACCGTCGTCGCCGGCCGCGCCGAGGTCGACGAATCGATGATCACTGGCGAATCGAAGACCGTCACCCGCGGAAGCGGCGACACGGTGGTCGCCGGTACCGTCGCCACCGACAGCGCCCTGCGCGTGCGGATCACCGCCGTCGGTGAGAACACTGCCCTGGCCGGTATCCAACGCATGGTCGCCGGCGCTCAGGCGTCCTCGTCGCGGGCGCAGGCGTTGGCGGACAAGGCCGCGGCGTTCTTGTTCTACTTCGCCGCGATCAGCGGTCTGCTCACCTTCGTGGTGTGGGCGTTGCTCGGCAACGTCGACGAAGCGGTGGTGCGCACGGTCACCGTGTTGGTCATCGCGTGTCCCCACGCCCTGGGGTTGGCGATCCCGCTGGTGATCGCGATCTCCACCGAACGCGCCGCCAAGGCCGGTGTGCTGGTGAAGGACCGTCTCGCCCTCGAACGCATGCGCACCGTCGAGGTGGTCCTGTTCGACAAGACCGGCACCCTCACCCAGGGCCGGCACCAGGTCACCGGCGTCACGACCGCCCACGGAATCAGCGAATCGTATCTGCTGGCCCGCGCCGCCGCAGTCGAAGCCGACAGCGAACATCCCGTCGCGCACGCGATCGTGGCCGCGGCGGGCACCGGTGTCCCGACGGGCGAGAAGATCACCGCCACCGACTTCCGGTCGCTGCCCGGCCGTGGCGTGCGCGCGGTCGTCGACGGCACCGAGGTCACCGTCGGCGGACCCGCGATGCTGACCGACCTGTCGTTGTCGGTACCGGCCGAGGTCACCGCCGTCACCGAACAGTGGGTGCAGCGCGGAGCGTCGGTGCTGCACATCGCCGAAGGTGATCGGGTGCTCGGTGCCGTGGCGCTCGAGGACGCGGTCCGTGAGGAGTCCCGCCAGGCGATCGACGCCCTGCACGCCCGCGGAGTCAAGGTCGCGATGATCACCGGTGATGCCCGGCAGGTCGCCGACGCGGTGGCCGCCGATCTCGGCATCGACGAGGTCTTCGCCGAAGTGCTGCCCGAGCACAAGGACGCGAAGGTCACCGAACTGCAGCAACGCGGGCACAAGGTCGCCATGGTCGGCGACGGCGTGAACGACGCCCCGGCCCTGGCTCGGGCGGATGTGGGAGTGGCCATCGGTGCCGGCACCGATGTGGCGATCGAATCCGCCGGGGTGGTGCTGGCGGCGAACGATCCGCGGGCGGTGCTGTCGATCATCGAACTCTCCCACTCCAGTTACCGGAAGATGTGGCAGAACCTGGTGTGGGCGACCGGCTACAACATCATCGCCGTGCCCCTGGCCGCCGGTGTGCTCGCCTTCGCCGGGGTGGCGATCTCCCCGGCGGTGGCCGCGGTGCTCATGTCGGTTTCGACCATCGTCGTTGCCCTCAATGCACAACTGTTGCGCCGCCTCGACCTCGACCCCGCCCACCTGGCCCGCACCTGACCTGCGTGGCCCTGCCCCAGAGAGAAAGTTCTTCTGCGTCCATGTGGATATCGTTCGCGCGCCCCTGCCGGGGTGTGCTCGTCGCCGCTGCCCTGACCGTGCTCGTCGGATGCTCGACCCAGCAGCCCGGTACGACACCGACCCGATCGGGGTCTGTCCCGACCGCGGAGGTGCCCGCGGTGGCATTGACCCCTGCCCTCGATCACCTGCACGGGCTGCACCTCGGTGCCGACGGCACGATCCTGGCCGGCACCCACACCGGCCTGGTCACCCTCGGCATTGACGGGCACACCAGCCGGGTCGGCACCTCCGACGACGACTTCATGGGACTGACCGGGGTGCCCGGCACCGATCGGCTCTTCGCCTCCGGGCATCCCGGACCATCGAGTTCGGCACCGAACCCGCTCGGATTGATCGACAGTGCCGATGGTGGTCGCACCTGGACCCCGAAATCCCTTGCCGGAGAAGTGGATTTCCACGCTCTGGCCACCGACGGGACGGTGCTCGTCGGTTTCGACGGGACCACCGGGCTGTTGGTCTCCACCGACGCTGGCGCCACCTGGAGCGCCGGAGCCCCGCTGGCCGCCGCAGCCCTGGCCGTTACCGACGATGGTGTCTGGGCGGCCACCGCCGACGGGTTGCAGCACAGCACCGACGGTGCCCGGACCTTCACCGCCGTTCCCGAAGCCCCCACGCTGGTGTTGCTCTCCGCCGCCGGTGACGGCTCCCTGTGGGGTGTCGACACTGAGGGTGTCGCCTGGCGCAGCCACACCGGCCGAACATGGGAACAGAAGGCCGTGGTCGGTCCGGTCGAAGCGTTGCTGGCCGTCGATGCCGACACCGCCTATGCCGCCACCGCGCACGATCTCTACGCCCTCGAGTGATCCGGCACTGCCGGGCGCGTCCCGACACTCGGCGACACCGACCGAGTAGGGCGGTAGCAGCTGCGGGGCCGCGTCGGCCTCGGTGAGTCAGTGGAGGACAACAGGCGCCACCCTTTCGAAAATGTCGGTGCGGTACTACTACTACTTCAGATGGCGATACAGCGTCGTGCGGCCGACTCCGAGGATCTCCGCGATTTCGGTCTGACTCATCCCGTTGTCGCGCATCAACCTGGCCTGCTTGATCTTCTTCGGCGTCATCTTCGGCGGCCGCCCCCCGACCCGACCGCGAGCCCGGGCTGCGGCGAGGCCGGCCGAGGTGCGTTCGCGGATGAGGTTGCGTTCGAACTCGGCGAGCGCGCCGAAGATGGAGAAGATCAGCTTGCCGCCGGCGGTGGTGGTGTCGATCGATTCGGTCACCGACCGGAAGCCGATGCCGCGCTCTTCGAGGTCGGTGACGACCTGAAGCAGATGTGGCAGTGAGCGGCCGAGTCGATCGAGTCGCCACACCACCAGGGTGTCCCCAGGCCGAAGGTGAGAGAACAGGTCATCGAGTTGCGGCCGGGCAGTGGTGGCACCGCTGGCGGTCTCGGTCCAGATCCGCGAACTACGCGACAAGCGAGTCGAGCTCGAACAGATCAAGTCGGCTATCGCCGCCGAAGCGAGCACACCCGAAGCGCAGGCTGCGCGTGCAGCCGCAGCCGAACGACTCAAAGTCGCCGGCCGTCAACTCGGCTGGTCGCTGCAGTGGAACCCGACCAATTACACGGTCGAGGAAGCCGGCCTCAACTCCCGCGAGGAGTACCGCGTCGCGGCGCAACGCATTGAGGAAAGTCGCGCCGCCGCGTACGCGGCAGAGAAGAACCAAGCGGAAGCTCAACTGCACGTCCCCGCCGCACAGTTCGACGGCCTCCCCGGCGCCCGGCAACCCATGACCCCGGCACAACGTGCCGCAGCAGTCGCCTCGCGGGGAATCGCACGCACCTCGCCAGTGGCCGGAGCACGACCGGCACCAGGTGCTGCAACAGACCGCCGTGATCCCCATCGGCAACGAGATCACAACGGCCCCTCGCGGTAGTACCACGGTCTGCCCATCTGGCCCCGTCGAGACAACGATCTCGGCGGGGCCAGATGCATTTCACGGCCACAGGCCGGCATAGGCCGCCGGCCCCTGCCCTCACCGCCACCTGTGGTGAGCCGAGAGCATCACCCGAACACCGCCCTGCCCTGTCCAGGCCGACGTTTCCCGACCACTCCAGAACGCAGGCCGCCAACAGCGGCGGTGTGAAGGACCACGCTGCGCGTGGACTCGATGGTCCCGCGCGAACACGCGCTCGCCTGCAAAAGCGCCCGCCTTGCGGGAGCAAGCTATGGTTTAGGTGCCCTAAACCCTTGCTCACCGTCCCTGTCGTCGGTACGGTGAGGATCGAATAGTCCCCACGGTGGTGGGGTCGCTGCGCTGGGCGGACGGCTCGTGAGGCCGGGAAGAGACGCAGAGAGGAGGCACCGATGAGTCGGAGTGAAGACTCGGCAGGTGCGTTCCTGCGGCGTCGGCGGCGCAACCATCCAGGCGGTCGAGATGACCGCATCATCATCAAGGTGACGGCTGCCGAGAAGCAGGACTTGCTCAATCGGGCCGAGGATGCGGGATTCGGTTCGGTGCAAGAGTTTCTGATGGCTCGCGCGGTCAATGCAGAGGCCGGCGTCGGCATCAGTCACGCCGAGAAGTTGGCGGCGTGGAAAGAAGCGACCGGGATTCGCAACCTGCTGTCGGGTATCGCGGTCAACATGAACCAGATCGCGCGGCACGCCAACACCGACAAGGACATCCCGCCCGACTTCGAGCCTGCGGTGAACGCGGTGCTGCGTACGGCGGATCGGGTCCGCGACGCATTCGGTGAAGTGTTCGCGGTGTCGTTTCCTGCAAGTCAGCACCACTCCCCGACCCACAACGGGGAGCGACCGAGCGGGCCGATCACTTTCGCCGAGGGCGAAGGCTGGACTGTCTGATGCCGATCATGCCGGCGATCTCATCGGGTGCGCGGATGCAGGGTTTGGTCATGTACTTGGCAGGTCCGGGTAAGGCCAACGAGCACTCCAACCCGCATGTGGTGGCGGCGTCCTCCCGGACCCTGTTCGCCGCTGGTGGTGCGGGCGCGGAGATGAACCGCGAACACGCCTACGAACTCGGTCATGCCCTCGATGAGGCTCGGGTGGTGTTCGGTACCGAGGTCACCCGCCGCGACACGGCCGCGCTGAAAGCCGCCCAGGAGCGTGGCGTCAAAGGCAGTGCCGCGATCGCTGAAGCGACCCGCGATGAGAACGTCTGGCACTGCTCGCTGTCGCTGCCTCCCGACGCCGAAGCTTTGGATGATGCGACGTGGTCGGCGATCGTTCATGACTTCATGGAGGGCATGGGGTTTGACGATCCGAAGGCCGCCGACTCTCGCTGGGTAGCCATTCGTCACGGACTGACGAAGAACGGCGGCGACCACATCCACATCGCCGCGTCCCGAGTTCGTGATGACGGCAGCGTGGTCGCCAAGTGGCGTCCACACCCGACCCGCGGTGGCAACGAAGGTGACTTCGCCCGCGCGCAGCGAGTCGCCCGCGAACTCGAAGTGAAGTACGGCCTCGAAGTGCTGTCTAGCTACAACAAGGACATGGCCAGCCGGGGTCGTGCACACGCCCAGGACGGTGCCACCAAACCCCAGCTCGACGCCGAGGGCAACGTCGTGCGCGAACCGCGGATCGCTGAGTCACCGTCGGTCACCCTGGCGCGGCGGGTGCGTGCTGCGGCGGCCGCCGCCGAGAGTGAAGCCGAGTTTGTGCGCCTGGTGCGCGCCGACGGACTGGTCATTCGAGCTGCCCGCTACGACAAGACCGATCCCCGCGCCGTCACCGGATTCAGCGTCGGGTTGCCGGCCACCGAGTACGCCAACAAGCACGGCCAGCCGGTCATGCACGGCGGCAAGAAACTCGCCGAAGACCTCTCACTTCCCCGCCTCCGCGAAGGATGGATCGACGACGCCAACTCTCGGGCCGATGCGCTCTCGGCCTGGGACCACGCAGACGAACGCGCCACGACACCACGCGAGCAGGCGGCACCGCATCAGCGTGCCGCCGACGACACCCAACGCGCTACCTCCGACGCGGAGGTGGCGGCGCGGCTACGCGCGATCCTTACCCCGCTGGCCCAGTCTGCGGCCACCGAAGCGGATTACGCCAAGGCGTTGCGTAACCATCCCGACGTGGTCGCCCGACCTCGTTACGCCAAGGGCTCCACAACCGAGGTCACCGGATATGCAGTCGCGTTGCACACCCGGCTTGCGCGCGGCGCTGACGGCAAAGAGATCTGGCGCAACGCCAGCTACCTCGGTGGCGGCCTGGCCCTCAAAGACCTCCGGCAGCGGTGGCCCGACAGCGACAGCCATCGTGCCCTCGCGGCCTCTGCATGGTCGCGCTCCAACCGTGCATCGGCGGCACGCGCCGATGACAACCCGCTCGCGCAAAGGCTCCACGACGATGCCCGCCGTTGGCAGCGCGCCGTGACGTCGATCAACGACCCGCACTCGCGCGCATGGCACGCGGTGGCCGCCGATACTGCCGGCGCCGTTGGTGCAGCTGCGCGAGGTCTCTCGGGTGAGCAGGCGCAGAGTCTGAACCAGCTTGCCGACGCACTCGGCGCTGTGTCCGGTCACCGCCGCCCCACCCAACCGCAAGCGGTCCGGTCGTACACATCTGCGCGTCGCGTTGCTGCAACCATGCTGGCCGCCAGCCGCGACGACACCACACTCCTGTGGCTTGCCGCGGTGAAGCAGGTGCTGGCCGCCAGTAAGGCGATCGGTGAGGCGATGGCCGCGCAGGGCCACACCCGGCAGGCTCGGCACATCTCTGCCGCCATTGCAGCGACTGACCTTCAGTTCCAGGGCCAGGTTCTCACACCGAGCCACAGTGCGCGTCGAGTCTTGAGCCCGACCGCTGTTCCGGTGGTGCGCACCCGCACAAGTACCCCGAGCACTGGACACGGTCGTGAGCGCGGGTGAGTAAATAGCCTGTAAGGGCCTTACAGCCAGCGGCTAGGAGGTCGGCTCCGCTCTAGAAAAATTAAACCCGCCCCCAGAGGGGACGGGCGGTATGCCGATATTGTGCCTCGGGCTCGCCCTGTTGCGCAAATCCAAGACATATGGCGCCGTATGCCCCTGTGTGGCTATATGCGGTCCGCCTCACCACGGTGCGGGTTTGTTGATCTTCCCGACCGGATCACACAGCTGGGCGGCGAAGAGGTCGGTCGGCTGGAGCTGGTACCACCAGTGACCACCCACTCCGTCCGACGGGGCTCCACTTAGCCCGCCCGCGGTGTAGTGAAACGCCTGTAAGTCTTTACACGGCTGGCCCGGTGCTGGCTGACAGGATCGGTGTCGCCGTCCTGGCTGAGTGTGACTCATGAATCGCCTGGCCCCTGTGAGGGGTGCTCTTCCCAGGATC
>Ga0182748_1003813_pt1 | contig 12427 bp, 13 predicted proteins | sample eDN3rd37CKraftOP_FD_128877 | JGI IMG/M metagenome (GOLD analysis project Ga0182748, IMG submission 128877) | Enriched Organic Plus compost microbial communities from Emeryville, California, USA - eDNA 3rd pass 37_C Kraft OP (version 2) (version 2) ...
AGCGGCCCGACCACGCGGCCGTGCTGTTCGAGGGCCGGCCCCTCAGCTATCGCGAGCTGGGCGAACGCATCGAGGCCGTGGCCCTGGCGCTGCGCGAGGAAGGCGTGGGCCTAGGCAGCCGCGTCTGCATCATCGCCCGCAATTCCCCCGATTACTACGCGGCCTATCTGGGTGTCTTGAAAGCCGGCGGCACGCTGTTTCCCATCAATTCCGACCTCAGTCACAACGAAATCGCCTACATCGTCGAAAAATCGGACCCTGCGCTCGTCATTCACGACGGCGATTGCCGGCAGGCCGTGCTCGATACCTGGAGCCGGCATGCCATCGGCGCGCCGCACTGCCTTCTGAACGAACTGCTCGAACGCGGCGCGCGCCTGCGCCAAGAGCGCGCGCCCGGCAGCGAAGACTGGCCGCGCCGCGAGCCGGATAGTGTCGCCGTCGTCATCCACACCTCGGGTACCACCGCGCTGCCCAAAGGCGTGGTGGCCACTGACCACATGGAAATCGCTTCCGCCCAGGCCTTGATACAGGCATGGCGGCTCGGCCCCCGGGATATGTCCGTTTGCGCCTTGCCGCTTTCCTACACCTTCGGCCTGTTCACCGCCTCGTTCGTCGCCTTGTGCGCCGGCGCCACGGTGCTGCTGTTCAGAAAGTTCAACCCCGTGCGCGTGCTCGAGAGCGTCGAGCAGCACGGCGCCAGCTATATGGTCGGCGTGCCCGCCATGTACGCCATGATGCTCGAGCATGTAGAGCAGACCGGCCGGGCCTACGACCTGAGCCGTGTCCGCTTCATGGCCTCATCGGGTGCGCCCATCGCTTCCATCACCAAGAAAGAGTTCCGCCGCCGCATGGGCGTGCCCCTGCTCGAATACTATGCCCTGTCGGAGTGCACGCCCATCTTCTCGTTCGACTTCAGCGAGGCCATGCCGCCCATCGGCTCGTCCGGCAAGCTCGTTCCCGGCGCCGAGGTGACGATACTGGACGACGAAGGCAAGCCCGTGCCCGCGGGCGAGACGGGCCGGCTGCTGGTCCGTTCCGAACGCCTCATGCCCGGCTACTACCTCGACCCAGAACGCAATGCCATGGCCTTCGTGAACGACTGGTTCAACACCGGCGACCTGGCCTATTGCGATGCCGATGGCTTCTACCATGTGGTCGGCCGCGAGCGCGACCAGGTCATATCCGGCGGCTACAAGATTTCCGGCGCCGAGGTCGAAGACCAGATCCTGCTGCACGAGGCCGTCGCCCAGGCCGCCGTCGTGGGCAGCCCCGACAAGATCCTGGGCGAAGTCATCAAGGCCGTGCTGGTGCTCAAGGACGGCTGCCGCGTCGACGCGGCCGACATCATCGCCCATTGCGAGCAGCGCCTGGCCCGGCACAAAGTACCGCGCATCGTCGAGTTCAGGGACTCCCTGCCCACCAGCCCGGCGGGCAAGGTGCTGAAGCGGCAGCTTGTTTGATTGCGGCGAAGCCAAAAATTCGTGGTAAACTAGCGGACTTCACTTCCCAAGGCCTTCAAGCTTTCGGCGCTTTGGGGCGGTTAGCTCAGTGGTAGAGCACTGCCTTCACACGGCAGGGGTCACTGGTTCGAACCCAGTACCGCCCACCAAGAAATCCCCGTTTGTCCTACTCTACCTTCCGCAAAAGACTGCTCAGGGTCGGATAGTCTCCGACTTCGCCTCGGCCCCAGGAGCGCGGGCTTGACCCGTCAATCGGTATCCCCTACGCTGCTGAAAATTACACAACAAGCTTTCGCAAATGATTATTTGCACAGCTTCTGGCAGCCTATGATCGACTAGCAGCAAAAAACTAAAACAAAAAGGGGAAGACAATGAACAAAGCGGCAATACACGAGCCAAGCCTTTTCAAACTTATTATTCTTGTTGCCTGCATAGTGGTTGCAATGTTCTTTGCAACTGTCCTGGTGGCGCTTGTATTCATGCCCAACCAGCTTATTACAGGCCTGCCGTTTGAAGATATAACGTTTCTTCTGCCTCTGGCCCTATCCGCCATAGGCAGCGCAAGCGTCTTGGCTTGGTATGTTCAATCACATAGGTCCAGATCCAAGAGATAGCGAGAAAGCGCTGACTGACTGCTTAGGGTCGAGGCTGTGTGAAAACTCGCTGACGTTGGCAGGTCAGCATCCGTCAAATGCCGGTTCCGCCAAGAGACGCGCATGATCACGCAAATCGGCTGGCCAACTGTCGCTCATGGCAAAAAAACGGGCCCTATCGCACGCATAGAGCGCCCGCGCAGCGTCTTCATAGCCGGGCTGGTTACCCAGCATGGCCATCATGAAGCGATCCGACGCCTGCTGAGCTTGGCGTGCCCGCTGACCGTGATCCTTACCCTTGCGAGCTGCATCCACCAGTCGGCGTAGCGTTGCAGACGCACCGCCTGGCTGCTCAGAAAGCCAATCCCAATGTCGCGGAAGCAACGTGACCTCTCGGGAAACCACCCCCAGCTTTGGACGTCCGGGCGATCTTGGAGCATGGTTAGGCTGCATCTCGTCCTGGCTTTCCAGGCGCGCCGCAATTTCCTCATCGGTGCCCCGCAAGTCAAAGTCGACCTGCCGACCTGTTTGGTTATCGAAAATAAGAATTGTGGCGGTCTGGTCACGCATTAGCGTATTCCTGACTGCAATCGCCACATCGCTTGGGCCGCCTGTCAGAACAAGGCGCGATCCTGCGAAAGCTGAGTATCGGTTTGAATTCGGCATGGCTATCTTTCCGTATATTTTTAATCACGCAGTGATTTTACCCGGGTATTATTAAAATAACAATATTACCAGGGTAAATTGACCGCAGAAGCTTGCAACATGAACCGCTCTAATGAATGAGCGCCGACCTCAAAATTTCGCCGGCCATGCCGGCCGGGGTGGCTCTCGTGCCGGGTGTGCGCGCCTCGAACCTGAGACTGGATGCCATTCCCGAGCGGGTCTAAACTTGAACTGGAGAGGCGCCAATAAGATCCGTTCGAAATTGAATAATTGAGGTGAAATCGTGAAAGTCTATGAAGCCATTGCACGCGGATTGTCGGATCTGGGTTGTACTGAGCTGTTTGGAGTGCTCGGGGACGGTTGTGTGTACATCATCGACAGCTTTCGCCGTGACTGCAACGGGCACTATGTAGCGGCAGTTCATGAAGGTAGCGCGGTGTTGATGGCGCAGGGTTGGGCACGTGTGGCCGGCAAGGTCGGCGTGGCTGCAGTCACCCACGGTCCCGGCTTGACGAATACCGTCACGGCCCTGGTCGAAGGCGCCAAGGCAGGCACACCCATGGTGCTGCTCGCCGGTGATACCCCGATGATTGACCGCGAACACGCCCAGAACATAGACCAGTCGGCGCTGGTTGCCGCGACCGGCGCTGGTTTCCAGCCACTGCGCAGCCCAGAGACCCTTGCCGAGGATTTGGCGCGTGCGTTCTATCGCGCCAACACTGAGCATCGACCGATCGTGTTCAACATACCGGTAGAGTTCCAGTGGCAGGAAGTCGAATACCAGAAACCTTACCTGCGTTTTCCCGAGACGCGTAGCGCCATCCCAAGCAGCACAGACATGGATGATGCCATCGGCATTATCGCCTCGTCGCGCCTGCCGGTGGTTATCGCCGGACGCGGGGTAAATAGCCCGGAAGCCGAGGAGGCGGTATTGCGCTTCGCGCGTCGCATCGAGGCGCCCGTGGCAACCTCGTTGCGTGGGAAAGGTCTTTTTAACGATGATCCATTCCACCTCGGTATCTCCGGAACCGTCAGCCATGATGTGGCCTCGGACGTCATCGGCCGCGCCGACTGCCTGGTCGTGTTTGGCGCCAGCCTGAACAAATACACGTCGGGAGAGCGTGGCTTGACCCGCGGCAAACGCATTATCCAGATCAATCCGTTGGCGAGCGAACTCGGACGCTGCACGCCGGTGACGGTCGGTCTGGTCGGTGATCCTGGTTTGACGGCCGATGCCATGGTCAAGTGGTTGGATGAAGCCGAGATTCCAGGCTCCGGCGCGCGCAACGACGACCTGCTCGAGGAGCTCAAGACCTATCGCGAGCAGGCGCAAAAGAAGCTCGTGCGTTCGACGCCGGCCGGCACCGTCGATCTTTACGAGGTGGCCTTCGCACTGGAAGAGGCGCTGCCGAAGGACCGCGTGTTCGTCACCGGCTCGGGGCGTTTCATGTTCGCATTCTGGGGCGTGATTTCGGTGCCGAATCCGCGCTCTTACGTCGACGGCAACGGCTTCTCCTCCATCGGTATCGGCGAGGCAACGGCCATGGGCGCCGCCGTAGCGGCCGGAGACCGGCCGACCCTGCTTGTTACCGGTGACGGCGGCTTCATGCTCAGCGGCCTAAGCGAACTGGCCACTGCCGTGGCCGAGCAACTGGACCTGGTGGTGGTCGTTGCCAACGACGGCAGCTACGGCGCCGAGCACATTGCCCTGACCATGCACAACATGGATCCAGACATCTCGCTGCTGCCGTCACGCGATTTCGCACGCATCGCCGAGGCTTTCGGCTGCAAGGCGTTGACCGTGACCAGTAGTGCCGAGCTGCAGGCTGCGATGGCCGCTGTGGCCACGCGCGACCGCAAGCGCCCATTGGTAATCGACGTCAAGATCGACCCCGCGTCTGTCTATGGCGGGACTGCCATTGCGCGTCCGTAGGCGGAATCATGGCGTGAGCACGGCCGACGAGCTACGGATGCAGCGCTGAATATATCCGCCGCTGCACCTGCCCCTCGTAGACATGGTTGTCCGAGTTCAGGCGCCACAGGTGCACGCCGGCCAGGCCGTATTGACGGTATTTGGCCAGCACCTCTTCTACGCCATAGGTGTCGCAATTGGTCTCCGGGCAGATGCCATAGAGTATCTTCCCGGCCGGCACTCCTTCCTGAAAGAAGGCTTCGGGCGGAATGTCCAGGCCGCCGGCATAGCTTTGCATATTGATGTAATCGAAGGGCGACAGGCTGTCGGGGTTCAAATACTCGCCCTCGGCGGGCGAGAGCGTCAAGCGGAAGGGCTTTCCGTATTCGCCCGTCAAGGCTTGCAGCGCGTCTTTCAGCTTGTGCGCCAGCGCGGGGAAGTCGGCGGTGACGTTGTTGTCTTCGTAGTCTATGTCGAAGCCGTCCAGCGCATACCGGCCGCCGGCATAGGACTGATAGTAGCCAATGAAGTCGGCCACGGATTGCACGTAGGTGTTCAGCTCGGCTTCGCCATGCAAGGCCGACAACGGCTTGCCCCATATGCCCTGGCCATTGCCCCACCACTGCGAGATGACGACCTTGATATTAGGGTTGTCGTGCCTGGCTCGATCGACCAGCCACTCGAAGCGATGGCGCAGCGGACCGGTCTGCGCGCTTTCGAAGAGCCCGAAGCGGCCGTGTTCCTGTATGCCGCCGGGGCCCACGTACAGCACGTCCACCTTGTCGAAGGCGATCTCTTGCCATTCGGCTGGAATGTCGACGTAGTCGTGGCCGTCGGACAGATAGAACCAGGCGGCGGCGATGGGGGCGGGCGGCGCCGGCGTTTCGTCGCCGGTGCCGCCGCAGCCGGCCAGCAGGAATAGGGTGCTCAGGCAGGCAAGAAGAAGGCGCATGCGAATCCAAGAAAGTTGCAGAAATTGTCGCCAAAGGGATTTTTACGTGTGTCTTTTATCTCGTCGCTTATCTCGACGCGCCAGGCCCATGATGGCGTGGTGCTTGAAGAAGTGCTCGTGCAACTTTCTTTTCTGCACGGGCGTCAGCAATGACTCCTCAATCATTTTTGGCCAGCCCTCATAAGCCGCCTTGACGCAGTCTGTCACGGCTTTGACTGCCGGTCGCTCGGGAATGCCAAGCTGATTGCAAAAGAGACGCAGCACGCCGGGCGTCAGCTGGATCCTGTGTGCGCGCTGGCCGTTGGCATCCTTGGGCCTAAGTTCCGCTTCGAGCTCTTCGGGCAAGATCCGAAGGCCGTGGCCGGTGACCGGAGAATACACGGTATGCGCGACGATGTCGTAGGCCGGCGGCAGCCCTGGAGTATGGCCGTCTGGATACCACAGCCCCAGATTCTTCAAGTGCATATCCGGATTGCCCAGCATTTCATTGACCATGATCCGGCGCAACAGTTCGTGAACCGCCTCTTCGGCCAGGCTTGGATTGGACAGCAACACGGCCGCCACCGCCATGTATGAAACTTGCGAGGAGTACTTATCCTCCGGCATGACGCCAAATACCTGCGCAAAATCCTCGCAGTGCACCCGTGTGCCTGGCCGGCGATCGTAGCGCACTACGGCCAGGAAGTTCGTTTTCGTCTGGGTATCGCCCAGGTCGTAATGGTGCTGAGCGGCCAGCTTGCCAAGGGGTTCCAGGTAGGCCTCGCACGCGTCGACGCCAGCCACCCTGGCCAGCCGCAAGGATAGATCCTCTACTTCCGGCAAAAGCGGGTAGGCCACCACCGGCAGCTTGGCAATGACGTGTGTATCGTGATCTTTGGTCCGGCCCACATACCGATCGCCGTCTTTGATGACGCCCAGCTTGGGCTGCACGCCTGATAACGACACGCCTTCTTCCAGCGGCTCGGCTGTTACGGTCATCTCGAGCGCGTCTGCGTTTTGAGTTACGTAGTATCCGAGCTCTTCGCGGCTGAGCTCGGTCGGCAGGGCGTGGACATTGCCGGGCAAGTCTTTGCCGCATGCGGCCAGCAGTTCAAAGTGATCATTCGGCGCGCACTGCCGAAGCTGTGCGATTTGATCCCGGAACACGCCTTCCGGAAGCAGGTTCTGGAAGAAGGCAGGCAGCAACCAGGTCTGGCCATCTTTGGACAGGGCGCCATTGAATAAAGGGCTACGGTAGTCCTGCCAGAGCAGCTTCTGGTCTTCCGGGGTATCGGCCACGTAAGACATCGAAAGGGTGGGCGCGTGCGCGTTTTCGATCAGCGCGCGGTCAGCCACGAACCGATTGATCGTCTGCGCGCCTTCCTGGACGTATTGAAACAAGACACCGGCTCGAAGCATGCCAATGCGAATCTCAAGGGCTTTTACGTTCATCGCTGTTCTTGCCGCTTGGTCAGGTTAAGGTTTGTTGTTGCCGGTATACCTTGTGGGCTTAACGGCCTCTAGGGCCGCATCGACCACGCTTTTGACGCGCGGACGGGATTCATCGGCCGGCGCCATGCCGGGAGCGATCTCTTTGGGGACGAGCATTACTTCAAGGCCAAGCCGGTCGGCCAGGGCAAAAAGTGTCGTGACTTTCAGGTCTGCGCGCCCGCTCAATACCTTGGAAAGTGTTTGTCGCGATATGCCCGCTTCAGCACTTAGCGCCTCTTGGGTGAGATTCAAGCGGGCGATGCGATTGCGCAGTGCTGTAGCCAAATGCTGCAATGTTTTCATGTCAACCAAAGTTGTCAGAGTGATTATAAATATACTTTGGTTTACACGTCGGGTCAATAAAGTTGTCTTTTAAAGTTTACAAAATTAGATAGCGACAACTTTGAGCGGCTTAGGGAATCGGGCTCCGTGCCTTAAGCCGCAATGCAGGCGTTCTATCTATGTGTGATCTATCCGCGCCTCAAGAAACGCCTCCAACTGTGCGTTCACCTGGTCGGCACGGGTCAGCGGCGCCAAATGGCCGCCCTCATCCAGGAGCTGAACCTGCCAATGCGGGCACGCTTCAACGAGTACCTGTTGTACGGCATGGATGGCGGGCAAGGTGTCGCGCGCGTACATCAGCAAGCAGGGTAGGCGCAGGCCGGCGTAGTCGCCGAGTTTCGTGGTGTTGTTCTGCAGCGCTCGCCCTTCGTGCACGCTGGCGCCGATGGTCGCCGCAAAGCGCGCGCGACGCTCTTTTGGCAGCGCATTCCAGTCGGCCTCGCTGGACCAGAACACAATGAAGTGCCGCGCCGCTTGCTCCAGCCGGCCCTGCCGATAAAGCCCCTCCACCTCGTCCATCATTTCCACCATGCACTCGAAGCCGATTGGGTCGCCATGATGCTGCAGCAGATGGAAGGGGTTGGGTTCGTACAAGGCCAGGCTGGCTACGCGATCGGCCTGCAGCCGCGCAACTTCCATGGCCACGACGCCGCCCAAGGAATGGCCCACCAGATGAACCATACCGGGTAGCTCGTCCATCAGCGCGAACACCAGTTCGGCGTGGTCGTGAATCGTCTGGGGCTGGCCGTCGGGCCACGGCGTGGTCTGGCCGTAACCGAAGAGGTTGATGGCGACCACCCGATAGCGCGGCGCGAGCCGGTCGATCAGGGCGCGCCACTGCCGGTTGCTGCTCGAGGCGCTATGAAGCAGCAGCACGGTCGGCCCGCTGCCTTCGTCCAGATAGTCGATGCGCCGGTGGTCGGATTCCAGTACGGGCATGGGTTGTCGAAGAAGTTGGAGACGCTAGGATTCTAGCTGACTTTGTGCCCGGCCAAGCGCCGCTTCAGGCACTACGCCGTGCTCGCACGTACGTCCCCAGCACCAGCGCCACGATCACGGCGCCATACACATTGGCGGCGGTCAGCAAGTTCGTGCGCTGGGCCAGATAGCCAGCCGCGATGGTGGGCACGCTGTGGGCCAGGTAGCTTTGCGTGTAGAACACCCCCATCAAGGCCGAGCGCTCCTGCGGCTTTGCCAGGGGTAGAAGGCGGCCCAATGCGCCCAGGAAGGTGACGCCAAAACCGCATCCCGCGGTCAGAGAGCCGAGCAGCAGCAAGCCGGGTTGGCTGAAGTTGGCGCCCAGCAAGATGATGGCAATACCCGACATAAGCGCCTGTTGGCCCGTGCGCAGCAGCCACGCGGGTTCTTTGGCCCGCAGGCAGATCACGCTTATGGCGCCGCTTGCGGTCAGGGCGGCGATCACCAGGCCGCTAAGCCAGGGCGTACGCACCTGGGTTACGCCCTGCACCAGCGACGGCATCAGCGAAAGATAGAAGCCGCCCAGCATCCATACGGCCATATTGCTGGGGCTGACGGCGCGCAATGCGCTCCTTGTCTGAGTGGGCACCGCAATGCGGGGCCGCAAGCTGGCCCAGGCGCCGGGGCGGCGTCGGGCTGTCTCCGGCGCAAAGAACAAGGCGATCGCCTGCAGGGCGAACACCGTCAGAAACACGCCGAATACCGTCTGCGTGGGGGCGGGAAAATACACCATCAGCGCTGTGCTGCCCAACGCGCCCAGTGCCGTGCCGAACATGGGTCCCATGCTGTTGATGAACGCGCCGCGTTCTTTGTTCAGGTCGATCAGCGCCGCGCCCACCGAGGTGGTCGCCATCCCGGTGGCAAAACCTTGCAGCATGCGTGCCACAATCAGGTCGCTCAGGCTGCCGGCATTCCAGAACATGTTCATCGCGACGATTTCCGTTATCAGGGCCACCGCCATCACGGGCTTGCGTCCAAGGTAGTCGGACAGCCGGCCCGTAATCAGCAACGACAGCAGCAGCACCAGGGCATAGACGGCGAAAACCACCGTCACCCACGTCGAGCCGAACGACCAGGCGCTTTGATACAAGCGATACAGAGGCGCCGGGGCGCTGGATGCGGATACGAATGCCAGCAGGATCGAGGCAAACAAGGCCAGGGTGGCCTTGCCGCCAGGAGGGCGCTGCGCCAGGAGATCGGCGGATGAGTTGGGCAAAGAAGGAGATGGCGGCAGGGAGGACGACATGGATTTCCCACAAACGGTAAAACAATTGCGTTTGCGAAGGATACGCTATGTTGTCGTACGTATCTCCTTGCAAGGGGCGCCGCGTTCCTCAAAGCTGAATGACATCGGACCATTCCGGATGTTTCTGCGACTGCGCGCGTACGTAGGGGCACAACGGCACGATACGATAGCCCTTGGCACGAGCGTCGGCGATCAGCGCGTTCACCATCGCCAAAGCGGCACCTGTGCCACGTAGGGCATCGGGAGCGAAGGTGTGGTCGGCGATGACGAGCGTTTCTGAAACCTTGGAGATCGTCAGTTCGCCTTCTTCGCCGATACCTTCGATGCGGGCGACGAAACGGCCCTTCTGGTCATTGTCTTCATATGAAACTTGCACTGCGGGCTTGTCGGTCATTTCAACCTCTGTAATTTCTATCGTCTATATCTGGTTCCAGCCCACGGATCAACGAGCGAAACGCCCAAGTTCTCGAAATTTTTGATGTTGCGAGTAACGAGCGTCAAGTCGTGTTCGAGAGCCGTTGCCGCCAGCAGGCTGTCTATCGCCGGCACGGCTCTGCCTGCTTCAGCCACCAAACGGCCCCATCGGTCCGCGACTGCTGCATCCACGGGTAGAATGCGCCGTGAGAAAAAGGCGGTAAGTTCGGTTTCAAGCCAATCCACGAGCATCTCGCGGCGATTTGCTTGCGGCAGGGCTTGGATTCCTTTGCGGATCTCACCCAGAGTCAGGACACTTAAAAAGAGTGTCGAGGCCGGCCTGCCGTCGAACCACTGCAGCACACCCTGATGCGGCATCTTGCGCCTTAGCTCGGAGAGTACGTTGGTGTCCAAGAGATAGCTCAAAGCGCGACCTCGCGTGTCGGGCTCTTGTCCCGCTCCAGGTCTATTTCGTCCAAATCATGGAGTGGTGACCGGCGCATGAAATCCACGAGGGAGTCGTCTGACCGCGAGAGACGATCGAACTCGGCGCGCGATACAACCACGGCGACAGACCTGCCATGCAATGTGATGTCTTGCGGTTGCTCTTGCGCCCGCTTGATAAGCTCTGACATCCGCGCCTTGGCTTCCTGAATTTGCCAGCTATGCATGGGATGCTCCTTAATCTGACTAGTATAGTCAGATTTTAAGCGGGTGCTGCGGTCGGTTCAAGAGGGTTTGGACGAAATGGTCCAGCGCCTCAATTCAAGGCTTCTTTGGCCGCCTCTTCAGGCGTCAGGCCGTTATAGAACTGGTCGGTAAACCATTCGGCCTGCTCTTCGATGTGGTCCTGGGCTTCGCGCAGCGATGCGCCCGCGGCGACCAGGAACCCCTCGACTTCAGTGCACCATTCGATCAGTGCCAGTTCGTCCGGATCGGGCTTGTTCTTTTTTCCCATGTTTTGCTCCTTGTTTGGCTTGCAAGCCGAGATAGGCGAGCGTGTCGCTGTCATTATCCTCCTGTTATATACTGTTTATTTATACAGTATTAGGGGGTGTTATGAAGGCGACTCCCATCAAAGGCAGAGGCAGCGTCTCGAACAGGACGTCCCGCTTCGAGCAGATGCAGCGCGAACCGTTCGACGACGAATGGGCGCAGGCTGAACCGGAAGCCACGCCCAAGCCGGCTACGACGGTTTCTTTGGAAACGGCAAGGTCGATTATTTCACGCAACGATTCGCCCGATATCGGGTTCGAGCAGTCGATCAATCCGTACAGGGGGTGCGAACACGGCTGCATATACTGCTATGCCCGGCCCACGCATGCGTATTTGAATCACTCGCCCGGGCTGGATTTCGAGACCAAGCTCTACGCCAAGGGCAATGCGGCCGATCTGCTGCGCAAGGAATTTTCAAGGCCGTCTTACGTACCCAAGCTTATCGCCCTTGGCGCCAACACCGACCCCTATCAGCCCATAGAGCGCAGACTGGGGATAACGGCTTCGGTATTGGCGGTCATGGAAGAGTTCAACCATCCCGTCGCCATTACCACCAAGTCCGCATCCGTGACGCGAGACATCGATGTGCTTGCCCGATTGGCGCGCAAGAGCCTGGTCCGGGTGTTCATGTCGGTGGGCTCGCTGGACCGAACCATCGCAAGAACCCTGGAGCCGCGCGCCAGCACGCCCGGGGCGCGCATCGATGCTATTCGCGCGCTCAGCGAGGCGGGCGTTCCCGCGGGCGTGATCGTGGCGCCCGTCATTCCCGCTTTGACAGACCACGACATGGAAAAGATTCTGTTCAGTGCTAAAGACGCCGGCGCGAAGAGCGCGGCGTACGTCTTGCTGAGGCTGCCGTTGGAAATCGCGGACCTGTTTCGCGAATGGCTGGCGGCTCACCATCCCCTGAAAGAGGCCCACGTCATGAACCTGGTCAGGCAGATGCGCAACGGCAAGATATACGATTCCGACTACGGAACCAGAATGAAGGGCACCGGGGTATTTGCCCAGCTGCTCGAGCAGAGGTTTAAAAGGGCGTGTCTCAAAGCCGGGTTGAACCAGACTCGACACGCTTTGGACACGACCCTCTTTTCGCGGCCGCCTGAACGGCAGCCTCAGTTGACACTCTTTTAGGGCTTGGCCAGATGCCATACGCCGCCGGCGCCGTCTCCGGTGGTGTCGCCGGGCTTCGCGTCTTTGGCGAAGAGGTATAAAGGCTTGCCCTTGTAAGCCCACTGCCGTTTACCGTCATGGCTTTCCACGAAGGTCCAGTCGCCGCTGGCTACTTCGTCCCGACCGGCCAGGGCGGGCGGCCAGTTCTTGGCGCATTTGTCGGCGCAGGCGCTTTTTCCGCCTGTATCTTTGTCATAGGTATAAAGAGCGGCGCCGTTGGAATCG
>Ga0182748_1003815_pt1 | contig 12422 bp, 10 predicted proteins | sample eDN3rd37CKraftOP_FD_128877 | JGI IMG/M metagenome (GOLD analysis project Ga0182748, IMG submission 128877) | Enriched Organic Plus compost microbial communities from Emeryville, California, USA - eDNA 3rd pass 37_C Kraft OP (version 2) (version 2) ...
AGCGCGAGCCACCCGCCGAGGCTCGCCCCCTCGACCGCCGCGAGGACGCCCCCGACCACGAGGCCCGTGACGGCCGCGACGCCCGCGGGCAGCGCGAGCGCGGCGAGCGCGAGCCGTCCGGCGCTGCGCGTGGAGCCGAGGAGCGTGGCGGGCACGGGCGGGAACGCGACGAAGAGCGCGAGCGCCCCGAGCCACAGGGCGAGCACGGCGAACAGCGGGCCGGTCGAGCCGGTGCCCAGGTCGTCGACGCCCGGCGCGGCGACGGGGTCCGCGACGACGGTCGAGAGGTTCTCGCGCTCCGCGTCGGTGTACGACGGCACCTGCTCGACCGCCTCGCCCAGACCCTGCGCGAGCTCGGTCGTGCCGTCGGCGAGCTGCCCGACGCCGCCCGCGAGGTCGCCCGCGCCCGTCGCGAGCTCCTCGGTCCCGGTCGCGAGGCCGGCCGCGCCCGTGCCGAGCGCCCCGACCCCGGTCGCGAGGCCGGACGCGCCCGACGAGAGCGCGCCCGCGCCGCCCGCGAGCTGCGCGGCGCCGTCGGCCACCTGGTCCGCGCCCGTCGCGAGCTGCCCGAGCCCGGACGCGAGGTCGGCGGAGCCGTCCGCGACGCCCGTCGCGCCGGTCGACGCCTGCGCCGCCCCGGACGCGAGCGCCTGCGCGCCCTGCGCCGCCTGGTCGACCCCGGCCGCGAGCGCGTAGAGCCCGCTCGGCCCGTCCGCGCCCGACGGCTGCCCGGCGAGCGCGGCGCTGCCGACCGCGACCTCCGCCGCGCCGACGGCGAGGGGTCGCAGCGCGGCGAGCTGCTCGTCGAGCGCGGCGCACGTGGGCGTCGTCGGGTCCGTCACGCAACCGGCGTCGACCCGCTGCCGCTCGATCCCCGCGACGACCTGGGCGAGGCCGTCGGCGACGCCCCGCGCGCCCGTCGAGACCCGCGTCGCGAACGCGGGGAGCGACGTCGAGCCGCCGCCGGGCAGCGGGACGGCGGTGATCGACGCGTCGAGCGTCCCGAGCCCGCTCGCGAGCCCGGCCGCGCCCGTCGACAGGCTCGCCACGCCGTCCGCGAGACCCTGGGCTCCCGTCGCGAGCGAGCCCGCCCCGGACGCCGACCGCGCGACGCCGTCCGCGACCTGGCGCGACCCGGAGGCGACGCCCTGCGCCCCGCTCGCGAGGTCGCCCGCCCCGGACGCGAGCCGGTCGGCCCCGTCCCCGAGCTCGCCCACGCCCGACGCGAGCTCGCCCGCACCGGTCGCGAGGTCGTCCGCGCCCGACGCGAGCTGCGTGGCGCCGTCGCTCGCCCGGGACGCGCCGTCGGCGAGCTGGTCCGCGCCGTCGGCGGCGTCCCCGAGCTGGTCGTGGAGGGTCGTGAAGCCGACGAGGACGCCGTCGACGTAGTTCTCGGTGAGGGTCGTGCCGAGCACGGTCGTCGCGGTCGTCGTGACGATCCGCGCGAGGCCCTCGTCCACGACGCGGCCACCGGGCGCGGTCTCGACGGAGAGCGTGGCCTGCGTCGCGTCGGCCGCGTCGCCGCTGAAGGACGTCGCGGCGGCCGAGAAGTCCTCCGGGATGGTCACGACCGCCGCGTACGTGCCGTCGGCGAGGCCGGACGCCGCGTCCTCGGCGTCGGTGATGACCCAGTCGTAGTTGGTCGTCCCCGGCGCGGGCTGCACCGCGACCGGGCCGGTGTCCGTGGACGACGCCCCGCCGCTGACGAGCCCCGCGGTGAGCTGGCGCCCGAGCGGCACGGTCTGGCCGTCGACCTCGACGGGCTCGTCGAGGTTGACGACCGCGGCCTGCACGGTGTCGAGGCGCTCCTGCGGGTCCCACAGCGCCCCCAGCAGCAGCCCGAGCACGGCGAGCGGCAGGACGACGGCGGCGGCCACGGTCCACGCGCGGCGCGCGTCGACGCGGCGCGCGCCCGCCGCGGGTGCGTCCGGGACGGCGGGCTCGGCCTGCGCCGGCTCGGGCGGGAAGACGCTCATGCGGGCACCTCCTCGGTGCGCGGGCCGACGACGGGCGCGGCGGGCACCGTGTGGGCGGGGTCGGGGTCGTGCAGGTCCAGCACCGGCGTCCCCGGTGGGGCCAGGTCGGTCGGGGCCGGGCCGACGGCGCCGAGCACGACCGCCGTCCCGCCCCCCACGGCACGCGCGAGCGACGCCGCGAGCGCCCCGCGCTCCGCCGGGGCGGTCACCGCGTCCGTGCCGACCACGACGAGCAGCCGCGGGGACTCGCGCAGCACCGCGTCGACCGCGGCCGCGGCGGGAACGCGGTGCGCCGCGGGCGCGGGCGCGTCGCCCGGCAGCGCGGCGACGTCGGCCGCGAGGTCGACGAGCGCGACCCGGCGCCGCACGCTGCCCGCGCGCTCGGGCAGCACGAGGCCCGTCACCTTGAGCGCGCCCCCGGCGGGCTTGAGCCGCCCCCCGAGCGCGAGCACCACCCCGGACACCGCCGCGGGCGACGTGCCGTGCACGACGAGCGCACCGCCGTCGGGCACGCGGACCGTGACCGGCTCCGCGAGCGGGCCGTGCGCCCCCGCGACGACGAGACCGTGCGCGACGACGGCGTCCGTGCTCCCCGGCTCCGGCCAGTCGGCGAGCGCGATCTCCCTCGACAGGCCCTCGCCCTCGACGTCGAAGGACGGCAGCACCCGGTCGAGCCAGCGCGGCATCCACCACGCCCGCTCCCCGAGCAGCGCGAGCACCGCCGGCACGAGCGTCATGCGCACCACGAACGCGTCGACGAGCACGCCGACGGCGAGCCCGAGCGCGATCGGCTTGAGGCTCATGTCGCCCTCGGGCACGAACGCCACGAACACGGCGAACATGATGACCGCGGCCGCGGTGACGACCTTCGCCGACGCCTGGAAGCCCGTCGAGATCGACCGCCGCGCCCGGCCCGAGTGCACGTAGTCCTCGCGGATGCGCGCGACGAGGAACACCTCGTAGTCCATCGCGAGGCCGAACAGCACGCCCATGAGCACGATCGGCATGAAGCTGATCACCGGGCCGAGCCGCGTGACGTTGAGCGCGTCGGCCAGCACGCCCTGCTCGAACACGAGCGTCACGACGCCGAACGCCGCACCCACCGAGAACAGGTACCCGAGCGTCGCCTTGACCGGCACCGCGATCGACCGGAACACCATGGTCAGCAGCACGAGCGACAGGCCCACGACGACGAACGCGAACGGCAGCAGCGCCGCCCCCAGCTTCGCCGACACGTCGATCCCGACGGCCGTGAACCCCGTGACGGACAGGTCGACGCCGTACTCGTCGAGGAAGTGGTCGTGCAGCGCCCGGAGCTCGTTCACGAGGTCCTTCGTCTCCTCGGAGTCCGGCGCGCCCGTCGGCACGACCTGCACGATGCCCGTGTCCGCCGTCGGGTTGGGCGTCGAGAGCGGCACGTCCGCGACGCCGGGCAGCGTCGCGATCTCGTCGCCCAGGTCGTCCATCAGGCCGAGCGGGTCCGTCGACGTGACGATCGTGCCCGTCACGATGAGCGGCCCGTTGAACCCCGGCCCGAAGTGCTCCGACACCAGGTCGTACGTGACGCGCGCCTGGTTGTCCTCCGGCAGCGTGCCCGCGTCCGGCAGCGCGAGCTGGAGGTCCCGCGCCGGCAGCGTCAGCAGCACGATCGCCGCGACGACGATCCCGATCGTCAGCAGCGGCACCCGCGTCACGGTCCGCACCCACCCGGCGAAGAACCGGTTGTGGTGCTCCACGGGCGCGCTCGGCTCAGCCGCAGCGGGCTCGGCCGTCGAGGTCGCGTCGGGCGCCGTGGTCGCGGCGGGCGCCGTGGTCGCGTCGGGCGCCGTGGTCGCCTCCGGGTCCGCCCCCGCCGCTCGGCGAGCGCCTCGCCCCGTCGTCCCCGACCGGCCGCCCGAGCGGCGGCGCCCCCGACGGCGACGCGGAGCCTTCGGGCGGAGGCGCTCGCCCGCGAACCCCAGCATCGCGGGCAGCAGCGTGATCGAGACGAGGACGGCGAGCCCGACGCCGACGGCGGCGGCGACGCCCATCACGGTGAGGAACGGGATGCCGGCGACGCCGAGGCCGACGAGCGCGATCATCACGGTGAGGCCGGCGAAGATGACGGCGGACCCGGCCGTCGCGACGGACCGCGCGGCGGCCTCGGGGACGGGCAGGCCGCTCGCGAGCTCGTCGCGGTGCCGGGACACGATGAACAGCGCGTAGTCGATGCCGACGGCGAGGCCGAGCATGACGGCGAGCATCGGGGTCGTCGAGTTGATCTGGGCGACGGCGGTCGCGGCGAACAGCAGGCCCATGGTCACGCCGACGCCGGTGACGGCGTTGAGGAGCGGCATGCCCGCGGCGACGAACGAGCCGAACGTGAGGACGAGGACGACGAGCGCGACGACGAGGCCGAGCGCCTCGGTGACGGAGAGGCTGGGGAACTCGGTGCTGAAGAGCTGGCCCCCGAGCGAGGCCTGCGCGCCGTCGGGCAGCGCGGCGGCGAGGTCGTCGACGACGTCGTCGAGCGCGTCCTTCGTGGCGTCGCTGACCTCGCTCTGGCCCTCGTCGAGCTGGATCGTCATGAGCGTCGCGACGTCGTCGTCGCTGACGGACGCGGGCATGGTGTCGTCGTAGGGCGAGGTGACGGCGGCGACGCCGTCGACGGCGCCGAGCGCGTCGACCGCGTCCTCGACGGGCCCGCGGACGGCGTCGTCCTCGATGGTCGAGCCGTCGGGCGCCACGACGACGACCTGCGCGGTCGCGCCGCTGACCTGCGGGAACGTGGTCGCCAGGCGGTCGAGCGCGGCCTGGGACTCCGTGCCGGGGATGGTGACCTGGTCGTCGAGCCCCTGGCCCACGAGCCCGGCGAGCGCCCCGGCGAGCACGAGGACGCCGATCCAGGCGGCGAGCACCAGGCGGCGCGCCCCGACCGCCCACCTGCCGAGCGAGTACAGCGCTGAGGACACGGGCGGCCTCCTGGGAGAGTGCTGGACGAGAATCAGGATACGCCGCTGTATCCGATGCGCGAACGTATCGGATACACTGATGTATCGCAAGGCCGCCGTTCGGGCGGCACCGGCCGACAGTGGGAGCATGTCCGGCGTGACGACGGACCTCGACCCGACCCGCGTGGACCGCGGCACCGAGAGCGAGCCCCCGCTCTCCCGGCGCCGCGAGCGCACCCGCGAGCGCCTGCTCGACGCCGCCTACGGGCTGTTCGCCGAGCACGGCATCAACGGCACCTCGATCGAGGCGGTCTGCGAGGCCGCCGGGTTCACGCGCGGCGCGTTCTACTCGAACTTCGACTCCAAGGACGAGCTCTTCCTCGCCCTCACCGAGCGCGAGATCCGCACCCGGATGCGCAGCCTCGAGGTCGCCGTCGAACACCTCCCGGACGACCCGGTGCGGGACGGGGTCGTCGCCCCCGACACGATCGCGGCCATCGTCGCGGCCGTCATGGCCGACCCGCGCGACGAGCGCCGCTGGTGCCTCATGAACGCCGAGCTCGAGCTCCTCGCGCTGCGCGACCCCCAGGTCGCCGTGCGGTTCGCCGAGCAGGAGGAGTCGTTCCGGGACGAGCTCGCGGACCTCCTCACGCGCGTGCTCACCCAGGTCGGCATGCGGTTCGCGATCGACCCCGTCGCCGCGACGCGCGTCCTCATCAGCGCGTACACGGGCGCCGCGCGCGACGCGTTCCTCGGCCCGGCGGGCGAGGACGCGGTGCTGCGGGCGCAGTCGACCGACTGGCTCCCGGCGCTCGTCGGCCGCCTCGTCGAGCCGGACCCCGCGGCCGCCTGACCCCGACCGCGGCCGCCCGACGCCGAGCCCGCCGCCCTGTCAGTGGCGCGCGTCACACTGGCCGCATGACTCTCACCTTCAGCGGCGCCGTGTTCGACTGCGCCGACCCCGCCGTCGTGGCGGACTTCTGGCAGGCCGCGCTCGGCTGGTCCGGGCGCGAGACCGGACCGCACGGCGAGTCCGTGCTCTTCCCGCGCGACGGCGAGACCGTCCTCGGGCCGCCGAGCCTCGTCTTCCAGCGCGTCCCCGAGGGCAAGGCCGTGAAGAACCGCGTGCACCTCGACTTCGCGTCGTCCGGGCACGCGGACGACGTCGCGCGGCTCGAGGGCCTCGGCGCGCGCCGCGTCGACGTGGGGCAGAGCCCGCAGGACACGTTCGTCGTCATGGCGGACGTCGAGGGCAACGAGTTCTGCGTGCTGCGCGGGGACTGACCGCGCGGCGCTGTCACGCGCCGGGCCGCTGGGCGGTCGACCCCTCGTCAGGGACGCCGGTGCGCGCACCGCGTCCTCGCGACCGACGAGGAGACCGCCATGCCCGAGAACCCGCTCGTCGTGCTCCTGCACGGCGCGTTCACCGACTCCGCGCACTGGTCGGGCGTCATCGCCCGCCTGCGCGCGCACGACGTCGACGCCCTCGCCCTCGCGAACCCGCTGCGCAGCGTCGTCACGGACGCGCAGTACGTGCGCGACGCGGTCGGGGACTCCGGCCGCCCGCTCGTCCTCGCGGCGCACGCGTACGGCGGCGTCGTCGCCACGGAGGCCGTCGCCGAGGGGCTCGGGGACGTCCGGGGCATCGTCTACGTCGCGGGGCTCGCCCCGGACACCGGCGAGAGCGCGGTCGACCTCGTCGGCCGGTTCCCCGGCAGCACGCTCGACGCCGCCCTCGGGCGCACGTCGCTCGTCGACGACCTGGACGACCTGTGGGTCCGCCCCGACGCGTACCACGCGCAGGTCGCGGCCGACGTCGACGAGCAGACCGCCTACGTGGCCGCGCGCACCCAGCGGCCCGTCACGGACGTCGCGCTGAGCCAGGTGCTGCTCGCCGGGACGCCGGCGTGGAAGACGGTGCCGTCGTGGTTCGTGTTCGGGTCCGAGGACCGCACCATCCCGGCGGCGGCCCACCGCTGGATGGCGGGCCGCGCCGGGGCGCGCGGCGTCGACGAGGTCCCGGGCGCGTCGCACGCCGTCGCCGTCTCGGAGCCGGACCGGGTCGCGCGCGCCGTGCTGGACGCGCTCGGGTCGTCGCGCGCGGTCGCGGCGTGACGGCACGGGACGGACGGGGACGACCATGATCACCACCACCGCGCTCGGACCGGTCCGGACGGTCGACGCCGGACCGCTCACCGTCGGCTACGTCGAGGCGGGCGACCCCGCCGGGCCGCCCGTGCTGCTCCTGCACGGGTACCCGTACGACGTGCACTCCTACGTCGACGTGGTGCCGCTGCTCGCCGCCCAGGGGCTGCGCGTCGTCGTGCCGTACCTGCGCGGGCACGGCCCCACGACGTTCCGCGACCGGCGCACGCCGCGCTCGGGCCAGCAGGGCGCGCTCGGCACCGACGTCGTCGCGCTCCTCGACGCGCTCGGCATCGACGCCGCGGTGCTCGCGGGCTACGACTGGGGCGGTCGCGCCGCGTGCGTGGCGGCCGCGCTCTGGCCGGAGCGCGTCACCGGGCTCGTGAGCGTCAACGGCTACCTCGTGCAGGACGTCGCCGCCTCGCGGACCCCGCTTCCCCCCGACCTCGAGGCCGGCTTCTGGTACTTCTGGTACTTCTCGACCGAGCGCGGGCGCCGCGGGCTCACGCAGAACCGCGCCGAGGTCGCGCGCGTCATCCGGGCCCGGAACTCGCCCGAGCGCACGGTCACCGACGCGGAGCTCGCGCGCGCAGCCGCCGCGTTCGACAACCCCGACTACGTCGACGTCGTCATCCACTCCTACCGCCACCGGCTCGGGCTCGCCCCGGGCGACCCGGTGTACGACGACGTCGAGCGCCGCCTGGCCGACCTGCCGCGGATCGACGTCCCGGCGGTCACGCTCGACGGCCTCGCCGACGGCAACTTCCCCGCGACGGACGGGTCCTCCACGGCGCGGTTCTTCGGCGGGCCGCGCGAGCACCGCCAGGTGCCGCACGCCGGCCACGACCTCCCCGCCGACGCGCCGGAGGCGTTCGCGCAGGCGGTGCTCGACCTCGTGCGGCCGGCGCGCGGCGACGCTCAGCCCGAGCCGGGCACGTACACGGCCGCCGCGCTCGGCGGCGGCTCCCCCACGTCGTCGACCGGGCGGGGCGCGTAGGTCTCGGCCGTGAGGTCCGCGCGCTCGACGCGCGAGAGCCGGAACCAGCGGATCGCCTCGCGCGAGCGGCACCAGGCCACGAGGTACCAGCGGCCGTCGGTGTGCGCGAGCAGCACCGGCTCGACGCGGCGCGCGGTGGCGTCGCCCCGGCCGTCGCGGTACCGGACGGCCAGGACGCGCGCTCCGGCGAGCGACTGCTCGACCGCGCGCAGCACGCCCAGGTGCGTGCGCGCCCGCCCGACGACGTCACCCCCGGCCGCACGACCCGGCCCGGCCGCGGCGTCGTCCGCGCCGCCTCGCCCCGCAGCGCCGTCGCCCGCCGGGACGCCGTGGTCCGTGGCGTCGTCGTCCGTGGTCGCGTCGTCCGTGGCGTGGCGGACCCAGACGCGCGCGGCGAGCGCCTCCGCCCGCGCCCGGTCGCCCGCGGCGAGCGCGTCCCACACCTTGCCGCGCGCGACGCGCGCGTCGACGGCGAACGGGCTGCCGGGCGGGAGCGTCGCGAGCGCGACCGCGACGGCGACCGCCTGCCCGGGCGTGAAGTTCACCGGCGGGAGCGACGCGCTCGGGTCGAGCACGTAACCGCCGCCCGGGCCGGGCTGGGCCCAGACCGTCAGCCCGGCCTGCTGGAGCGCCGCGACGTCGCGCTTGATCGTGCGCTCGCTCACCTCCAGCGCGGCGGCGAGCCGGGCGCCGGTCGTCCCCGTCGGACCCGCACGGCGCAGTTCCTCGGCCACGGCGTAGAGCCGCTCCGTCCTGTTCACGACCCTCCCCTCGCCGCGAGCCGGGCCACGGGCTCGTCGCCCGCCCGCCCGGGCACGGTGCGCCGCACCAGCGTACGGACCCGGCTCGGCTCCCCGGCAGGGACGGCAGGGGACGACAGGGACGAAGGTGCGGTCGGAACGCGCCTGACATCGGTGACAGACCGGTGTCACCGATGCCCTGCAAGGCTGGGGGCATGACCACGAACGAGAGCACGGAGCAGGCCGTCCACGTCGTCCTCGTGCCCGGCTTCTGGCTGGGCGCCTGGGCGTGGGACGACGTCGTCCCCCACCTCGAGGCAGCCGGCCTCGTCCCGCACGCGGTGACACTCCCGGGCCTGGAGCCGGGCACGACCACCGAGGACCGCGCCCGCGTGACGCGCGACGACCACGTCGACGCGGTCGCACGGCTCGTCGACGGCCTCGACGGCCGGGTCGTGCTCGTCGGGCACAGCGGGGGCGGGCCGGTCGTGCAGCAGGTCGCGGACCGCGACCCCGGGCGCATCGAGCGCGTCGTCTACGTCGACACGGGCCCCCTCGTCGACGGCGCGTCGCTCGCACCCGACCTGCCCGCCGACGCGGCGGAGCTCCCGCTCCCCGGCTGGGACGAGGTCGGCGCCGACGGGTCGAGCCTCGACGGCCTCGACGACGCCGCGCTCGCGCGGTTCCGCGACCGTGCGGTGCCCACGCCGGGTCCCGTCGCGCGCGGACCGGTGCGCGTCACGAACCCGGAGCGCCTGCGCGTGCCCGCCACGGCGGTCTGCTGCTCGATCCCGTCCGCGACGCTCGCCGAGCTCGCCCACCCCGGCCCGCCGCTGCACACCGAGCTCGGCGACCTCGCCGACCTCACGTGGGTCGACCTCCCGACGGGCCACTGGCCCATGTTCTCGCGCCCCCGCGACCTCGCCGCCGTCCTCGTCGACGCCGTCTCCTGACCGACCGCGGCGCCCCCGACGGGCCCCGCTCCCCGGGCGACCGGACGGACCGAGGGCCCCGTGCGACCGTCGTCACGCCGTCCTCGAAAAAAGTCACCGAACCCGCGTCACGAACGGCGACTTATGCCGTCTTGTCGGGTGAAGCGGTCATCAGACCGTAGTAGCCCGATTGACGACGAGACGGACCATGCACGACACCCTGCCTTCCGCCCCCTCCCGCACCGAGGTGCGCTCCGCCCTGCTGTGGGCCCTCGAGCACGACCGCGACGCCCTGCTCGAGCACCGCGAGACCACGCAGCACTGCGCGTGGGCGGCGGCCCGGGGTGCCGCCGACCGCCGCCTCGTCCGCCGCTGGCGCGCCGCGGCGGCACCGGTCCCCTCGACCGTCGCCTGACCGGAGCGGCCGGCGCTCGCCCGACGGCGGGCGCGACGGTCGTCGGGCCGACGGCGGTCGTCCGGACGGGTCCGCGCCGCGCCCGGGCGCATCCGTGGGCGGGCCCGCGGACGAACCCCGGACGAGAGGGCACGTCCGCCCTTCGGGAGGAGGTCGTCATGTTCGCGTCGCTCGCTGCCGGCTCCGGCGGGACGATCGGCATCACCGGGATCGGGAACGGCATGTCGCAGTGGTTCCTGATCTTCGGGGCGCTCGTCATCACCGCGATCCTCGTGGGCGCGTTCTACGAGCTCGGCAAGGCCGTGCACGACCGGCACGTCCACCCGCGCCGCCCCGTGCACCGCTGACCCCGGCACCCGCCGGACGCGCCGTCGCGTCACCGGCCGCCCGTCCCGACCCGTCGGCCTCGCCGTCCGCGCTGCGGCGGCGGACACTGGAGGGAAGGACGAGGGCCGGTGACGCGATGGCGAGGACCGCGGGTCGTGGGCCCCGCGCCGCCCAGGGCGCGAGGCAGGACGAGCGCGCGCCCGGCACCGACCAGGGCGCGAGGCGGGACGAGCGCGCGCCCGGCACCGCCCAAGGCGTGAGGCAGGACGAGCGCGCGCCCGGTACCGCCTCGTGCGACGGGGTGCTCGACCTCACCGCCGCCTACGCCCGGTGGGTCGCTCTGGTCCGCGCCGTCGTCGCCCGACGGCTCGACGACCCCGCGGACACCGACGACGCGACCCAGCTCGTGTTCCTCGCCGCGTGGCGCTCGCGCGACCGGTTCGACCCGGACCGCGGCGACCTCCCGGTCTGGCTGATCGGCATCGCCGACCACGTGTGCGCCGACCTGCGCCGGGCACGGGCCCGCGAGGCCCGGCGTCGTGAGGCGGCGGGGCGGCACCGCGTCACGACCGCCGTCCCGGACGCCGCCGACGACGTCGCGGCGCGCGTCGACCTCGAGCGAGCCCTGCGCCGGCTCGCGCCGGTCCGTCGGGGCGTCGTGCGCCTCGTCTACGCGCACGACCGCACGCACGCCCAGGTCGCGGCCGAGACGGGCCTGCCGCTCGGCACGGTCAAGAGCCACGCGCGCCGCGGCCTCGCCCAGCTCCGCGCCCGCACCCGCCCCTGACCGCCACGCCCGCCCCGCCGAACCGCGCCCCGCCGCGCCGAACACGGGGTTGGTGCCGTTATCAGCCCGATAACGACACCAACCCCGTGTTCGGCGCCGAGTAACCTCGTGTTCAGCCGAGCGTCGTCGGCAGCTCCGCGTCTCCCTCGCCCGGCGCGGCACCCAGCACGTGCTCCGCGAGGAACGCGAGCACCACCTGGTACCAGACCTTCGCGTGCTGCGGCTGGAGGACCCAGTGGTTCTCGTCCGGGTAGTAGAGGAACCGGTGCACGGTCTCCCCGGAGGGGCCGGCGGGCAGGCCGGACCTCTCGAGCAGCTCGTACCAGAGCCGCAGGCCCTCCCCGATCGGGACGCGGTAGTCCTTGTCGCCGTGGATGACGAGCATCGGCGTGACGATGTCGCCCACGAACCGGTGCGGGCTGTTCTCCAGCGCCATCTCGGGCGTCATCTCGCGGGCCCAGTAGTACGCGTGGTCGGTCGTGGGGCCGAACTGGTCGAGCGCCCACAGGCTCGCGTGCGTGACGATCGCGCGGAAGCGGTCCGTGTGGCCAGCGACCCAGTTCGCCATGTACCCGCCGAACGACCCGCCCATCGCGGCGGTGCGCGTCGCGTCGACGTCGGGCCGTGCCTCGACCGCGTCGGTGATCGCGAGCAGGTCCGTGTACGGGGCCTTGCCCCACGCGCCCCACCCGCGCTGGACGAAGTCCTGCCCGTACCCGGTCGACAGCGCCGGGTCCGGCAGCAGCACCGCGTACCCGCGCGCGACCATCAGCCACGGGTTCCAGCGCCAGCTCCACGCGTTCCACGACCCCAGCGGCCCGCCGTGGATCCACAGCAGCAGCGGCGCCGGGTTCTCGGCCGACGCCCCGTGCGGGAGGGCGAGCCACCCGCGCACGCGGACGTCGTCCGCCGCGGCCGTCTCGACGTCGACGAGCGTGCCCGGCAGGTCAGGGGTCGCGACGGGACCGCGCAGCGGCGTCGCCGGGACGGGGGTGCGCGCGCCCGCGGCGCCGGAGTCGAGGAACGCCCCGAGGTCGACCCGCACGGGGTGCGACGGCTCGAGGTAGCTCGTGCGCAGCGCGTACAGGGAGCGGCCGTCGGCGGCGACCTGGAGGTCGGTGAACACGGCGTCGTCGCTCGTCACACGCTCGGCGGTGCCGTTCTCGGTGGCCC
>Ga0182748_1003818_pt1 | contig 12410 bp, 10 predicted proteins | sample eDN3rd37CKraftOP_FD_128877 | JGI IMG/M metagenome (GOLD analysis project Ga0182748, IMG submission 128877) | Enriched Organic Plus compost microbial communities from Emeryville, California, USA - eDNA 3rd pass 37_C Kraft OP (version 2) (version 2) ...
CTCCGCGCACTTGCCGCGGTAGATGCCCTCCTTGAGCGGGATGAAGTACATGTAGTTGGTCTTGGCCGGGATCATGTCCTTCTTGTAGAGGAAGTCGATGACCCAGAAGGAGTGCGCGACGTCGCGCGACTCGAGCTGGATCTCGACCTTCTCGCCCACCGGAAGGTAGAGCGCCGGGAGCGTGTCCTCGTCGAGCTCGCCGTTCGCGTCGGGTTGCGCCTGCACGCCCTTCGTGAAGACGTTCTCGTTGAGGTAGTTGAAGTCCCACGACCAGCGCTTGCCGAAGGCTTCGATGCGCACGTCGGGGTCGCCCGGGTCCTGCTCGATAGCCGCCTGGTCGCGCGCCGTGAACGCGAAGAAGCCGAGGATGAGGATGAACGGCACGATCGTGTAGAAGATCTCGATCGGCATGTTGTAGCGCAGCTGCACGGGGAGTCCCGTCTGCCCCTTGCGACGGCGGTAGACGACCGCCGCCCAGAGGACGAGCGCCCACGTCACGACGCCGACGCCGAGCAGCACGACCCACGAGGTGACCCACAGGCCGATGACCCGGTCGGTGTGGTTGGTCGTGCCGGCGCCACCCGGAAGGAAGCCGTTGAGCTGCTCCTGGGTGCAGCCGGCGAGGACGATGGCGACCGCGAGGCCGATCGGGACGGCCGCCCAACGGGCGAGTCGTGAACGCTGGGGGCGATTGGAACGCACCTGGAACCTCTCCGGACGACGACGTGGTGATTCACGTCGAGTCTATAGCCGAACGAGCCCCTCTCCTTGCGGAGAGAGGCTCGTGTTCGGCGCGCGGCGCGGACGATCGCGCCGGCAGGAGAATCAGTGGAAGGAGTCGCCGCACGCGCAGCTCCCCTGCGCGTTGGGGTTGTCGATCGTGAAGCCCTGCTTGTAGATCGTGTCCTCGAAGTCGATCGAGGCACCTTCGAGATACGGCACGCTCATCTTGTCGACGACCACCTCGACGCCGTCGAAGTCGCGCGTCGCGTCGCCGTCGAGCAGGCGCTCGTCGAAGTAGAGCTGATAGATGAGCCCGGAGCAGCCCCCGGGCTGCACGGCGACGCGGAGTCGCAGGTCGTCACGGCCCTCCTGCTCGAGGAGCGACCGCACCTTCTGCGCGGCGGTGTCGGTGAGGCTGACCCCGTGGGTGAGCTCGAGCGTGTCGGTCATGCGGCGATTCTACGCGTTCACATCGGGCGCACGCTGAACCGCGCGCCCGCTTTCAGCGCGCCGCGAGGCGCGCGAAGAGAAGCGCCTCGCCGAGAATCGCCTTCTCGAGGCTCGGCACGTGGAGCGACTCGTTCGGGCTGTGAGCGCGCGAGTCGGGATCCTCGACGCCCGTCACGAGGATCTGCGCGTTCGGGAAGCGCTCGGCGAGCTCCGCGATGAACGGGATCGACCCGCCGACGCCCATCTCGACCGTGGGGTTGCCGAACGCCTCCTCGAGCACCGCCTTGGCATCCGCGACGGCCCATCCGCTCGTATCGACGAGGAAGGGCTGGCCGAGGTCGAGGCCGTCGACCTCGAGCTGGGCCCCGAAGGGCGCGTGTGCGCGGAGGTGCTGCATGATCGCGTCGTAGGCGTCCTCCGCGCGCTGTCCGGGGGCGACGCGGGCGCTCACGCGGACACGCACGCTTGGGATGAGCGTGTTCGAGGCGTCCTTGACGCTCGGCGCGTCGATGCCCGTGACCGTGATCGACGGCTGGTTCCAGATGCGCGAGACGATCTCGCCCGTGCCGATCGGCGATGCCTCCGGCAGCAGGCCCGTCTCGGCCCGCAGCTGCGCCTCGTCGTACGGCGGCGTCTCGGCCTCGCGCGAGGTGAGGCCCGCGACGGCGACCGAGCCGTCCTCGTTCCACAGCGAGGCGAGCATCCGGATCGCCGCGAGCATGGCATCCGGTACCGCTCCCCCGAACATTCCCGAGTGGGAGGCGTGCTCGAGCGTCGTGACGCGCAGGTTGAAGGCCACGGCACCGCGCAGGCCCACCGTGATCGCCGGGATCTCGGTCGACCAGTTGCCGGAGTCCGCGACGACGATGACGTCGGCCGCGAAGGTGTCCCTGTAGTGCTCGAGGAAGGTCGAGATCGAACGCGAGCCGAACTCCTCCTCCCCCTCGGCATAGAGCACGAGACCGATCTCGGGATCGCCGAAGACCTCACGGAACGCGCGGATCGCGGCGAGGTGCGTCACGACACCCGCCTTGTCGTCGGCCGCGCCACGACCGTACAGGCGGTCGCCGCGCAGTGTCGGCTCGAAGGGGTGCGAATCCCAGTGGGCCTCGTCGCCCGGGGGCTGCACGTCGTGGTGGGCGTACAACAGGATCGTGGGCTTGCCCGCCCGCGCCGCACGCGTCGCGACGACCGCGGGCTGGCCCAGGGCATCCGAGTCGGGGTCGGAGACCGGGAGCTGCACGACCTCGACGGTCTCGAAGACCCCGAGCTCGCGTGCGAGCTCGGCGACCCGCTCGGCGCTCGCGTGCACGTGGGCGAAATCGAAGCCGTCCCATGACACGGAGGGGATGCGCACGAGCCCCGAGAGCTCGGCGATCGCGGCGGGCAGGCCCGCCGTCACGGCCTCGCGCAGCTCGTCGGCGTGAGGGGTGGATGCGGACACGGTCGACGGGTCGGGCTCAGCCATGCGGGTAATCTTAAAGCCCCGACCAGCGAGGACTGCCCGTGCCGAAGAACACCCCGACCGACGACACCGCTCCCGAGACGCCTCAGACGCCCGAGACGGACGCCTCAGCGCAGGAGACCGTCGGCAAGGGCCGGGCCACCCCGACCCGCAAGGAGCAGGAAGCCGCGCGCAAGCGCCCGCTCGTGCCGGACGACCGCCGAGCCGCCGCGAAGGCGTCGCGCGCCGAGCTCAACGCCCGGCGCGAGCGTGCCCGTCTCGGCATGGAGCGCGGCGAGGAGCGCTACCTCCCGGCGCGCGACAAGGGGCCGCAGAAGCGGTTCGTGCGCGACTACGTCGACGCGAGGTGGAACGTCGGCGAGGTGCTGCTGCCCCTCATGGTGCTCGTGATCGTCACGTACTTCATTCCGAACCAGTACGTCGCGATCTACGCGCTCGCGGCCGTGTGGGCCGTCATCCTGCTCGTCGTGATCGACTGCCTCATCCTCGGACGCACGCTGCGCAAGAAGCTCGCCGCGAAGTTCGGTTCCGACAAGGTCGAACGCGTCACGTGGTACGCGGCGATGCGCGCCGTGCAGTTGCGCCCGCTGCGTCTGCCGAAGCCGCAAGTCAAGCGCGGCGAGTTCCCCGCCTGAGCGTTCGCTCGTTCCGCGAGCTCAGGATGCGCGGAGCCCCCGATTGATCGCGCGAGCCCAGAAGGGCCCCTCATAGAGGAACGCCGTGTAGCCCTGCACGAGCGTCGCTCCCGCATCGAGGCGTTCGCGCACATCCGCCGCCGTCGTGACCCCGCCGACCGAGATGAGGCACAGCTCGGGGCCGACCGCATCGCGCAGAAGACGGAGCATCGCGAGCGCGCGAGCGGCGAGGGGTGCGCCCGAGAGCCCGCCCTCGCCCGCCGCCGCGACCGTGGCGGGATCCGTCGCGAGCCCCTCGCGCGAGAGCGTCGTGTTGGTCGCGACGATGCCCGCGAGCCCGAGGCGCTGCACGAGGTCCGCGATGCGCAGGGCCTCGTCGTCAGTGAGGTCGGGCGCGATCTTGACGAGCACGGGCACGCCGCCCGCGGCGTCCCGCACGGCCGTGAGCAGAGGCTCGAGGCGGTCGAGCTCCTGCAGGCCGCGCAGCCCCGGCGTATTGGGCGAGCTCACGTTCACGACGAGGTAGTCGGCGTGCGGCGCGAGCAGACGCGTGCTCTCGAGGTAGTCGTCGATCGCGTCGTCGACCGCAACGATCTTCGTCTTGCCGATGTTGACCCCGACGATGGGACGGATGCGCGCGCGCCTCGCCCGCTCGATGCGGGGGGCGCACGCGACGGCTCCCGCGTTGTTGAAGCCCATGCGGTTGATGACGGCGCGATCCGGGATGAGGCGGAACAGTCGCGGACGCGGGTTGCCGGGTTGGGCATGCGCCGTGATCGTCCCGACCTCGACGTGGCCGAAGCCGAGGGCGCCGAGCCCCGCGATCCCGCGAGCCTCCTTGTCGAAGCCCGCCGCGAGACCGAACGGCGACGGGAACTCGAGCCCGAGCGTGCGCACGGCGAGGGAGGCATCCGGGCGCGTGATCGCGCGTGCCACCTGGCGCAGCACCGGCCAGCCGAGCACCCGGATGACGAGGAAGGCGAGATGATGAGCGGTCTCGGGGTCGAAGCGCGACAGGACGAGCCGGAAGAGGAGACGGTACATGCCGCCCCCAGGCTAGCGGTTCAGGATTCCTCGACCGTCGCCGCCGCGTCGCGCGTCGTCGCGTGCTCGACACGCAGCAGGGCGATCGCCGACTCGAAGTCCTCGAGCGAGTCGAAGCCCTGGTAGACGCTCGCAAAGCGCAAGTAGGCGACCTCGTCGAGCTCGCGGAGGGGCGGCAGGATCGCGAGCCCGATGTCGTTCGCGTCGATCTGCGCGACGCCCGTCGCACGGATGGTCTCCTCGACCCGCTGCGCGAGGAGAGCCAGATCGGCGTCGCTCACGGGACGCCCCTGGCATGCCTTGCGCACGCCCGCGACGATCTTCTCGCGACTGAACGGCTCGACGATCCCCGAGCGCTTGATGACGTTGAGCGTCGCGGTCTCGGTCGTCGAGAACCGCCGCCCGCATTCAGGGCACTGGCGGCGCCGACGGATCGACAGACCGTCATCGCTCGTGCGCGAGTCGATGACGCGACTGTCGGGGTGACGGCAGAAGGGGCAGAACATCCCCTCCAGGGTACGCGGTCGGCGGCCGTCAGTCCCGGAAGCGGATGTCGACGGCGTCGCCGTGCGCCGGGAGCTGCTCGGCGTCGCTGAAGGCGCGCAGACGCTCGGCGACCTCGGCGAGGCCCGTGCGCCCGTAGCGCACGAGCTGCTGCGGGCGCAGGAACGTCGCCGCTCCGAGCCCGGACGAGAACCTCGCCTGCCCACCCGTCGGGAGCACGTGGTTCGAACCCGCGAGGTAGTCGCCGAGGCTCACGGGCGAATAGGGGCCGAGGAAGATCGCACCGGCGTCGGTGATGTCGGCGAGCACGGCATCCGGGTCGGCTGTCTGGATCTCGAGATGCTCGGGCCCGTAGAGGTTGCTGAACTCGGCCGCGGCGGCGAGGTCGTCGACGAGCACGACGGCCGATTGCGCGGCATCCAGGGAGGCCGAGGCGCGGTCGCGGTGGGTCGTGCCGGCGAGCTGCGTCGCGAGCTCGGCGACGACGCGCTCGGCGAACGCGGGTGCATCGGTCACGAGGATCGCGGCCGCGAGCTCGTCGTGCTCGGCCTGGCTCAGCAGATCGGCGGCGACGTGCACGGGGTCGGCCGAGCCGTCGGCGATCACGAGGATCTCGGTGGGGCCCGCCTCCGCGTCGATGCCCACGACGCCGCGCACGAGGCGCTTGGCGGCCGCGACATAGACGTTTCCGGGGCCGGTCACGACGTCGACGGCCTCGAGCCCCGCATCCGGCACGCCGTAGGCGAGCGCGCCGATCGCGCCCGCACCGCCCATGGCGTACACGTCGGTCACGCCGAGCAGGCCGGCGGCCGCGAGGATCGTGGGGTGCACCGACCCGCCGAAGGCGGACTGCGCGGGCGAGGCGAGCACGACCGACTCGACGCCCGCGACCTGCGCGGGCACGACGTTCATGACGACGCTCGACGGATAGACGGCCTTGCCGCCCGGTACGTAGAAGCCCGCTCGGCGCACGGGCTGCCAGCGCTGCTCGACGCGCGCATCCGGGCCGAGCTCCGTCACGACCGCGGGGGGCACTTGTGCAGCCGAGGCACGGCGCACGCGCGCGATCGACTCGTCGAGCGCCGCGCGCACGCGTGGGTCGAGCCCGTCGACGGCCGCCGCGATGGCATCCGCTGCCACGCGCAGCGCGGGGGGCCGCACGCCGTCGAAGCGCTCCGACTGCTCGAGCAGCGCTTGCGTGCCGCCCGCACGCACCTCGTCGATAAGCGACTGGGCGGCTTCGGTCGCGACCGAGACGTCGACACGCGCGCGCGGGATGAGCGCGCCCAGCTCGGCGCGCGTCGGACGGGTGCCACGGAGGTCGAGCGTCTGGATCATCGCGAGACAATGGTAGAGGGCGCGGAATGCACGGATGCCGCGCGAGGTTGGACACGACGATGGAACGAGACAGCGCGCAGCCGGAATCCCGCATCGTCGACGACCTCTCGGCGTTCAAGCTCGCGTTCCGCCGCCTCGCGGCAGGCGTGTCGATCATCACGGCACGCGACCCCGACGGCCGCCCCGTCGGGTTCACGGCGACATCGCTCGCTTCGCTCGCGGCCGTTCCCCCGCTCGCGACGTTCAACATGGCGCGCGTCGCGAGCGCCTGGCCTGCCGTCGAGCAGACAGACCACGTACTCATCCACATCCTCGGCGCACGCAATCGTGCCGTCGCCGCTCAGCTCGCGGCGGATCACGACAAGCGCTTCGATGGCGATCACTGGGAGCCGGGGCCGCTCGGCCTCCCTCTCATCAAGGACGTGCCGGCGTGGATGCTCGGTCGCATCGTCGGGCGCTACCCCGTGCACGACAACGCGGTCGTCGTCGTGCAGATCGAGGACGGCGGGCTCGGGGAGCCCGACGAGGCGATGCTCTACCACGAGCGCACGTTCCTGCGGCCCGGCTCTCCGGCTTAGGGGACGCGGGCGGAACCGGATCGGTCTCCCGAGTCGCATGCCCCCGCGTGCCGCCTGCGGCGGCGCGCTCCCGCCAGTCCCGATGCCAGCGACTCGGGAGACCGATCCGGCCCCGCCCGCTGAGCAGCTCGTGGAGACGACGCATGCGTCTCGTGGTGCGGGGGGCCGACTGGGTGCGCACTCGAAACAACGTGCGACCGCGCTCGTGCGTCGTCGCTGCGCGGCGCGGCGGATGACCGCAGCCTAAACGACGCAGTTCGGACCGAGCAGGCTCTTGAGCTCGCCGTAGAGATCAGCCGTCACCTGCACCGGGTACGGGATCTCGAAGAGTCGCGCCGAGTCGCCCCGCACGAGGCGCAGCCGCACCTCGTTGTCGCCGCGGTGACGGATGAGCACGTCGCCGAGCGCTGAGACGACCTCCGTCGTAGCGCGGTGCTCCGGCACCTGGATGACGAGGGGCCCTGAGCCGAGGCTCTGCCCCGTGTCGGGCGTGAACATGCTCTGGGCATGCAGGCCGATACCGTCGTCGCGCTGGCTCACGCGCGCGCGGATGACCGCGATGGTGTCACTCTGGAGGCCCGGCGCGAACTCCTGGTAGGTCTTGCCGAGGAACATGACGCTCACCTCGCCGCCGAAATCCTCGATCGTGACGACGCCGTAGGGATTGCCCGACTGGCGCGCCGTGCGGTGCTGCACGCTCGTGAGGAGGCCCGCGACCGTGACGGTCTCGCCGTCCTGGATCGCATCGGACGCGAGCAGGTCGCCGATGCCGATGCTCGCGTGCTTCGCGAGGAGGACCTCGAGCCCGTCGAGCGGATGCTCGGAGACGTAGAGACCGAGCATCTCGCGCTCGAACGCGAGCTTGTCCTTCTTCGACCACTCGGGCCGCTCGGGCACGTGGTCGACGGCCGCCGGCTCGTCCCAGAGGGAGTCGAAGTCGAAGCCGACCTGCCCGTTGGCCTCGTTGCGCTTGACCGAGACGGCCGATTCGACGGCCTCCTCGTGGATCTCGATGAGGGCACGCCGCGAGGCCCCGAGCGAATCGAAGGCGCCCGCCTTGATGAGCGACTCGATCGTGCGCTTGTTGAGAGCCGTGAGCGGCACCTTGCGCAGGAAGTCGTGGAACGAGGTGAAGGCGCCCTTCTCCTCGCGCGCGGCCCGGATCTGGTCGACGACGCCGAAACCGACATTGCGCACCGCCCCGAGGCCGAAGCGGATGTCCTCCCCGACGGCCGCGAAGAAGCCGATCGACGAGTTGACATCCGGGGGCAGCACCTTGATGCCCATGCGTCGGCACTCGTTGAGGTACATCGCGAGCTTGTCGCGCGCGTCGCCGACGCTCGTGAGCAGAGCCGCCATGTACTCGGCCGGGTAGTGCGCCTTGAGGTAGGCCGTCCAGTAGCTCAGCACCCCGTAGGCGGCCGAGTGGGCTTTGTTGAACGCGTAGTCCGAGAACGGCAGCAGGATGTCCCACAGCGTCTTGATGGCGGTCTCCGAGTAGCCGCGCTCCTTCATGCCGTTCGAGAAGCCCTCGTACTGCTTGTCGAGCTCGGACTTCTTCTTCTTGCCCATCGCGCGGCGCAGGATGTCGGCTTGGCCGAGAGTGAAGCCCGCGACCCGCTGGGCGATCGCCATCACCTGCTCCTGGTAGATGATGAGGCCGTAGGTCGTGTCGAGGATGTCCTTGAGCGGTTCCTCGAGCTCGGGGTGGATCGGCACGATGGGCTGCTGCCCGTTCTTGCGCAAGGCGTAGTTGGTGTGCGAGTTCGCGCCCATGGGGCCCGGGCGATAGAGCGCGATGACGGCCGAGATGTCCTCGAAGTTGTCGGGCTTCATGAGCCGCAGGAGCGCCCGCATGGGGCCGCCGTCGAGCTGGAAGACTCCCAGCGTGTCGCCGCGCGCGAGGAGGTCGTAGGCCGCCGGGTCGTCGAGCGTGAGATCCTCGAGCACGGGACGGAATCCGCGGTTCGCCTCGATGTTGTCGAGCGCGTCGTCGATGATCGTGAGGTTGCGCAGGCCGAGGAAGTCCATCTTGATGAGGCCGAGGGCCTCGGCCGCGGGATAGTCGAACTGCGTGACGATCTGGCCGTCCTGCTCCCGCTTCATGATCGGGATGATGTCGATGAGCGGCTCGCTCGACATGATGACGCCCGCGGCGTGCACGCCCCACTGGCGCTTGAGGCCCTCGAGACCGCGCGCCGTCTCGAAGACCGTGCGGGCATCCGCGTCGACGTCGAGGATGGCGCGGAAGTCGCCTGCCTCCTTGTAACGCTCGTGGCTCGGGTCGACGATCCCGCTGAGCGGGATGTCCTTGCCCATGATCGCGGGCGGCATCGCCTTCGTGAGCTTCTCGCCCATCGAGAAGGGGAACCCGAGCACGCGGCCGGAGTCCTTGAGCGCCTGCTTGGCCTTGATCGTGCCGTAGGTCACGATCTGCGCGACCTTGAAGGCATCCGGCGTCTCGCCCGAGTACTTCTTCGTGACGTACTCGATGACCTCGCCCCGCCGGCGCTCGTCGAAGTCCACGTCGAAGTCGGGCATCGACACGCGATCGGGGTTGAGGAACCGCTCGAAGATGAGCCCGTGCTGCAGCGGGTCGAGATCGGTGATCTTCATGGCGTACGCCGCCATCGAGCCCGCTCCCGAGCCGCGGCCCGGCCCGACCCGGATGCCGTGGTCCTTCGACCAGTTGATGAAGTCGGCGACGACGAGGAAGTAGCCCGGGAAGCCCATCTGCGTGATGACGCCGACCTCGTAGTCCGCCTGCTTGCGCACCTCGTCGGGGATGCCGTTCGGGTAGCGCTCGTGGAGACCGCGCTCGACCTCCTTGATGAACCAGGTCTCCTCTGTCTCGCCCTCGGGCACGGGGTAGCGCGGCATGTAGTTGGCGCTCGTGTTGAACTCGACGTCGCAACGCTCCGCGATGAGCAGCGTGTTGTCGCACGCGTCGGGGTGGTCGCGGAACAGCTGCCGCATCTGCGCCGGCGTCTTGAGGTAGAACTCCTGCGAGTCGAACTTGAAGCGCTTGGGGTCCGCGAGCGTCGATCCCGACTGCACGCACAGCAGGATCTCGTGCGCCGATGCGTCGTGCGCATGCGTGTAGTGCAGGTCGTTCGTCGCGACGAGCGGCAGATCGAGGTCTTTCGCGAGTCGGATGAGGTCGGTCATGACCCGGCGCTCGATGCCGAGACCGTGGTCCATGAGCTCGACGAAGAAGTTGTCCTTGCCGAAGATGTCGCGGAACTCGGCCGCAGCATCCCGCGCCGCCTCGTACTGGCCGAGACGCAAGCGCGTCTGCACCTCGCCCGACGGGCAACCCGTCGTCGCGATGATGCCGTCGGCATAGCTCTGCAGGAGCTCGCGATCCATGCGGGGCTTGAAGTAGTACCCCTCGATCGAGGCGAGGCTCGAGAGGCGGAACAGGTTGTGCATGCCCGCCGTCGTCTCGGCCCACATCGTCATGTGGGTGTACGCCCCCGCGCCCGAGACGTCGTCTTCGCCCCCGTCGCCCCAGCGCACGCGCGTCTTGTCGGTGCGATGCGTTCCCGGCGTGAGGTAGGCCTCGGTGCCGATGATGGGCTTCACGCCGTTGGCCTTCGCCTGTGACCAGAAGTCGAAGGAGCCGAAGTTGTTGCCGTGGTCCGTCACGGCGATGCCCGGCATGCCCTGCGCGGCGACCTCCTTGATGAGGTCGCTCACGCGCGCGGCGCCGTCGAGCATGCTGTATTCGCTGTGCACGTGCAGGTGCACGAAGGAATCGCTGCTCGTCACGCCGTCTCCGCCTCGCATCGAGACCCCGCTCGGGTCCCGCACTCCAGACTAATCCGCGCGGAGGACGTCGAGCGCGTGCTGCAGGTCGTCGGGATAGCGTGTCTCGAACTGCACGTACTCCCCGGTGGCCGGATGCCGGAATCCGAGCTTCACGGCGTGCAGCCACTGCCGTGTGAGGTCGAGCCGCGCGGCGAGCGTGGGGTCTGCGCCGTAGAGGATGTCGCCGACGCACGGATGCCGCTGCGCCGCCATGTGCACGCGGATCTGATGCGTGCGACCCGTCTCGAGATGGATCTCGAGGAGGGTCGCGGAGCGCATCGCCTCGAGCGTGTCGTAGTGGGTCACGGCGTGCTTACCGTCGGCCGTCACCGCGAACTTCCAGCTGGATCCCGGATGTCGCCCCACGGGCGCGTCGATCGTGCCCGAGAACGGATCGGGGTGCCCTTGCACGACCGCGTGGTAGATCTTGTCGACCTCCCGATCGTGGAAGGCGCGCTTGAGCTCGCTGTAGGCGCGCTCGCTCTTCGCGACGACCATGAGTCCGCTCGTGCCCGCGTCGAGACGGTGCACGATGCCCTGCCGCTCGGCCGCGCCCGAGGTCGCGATGCGATACCCCGCGCCCGCGAGAGCACCGAGCACCGTCGGGCCATCCCAGCCCGATGCCGGATGCGCCGCGACGCCGATGGGCTTGTCGATCACGACGATGTCGTCGTCGTCGTGCACGACGTGGAACCCCGGCACGAGCTGCGGCACGACGACCGGCTCGAGCTTGGGAGCCCACTCGACCTCGAGCCAGCCGGGCCGCATCCGATCGGACTTGCCGAGCACGACGCCGTCGAGCGTCACGCCTCCCGCCTCGAGCACCTCCTGCGCGAAGGTGCGCGAGAAGCCGAGCAGGCGCGCGACAGCCGCATCCGCGCGGTCCCCGCCGAGGCCGTCGGGGATCGGCATGCCGCGGCGTTCCATCACTCCCCCGCGGGCGGCGTGGGGATGCGCTCGATCGTCTCGGATGCCTTGCTGCCGTCGAGATGCACGCCCCGCAAGGTCAGCAGGAGAAAGAGACCCATCGCCGTGCAGATCGCGACGTCGGCGATGTTGAAGATCGCGGGGAAGCCCCAGATCTGCAGGAAGTCGACGACGTGGCCGCGCGCGAAGCCGGGCTCGCGGAACAGGCGATCGGTGACGTTGCCGAGCGCTCCGCCGAGAAGCAGGCCGAGCATCCACGCCCACGCCGTGGACTTGATGCGTCGCGCGAAGACGATGATCGCGACGATGACGCCGACCGCGACGATCGACAGCACCCACGTGAACCCGCTCGCGAGCGAGAACGCAGCGCCCGAGTTCTTGACGAAGTGCAGCTGGAAGAGCTCGCCGAGCACCGGGACGACCTCTCCCTCCTCGAGGCCCGCGACGACGAGGTACTTCGCGACCTGGTCGAGAGCGAGGATGCCGGCGGCCACGACGCCGATCAGCACGAGGGCGCGCACGCTCACGCGCGCGCGCCCTGTGCCGTCCGACGTCGGCTGCGGCTCAGTTGCCGCCAAGGCCGGGGTACTCGTTGTTGCGCTGCGAGAACGCGGGGTACTCGGGCTGCTGCGAGCCCTGCTCGGGCTGCTGCGAGGGGTACTCGGGCGCGACCTGGGGCGCCGGGAACCCCGCGTACGCGGGCGGCGCCGAGGCAGGTGCCGGGGCGGGAGCCTGGCTGTAGTCGCCATAGGCCGGTGCCGCGGACGGCGCCTGCTGCTCGGCGACAGGAGCCTCATACGCGGGCGGGGCGTCGACCACGGGAGCCGCGTAGACGGGCGCTGCCGAACCGGACGGCGCGCCGAGCACGGGCTGCTGCTCACCGCCCGAGAGCGGTGCGGCCGACTCGAGCTCGCGCAGCTGGCCCTCGATGTAGCC
>Ga0182748_1003824_pt1 | contig 12394 bp, 8 predicted proteins | sample eDN3rd37CKraftOP_FD_128877 | JGI IMG/M metagenome (GOLD analysis project Ga0182748, IMG submission 128877) | Enriched Organic Plus compost microbial communities from Emeryville, California, USA - eDNA 3rd pass 37_C Kraft OP (version 2) (version 2) ...
ACGAAGCGCCGCAGGCTGAACCAGATGTTCCACGGATCGAGCCCGAGCGCGGACAGCACCACGCCAACCAGGATGCAGATCAGGATCAGCCGGCCGAGCACCGCGAGCGGCGAGCCGCCCAGCCAGCGATTGATGTTTTGGTTGGTCATCGTGTCCTCTTGATTCCCGCGGCGCGCAGTTTAGCACAGCGGTGCACCGTCAGCGTAACGTGTCCCCATCGGCCGCGGCCGGTGCTGCCGGCGCAACGCCGGCGTCGTCCCTGCGCTCGATCCGGCGCAGCATCGTCTCCAGCGTCTCCAGCCGGTCGGCTTCGCCCGGCGGCTTGTCCCAGCGCAGCCGGTTGATGCGCGGGAAGCGCATGGCGATGCCGGACTTGTGCCGGGTCGAGCGCTGCAGCCCCTCGAACGCCACTTCCAGCACCAGCCCCTTGCCGGCGTCGTGCGCCACCTCGCGCACCGGCCCGAAGCGGTCGATGGTGTTGCGGCGGACGAAGCGGTCGATCTGCTTCAGCTCCTCGTCGGTGAAGCCGAAATAGGCCTTGCCGACCGGCACCAGCACGTCGCCGTCGCCGCCATTGGTCCAGACCCCGAACGTATAATCCGAATAGAACGACGAGCGCTTGCCGTGGCCGCGCTGCGCATACATCAGCACCGCGTCGATCACCATCGGGTCGCGCTTCCATTTCCACCACAGGCCCTTGGGCCGGCCCGGCACATAGATCGCGTCGCGGCGCTTGAGCATCACGCCCTCGACCGCTCCGGCATCCTCGCCGGCGCCGGCCGCGGCCGGATCGGCGCGCGCCGCGATCAGCTCCGGCCAGGTCGCAAACGGCACGATCGGCGACAAGTCGACGCGCGGCGTGCCGAGCCGCTCGACGAGCCGGTGCAGCCGTTCGCGCCGCACCGCGAACGGCAGGCCGCGCAGATCCTCGGCGCCGTCCGTCAGCAGGTCGTAGGCGCGGATATGGGCGGGAAACTCGGCCAGGAGCTTCGGCGTCACCGCCTTGCGGTTCAGCCGCTGCTGCAGCACGTTGAACGACTGCACGCGGCCCTCGCGCAGGATCAGGAGCTCGCCGTCGATCGCGGCAGGGATGCGCAGCGCCTCGGTGAGCTCGGGGAAGCTCTTGGAGATGTCCTCGCCGGTGCGCGAATAGAGCCGCGCCACATGCGCGCCGTCCTCGCCGACGCCGGACACCGCCTGGATGCGGATGCCGTCCCATTTCCATTCGGCGACGAAATCGGCGGGATCGAGCGCGGCGAGGTCGCTTTCCTCCACCGCGTGCGCCAGCATCGCCGGGCGGAACGGCGCCGGGTCGCGCGTCTGCGGCAGGCCGCCGCGGCCTTCGAGCCAGGCGAACAGCTCGCGATAGGGCGGGACGAGGCCGGGCCACAGCACCTCGATCTCGTTCGTCTCCTTGCCGCCGAGCGCCGCCGCCGCGGTCTTGGCGAGCCGCGCCGAGACGCCGATGCGCAGGCCTCCGGTGACGAGCTTGAGCAGCGCCCAGCGCCCGGTCTCGTCGAGCGCGTCGAGCCAGCGCGCGAGCTGCGCCGGAAGCTGCGCCTTGCCGAGCGTGGACAGCGTCTCGACCACTTCGGACAGCGTCGGCGCCGCGTTCGGCCGGCTGTGCGGATCGGCCGGCCACATCAGCGCGACCGTCTCCGACAGGTCGCCGACATAGTCGTAGGACAGCGCGAACAGCACCGGGTCGGCGCGCTCCGTGATCAGCGCGCGGATCATGCCCGGCTTGGCGTGCTGGAACGACAGCGCGCCGGTGAGCGCGGCGAGCGCATAGCCGCGCTCGGGGTCCGCGGTGCGGCGGAAATAATCGGTCATCAGCCGCAGCTTGTTGTTGCGTGCGGGCTCGTAGGCGAGGCGGTCGAGCAATTCGGCGAAGCGGTTCATGCCTCGTCCCTTGCCACGTCCCTTGCCCCGTCCTTTGTCTCGTCCTTCGCGCCGGTCTCGTCCGCGGCGACGGCGTCGTGCTCGTCCTCGTCGCCGTAGCCGACGATGTCGAGCGGCCGCGCCTTCAGGCCCTGCCGCGTCGCCCAATGCACCAGCGCGTCCTCCTGGCCGTGCGTCACCCAGATCTCGGCGGCTGCGGTGGCGGTGATGGTGCGCGTCAGCCCGTCCCAGTCGGCATGGTCGGAGATCACGAGCGGCAGCTCGGTGCCGCCCTGCCGCGCGCGGGCGCGCACGCGCATCCAGCCCGAGGCGAAGCAGGCGAGCGGATCGGGGAAGCGCCGCGTCCACAGGTCCTTGTTGGCGGAGGGCGGACAGATGGTGATGGTGCCGGCAAGCTCCGCCTTGTTGGCGCCGCGCACCAGCGCGAGCGGGCCGAGATCGATGCCGCGCTCGACGTAATAACGGGTGATGCGCTCCATCGCGCCGTGCAGATAGATGGTGCGGTCGTAGCCGGCCTGCCGCAGCAGCGCGATCACGCGCTGCGCCTTGCCGAGCGAATAGGCGCCGACGAGGTGCGCGCGCTCGGGGAACAGCGCGACGGACTTGATCAGCTTGCCGATCTCGTGCAGCGGCTCGCCGTGCCGGAACACCGGCAGGCCGAACGTCGCCTCGGTGATGAACACGTCGCACGGCACCAGCTCGAACGGCGCGCAGGTCGGATCGGCGACGTCCTTGTAGTCGCCCGACGCGACCACGCGCAGGCCGCCGCGCTCGACCGCGATCTGCGCCGAGCCGAGCACGTGCCCGGCGGGATGGAAGCGGACCGCGATGCCGTTGACGGTCACGGTCTCGCCATAGCGCACCGCTTGCGTGCTGCCGGCGAAGCCGTCGCCGTAGCGCAGCCGCATGATGTCGAGCGTCTCCTGCGTCGCCAGCACGTGGCCGTGGCCGGCGCGGGCGTGGTCGGAATGGCCGTGGGTGATCAGCGCCCGTTCCACCGGCCGGGTCGGATCGATATGGAACCCGCCTGGCTTGCAGCAGACCCCGGAAGGGGTGGGGAGAAGGATGTCTTCGGGGCGCATGGGACATATAAATAGGCACTCCGCCTCATGGTTCGAGACGGCGCGTCGCGCCTCCTCATCATGGGCGGCAACACGGGAAGCCTGGTCCTGAGAGGCGCCGAAGGCGCGTCTCGAAGGACGAGGCGCAATGAGCTTTCATCTTGCACCAGTTCCAGTCCTCCGGCGATCTGATCGCCGACCGCCGTTTCGAATGGGCGCGCCAGAGCCTGGCGCAGGGCGATGCCGCCGCCGCCGCCGAGATTTCGGCGCAGGCGCTGGAGCGCGTGCCGTCCTATGCCGCCGGCTGGTTCCTGCTCGGCGAGGCGCGCGAAAAGCTCGGCGACCGCGACGGCGCCGTCGCCGCCTTCGCGCAGGCGCAGGCCGCCGACCCGGACGACCGTCACGGCGCCGCGCTGCACCTGATGCGGCTCGGCGCCGCCGCGCCCGGTGCCATGCCGCAGGCCTATGTGCGCGCCCTGTTCGACGGCTATGCGCCGCGGTTCGACCGCGCGCTCACCGAGAACCTGCGCTATTGCGCGCCCGAACTCCTGCTCGAGGCGGTGCGCCGCACGCGCGGCCTGGAGCGCGCCGGCGGCTGCTTCTCGTCGATGCTCGATCTCGGCTGCGGTACCGGGCTTGCCGCGGTGGCGTTCCGCGCGGTCGCCGACCGCATCGTCGGCGTCGATCTGTCGGCCGCGATGCTGGCGCAGTCGCGGGCCAAGGGCCTTTACGAGCGGCTGGCGGAAGATGACGTGGTGGCGTTCCTGCGCGGCGAGGCCGCGGCCGGCGAGCGCTACGACCTGATCGTCGCCGCCGACGTGTTCAGCTATCTCGACGATCTCACCCCGGTCTGCGCGGCGTCGGCTGCGGTGCTGATGCCGGCCGGCAGCTTCGCCTTCACGGTCGAGACCCATGACGGCGACGGCGTCATCCTGCGCGACACGCTGCGCTATGCGCACGGCGAGGCGGCGGTGCGCGCCGCGGTCGCCGCAGCGGGGCTCGACCTGCTGCTGCTCGCGCCGGCCGCGCCGCGCACCGAGCGGGGCGTTCCCGTTCCGGGGCTGCTGTGCGTCGCCGGCCGCACCGGATAAGGGCAGCGATGCGTCCCGGCTCCGACGATCTCCACGCGCTGCCCGATGCCTTCGCGCGCTGGTTCGCGGACCGCGGCTGGCAGCCGCGCGCGCACCAGCTCGATCTGTTGGCCAAGGCGCGCGCCGGCCGCTCGGCGCTGCTGATCGCGCCGACCGGCGCCGGCAAGACGCTGGCCGGATTCCTGCCGACGCTGGTGGAACTCTCCGAGCGCGGCGCGGCCGCGCGCGCGCTGGTCTCGACCGGCGCGGCGCTGCGCCGCTCGCGCGGCCTGCACACGCTCTACATCTCGCCGCTGAAGGCGCTCGCGGTCGACATCGCGCGCAACCTGGAGACGCCGGTGCGCGAGATGGACCTGCCGGTGCGGCTCGAGACCCGCACCGGCGACACGCCGGCGTCGAAGCGGATGCGCCAGCGCCGCGACCCGCCGGACATCCTGCTGACCACGCCGGAGCAGCTCGCGCTGCTGCTGTCGACCGCCGATGCGCCCTATCTGTTCGGCACGCTGCGCCGCGTCGTGCTCGACGAGCTGCACGCGCTCGTCACCTCGAAGCGCGGCGACCTGCTCGCGCTCGGGCTGGCGCGGCTGTTCGCGCTGGCGCCGGAACTGACCAGCGTCGGCCTGTCCGCCACGGTGGCGGAGCCGGACGACCTGCGCCGCTATCTGATGCCGCAGCCGGCCGGCGGCACGCGGCTCGCCGATCTCGTCGTCGCGCAGGGCGGCGCCGCGCCCGAGGTGTCGATGCTCGACACCCGCGAGCAATTGCCGTGGGCCGGCCACATGGCGCGCCACGCGCTCGGCGAGATCTACGATCTCATCAAGCGCCACAAGACCACGCTGGTGTTCGTCAACACCCGCGCCCAGGCCGAGGCGCTGTTCCGGTGGCTGTGGCAGGAGAACGACGACAACCTGGCGATCGCGCTGCATCACGGCTCGCTCGACGTCGCGCAGCGCCGCAAGGTCGAGCAGGCGATGACCGCGGGCCGGCTGCGCGCGGTGGTGTGCACGTCCTCGCTCGATCTCGGCGTCGACTGGGGCGACGTCGATCTCGTCATCAATGTCGGCGCGCCGAAGGGCGCCTCGCGGCTGATGCAGCGGATCGGCCGCGCCAACCACCGGCTCGACGAGCCGTCCAAGGCGGTGCTGGTGCCGGCCAACCGCTTCGAGGTGCTGGAATGCCGCGCCGCCATCGACGCGGTGCGCGACAATGCGCAGGACACGCCGCCTGCGCGCAGCGGCGCATTGGACGTGCTGGCGCAGCACATCCTCGGCCGCGCCTGCGGCGAGCCGTTCCTGGCCGATGAACTCTACGACGAGGTGCGCGCCGCTGCGCCTTACACGGCTTTGCGCCGCGCGGACTTCGACGCGGCGGTGGATTTCGTCGCCACCGGCGGCTACGCGCTGAAGGCTTATGAGCGCTTCGCCAAGATCCGGCAGGACAGGAGCGGCCGCTGGCGCGTCGCGCATCCGATGACGGCGCAACGCTACCGCATGAACATCGGCACCATCGTCGAGGCCGACATGCTCAAGGTGCGGCTGGTGCGTTCGCGCGGCGCGCGCGGCATGATCCCGCGCGGCGGGCGCCTGCTCGGCCAGATCGAGGAATATTTCATCGAGACGCTGTCGCCCGACGACACCTTCGTGTTCGGCGGCGAGGTCCTCAAGTTCGAGGCGCTGGTCGAGGACGAGGTCTATGTCTCGCGCGCCGCGTCCGAGGACCCCAAGGTGCCGTCCTACGAGGGCGGCAAGTTTCCGCTCTCGACCTATCTCGCCGCCCGCGTGCGCGACATCCTCGCCGACCATCGCGCCTGGCGGGTGCTGCCCGACCAGGTGCGGGACTGGCTGGAGATCCAGGAATGGCGCTCGCTGCTGCCGCGGCCCGGCGACCTCCTGGTCGAGACCTTCCCGCGCGCCGACAAGAACTACCTGGTCTGCTACCCGTTCGAGGGACGTCTTGCTCACCAGACACTGGGGATGCTGCTGACGCGGCGGCTGGAGCGGGCGCGGCTGCGGCCGCTCGGCTTCGTCGCCAACGAATATGCGCTGGCGGTATGGGGGCTCGGCGACGCCGCCGGCGCGATCGGCCGCGGCGCGCTGTCGCTCGCCGACCTGTTCGACCAGGACATGCTGGGCGACGACCTCGAAGCCTGGCTTGCGGAATCCGCGCTGATGAAGCGCACCTTCCGCGCCTGCGCGGTGATCGCCGGGCTGATCGAGCGGCGCTTCCCCGGCAAGGAGAAGAGCCATCGCCAGGTCACGGTGTCGACCGACCTGATCTACGACGTGCTGCGCAAGCACCAGGGCGATCATCTGCTGCTGCGCGCCGCCCGAGCCGATGCCGCCTCGGGCCTCCTCGACATCCGCCGGCTCGGCGAAATGCTGTCGCGAATCAAGGGCCGGATCGTCCATAAAGCTCTGGATCACGTCTCGCCGCTCGCGGTCCCGGTGCTGCTGGAGATCGGCCGGGAATCCGTCTATGGCGAGGCGCCGGAGACGCTGCTGGCGGAGGCCGCCGAGGCGCTGGTGAAGGAAGCGATGCAATGAACAGACCGGTTCCGGTAGCGCGTCCGACGCCGAGCCAGAGCGAGCCGATGCTGCTCGCCGGCGTGCATCTCATCGCCGATCCCGACGGCGCGATCTACTGGCCGGCCGAGGGCGTGCTCGTGGTCGCCGACCTGCATCTGGAGAAGGGGTCGAGCTATGCCGCGCGCGGCGTGCTGCTGCCGCCCTACGACACCGCGGCGACGCTGATGCGGCTCGCCCGGCTGATCACCCGCTACGATCCGCGTTGCGTGATCGCGCTCGGCGACAGCTTCCACGACCGCGGCGGGCCGGCGCGGCTGCGCGACGGCGACCGCGCCGGCCTGTCGGCGCTGCAATCCGGCCGCGACTGGATCTGGATCACCGGCAACCACGATCCCGACCCGGCCGAAGGCGTCGGCGGCTCGTTCGGCGGCACGCTGCAGATCGGCGCGCTGTCGTTCCGCCATGAGCCGACCGGCGCGACCGGCGAGATCGCCGGCCACCTGCATCCGGTGGCGCGGGTCAGCCATCGCGGCCAGACCATCGGCCGGCGCTGCTTTGCCGCCGACGGCACGCGGCTGGTGCTGCCGGCGTTCGGCGCCTTCACCGGCGGGCTCAATGTGCGCCATCCGGCGTTTGCCGCGGTGTTCGGCTCGCACGCTTTCACCGCGCACATGCTGGGCGAGGGCCGCATCTACGCCTTCGCGGTGTCGCGCTGCCTCGCCGACTGAGGCGCCGGCTCAGGCCGCTTCCCGCCGCCACGCCGGAAACGGATCGGGCAGCGCCGCCCAGTCCCGCGTCCGCATTCCGGGGCTGCCGTCCACGAGACAGGCGTCGAGGCGCGTGCGCAGGCTGCGCTCGTCCATGCCGCTGCCGATGAACACCAGCTCCTGGCGGCGGTCGCCGTAGAGATCGCTCCAGTTCTTCTTCAGCATCAGCCGCCACTGCGGCGACGTCGGCCAGCGCTCGACCGGGATCGCCGCCCACCAGAAGCCGAGCCCTTCGGTGCGGGTGAAGGCGCCGGCCTGGCTGAGCTCGCCGACCCATTGCGGCCGCGTGGCGATCCAGAAATGCCCCTTGGCGCGGATCACGCCGGGCCAGCTCTCCTGAAGGAAGGCGTGGAATCTGGCGGGATGGAAAGGCCGCCTGGCGCGGTACACGAAGCTCGTCACGCCATATTCCTCGGTCTCCGGCGTATGATCGGCAAAACCGTAAAGCTCCTTGGCCCACAGCGGATGCCGCTGCGCGGTCTCGAAATCGAAGCGGCCGGTATCGAGGATGCGCTCGGGCGGCACATTGGCAAAATCGGTCTCGATGACGTCCGCTTCGGGATTGAGCGCGCGCACGATCTTGCGCGCGGCGTCGCGCTGCTGCAGCGTCGCGCTGCCGATCTTGTTGAGCACGATGACGTCGGCGAACTCGATCTGATCGACCAGGAGATCAACCAGCGTGCGGGTGTCGTCCTCGCCGAGCGACTGGCCGCGCTGCGCCAGGAAATCGGCGGAGCCGTAGTCCTTGAGCAGATTGGCGGCATCGACCACCGTCACCATGGTGTCGAGCCGCGCGACATCGGACAGGCTGTCGCCGTTCTCGTCCCGGAAATCGAAGGTCGCGGCGACCGGCAGCGGCTCGGAGATGCCGGTCGATTCGATCAGCAGATAGTCGAACCGCCGCGCCTGCGCGAGGCTGCGCACCTCCTTCAGCAGATCGTCGCGCAGCGTGCAGCAGATGCAGCCGTTGGTCATCTCCACCAGCGTCTCGTCAGTTCTCGACAGGCTCGCATCGCCAGCGCGGATCAGGTCGGCATCGATGTTGACCTCGCTCATGTCGTTGACGATCACGGCGACGCGCAGTCCCGCCCGGTTGTTGAGAATATGATTCATCAACGTCGTCTTGCCGGCCCCAAGAAAGCCCGAGAGTATCGTGACGGGGAGCTTTGGGCCGTTTTGCTTTGGAGCGTCGGGCATGCTGATCGTCCGGAGGGGTTGCGTCATCGGAAGCGGCCGGCGGGTCGAGGCTGCCGGCCATCAATGTGAGAATGCGCGCCGCGCCGTGCGGACCGTAGACGCGGGTCAGCATCGGCACCGCTTCGCTGATCAGGACGGCGGCGACGGCGCTGTCCGGAATCGCGGCCGCGCTCGCCTGTTCGAGCGCCGCGCAGATGGTCGCGCGGGCCTCCAGGAAGCGCGGCGGCAAGCGGCGCGGGTCGAGCCGGTCGGGAATGTCCTGCATGGCGTCCGCCAGCAGATGAGGGCGCATCTGAATTCCGTCCTATGGATGTAACGTTATAACATTACATCCGTAGCCGGAATGCAAGAGGCCATTTGCACGGCAGCTCTCTTATGGACAGGCGGCGGCGGGCGCGTCAGTCGCGCCGGAACACCACGCTGGCGAACCAGCCGGTGGCGAGCGCCATCAGCGCGGTGATGAGGCCGTAGATCAGGCCGTAATCATGCGCGGCGGTGGCGACGAACTGCTCGAAGCCGGCCTTCACCACTTCGAGCGCGGAATTGCCTTGCACGATCAGCTCGCCGCGGGAGAACACCATGGCGTCGACGGCGTAACTGCCGGTCGGCGCCGTCGACGGCAGCGGGATCTCGGCGCGGAACACGGTCGGCGTCAGGAAGGTGACGCCGGCTGCGTCCTCGCGGTAGAAGCCGGCATCGGTCTGGATGCGCACGAAGGCGGCGCGGAACGGATCGTCGGGCACGGTGTCGGCGAAATCCGGCCCGACCCGCTGCTTGAGGATGAAATTGTCGAGGCCGATCTGCAGCCGCCGGCGCTGGGTCTCGTCGGTGATGCCCTCGAGCGAGCGGTTCGACAGCACCGCCAGATAGGACGGCACGTTGACGAACTGGCGCGAGGCATTGTTGATCCAGATGCCGGCGATACGTTCCTTGCGGCGCGTGCGCAGCGACGTCGCCGGCCCGGTGACTGTGACGACGACATCGTAGTTGTTGCGCACCGGCCCGCGCGGCGCGTCCGGCTCGATGGTGCCGAACAGCACCAGATGCTCGCCGGTGAAGCTCGAGGTCACCAGCACGCGGTGATTCGACAGCGACACGATCAGCTGTTCCGCCGCCGCCGGCGCGATCCCGGCAGACAGCAGCAGGGCGAGGGCGAGGCCGGCGCGAATCATGATGCGGATCATGGCGCCGTCTCCTCGACGCGGATCGAATAGGGCTCGGCCGGCCTCGCCACCAGGTCGACCGCGAACTTGATGCCGACCGCGAGCACCAGGACGCCGAGCAGCAGCCGCAGCCATTCGCCGCGCATGCGCTGGCCGAGCCGCGCGCCGAACTGCGCGCCGGTGACGCCGCCGACCATCAGGATCAGAGCGAGCACGGCGTCGACCAGATGGTTGGTCGAGGCATGCATCACCGTCGCCGCCGCCATGGTGACCAGCGTCAGCACCATCGAGGTGCCGATCACGGTCGCGGTCGGCACCCGCAGGAAGTAGATCAGCATCGGCACCAGGATGAAGCCGCCGCCGATGCCCATGATGGCGCCGAGGAAGCCCATCGACAGGCCGATCAGCCACACCGGTATGGCCGAGACGTAGATCTTGGATCGCTTGAAGCGGACCTTGAGCGGCAGGCCGTGCATCCAGTTGTGCATGCCGGCGCGCCGCAGCGGCACCGGATTGCCGAACCGCGCCCGCGCGATCGCGCGCAGGCCCTCGACCATCATCAGGAAGCCGACGCTGGTCAGCAACAGCAGGTAGAGCACGCTGATCACCAGGTCGAGCTGGTCGAGCGCGCGCAATGCGGTGAACAGCCAGACTCCGAGCGCGGTGCCGATCAGGCCGCCGCCGAGCAGCATGAAGCCGAGCGCGAGGTCGATCGCGTTCTTGCGCCAGTACGACAGCGCGCCCGAGAACGACGATGCCGCGACATGGCTGGCGACGCTCGCCACCGACACCGCGGGCGGCACGCCGACGAAGATCAGCAGCGGCGTCATCAGGAAGCCGCCGCCGATGCCGAACATCCCGGAGACGAATCCGACCAGCAACCCCATCCCGAGGATGAGGAAGATGTTCACCGGCATGTCTGCGATCGGGAGGTAGATCTGCAATCGGCGCTTCCGGGTTCGGATCGATCAATAGTCCCACGCCGGCCGCCGCGCCGCTGCGCTTGACGCAAAGGTCAAGGCTGCGGCGGACGAGGGCCGATCAGCAGGCCGGACGATGTTTCGGCGCCAGTCTATCCGCGAAATCGCGCGCCGGCACCCTCGGCACGGCAATGTGACCGAACAATCGGTGGATTTGGTTGCCGGGCAGCGTTACTGCGCGATGATCCGCATCGGCGCGCGCGCCGCGGTGCGGGGCCTCGCGGCGTTGCCGGCCGTCTCCCGGGGCGCGTCCCTGGCGGTTTCCTTGGCGGTTTCCTTGGAGGTTTCCTTGGCGGTTTCCTTGGACGCGACGCCGTCGGACGACTGGTCCCAGCCGCCGGCCGGCGCCGGCGCCCGGATCGCCTGCTGCGGCTGCAGCTGCGGCACCCAGGTCTTCACCGCGGTCTCGGCGGCGGCGCGGGCATCGGCCTCGAGCCGGGCGCCGATCTCGTCGCGCTTCTTGGCGGCTTCCTTGTCGCCCTGCGCCGCGGCGAGGCTGAACCACTTGTAGGATTCCGACAGGTTCTTCTCGAGGCCGAGGCCGCGCGCGTGGAGGATGCCGAGATTGTACTGGCTGTCCGGCACGCCGTAGCCGGCCGCCTTCTGGAACCAGTGCGCCGCGGTCTTGTAGTCCGGCCTGCCGTCGATGCCCTCGGCATAGAGCACCGCGAGATTGTGCATGGCCTTGGCGTGACCCTGCTCCGCGGCGGCGCCGTAGAGCCGCCGCGCCTCCTTGAGGTCGCGGCGCACGCCGTTGCCCTTCTCATACATGCTGCCGAGCCGGAATTGCGCCAGCGCCACGCCCTTGCCGGCCGCGCGCTCGAACCAGCGCGCCGCTTCCTCGGCGCTGCGCGCCACGCCCTGGCCGTCGGCATAGCGGATCGCGATCTCGTAGGCGGCGCCGGCATCGCCGCGCAGCGCGGCCTCGCGCAGGCCGGCGCTGCCGATCGCGGCCGGCAGCTTGTCCGGATAGACCACGCGGGCGGCGCCACGACCGATCGAGCCGGTGACGTCGGGCTTGTCGGGCTTCGGCGGCTCGGGCGCGAGGCCCGGCGCGTTCTGCAGCGTGCTGTCGGGCGCGAGCAGCTTGTAGCCGGAGCCGCCTCCGCTCGCCGGATTCTCCGCCGGCTGGTTCTCCAGCTCCGGCTCGGGGTCCTCGTAGAGACCGGGCGGCGGCTCGCTCGCCGGCTTCGCGCCCGTCTTGCCCTGGAGGAGCTCGTCGGGAGTCGGCGCGATCGCCGCGTTCTTGCCGTCGAGCACCGAGCCGATGATGTAGTAGCCGCCGACCACGATCGCGACCACGCTGGAGGCGATCAGCAGTGATTTGAGCTTGCGGCGCAGCGCCGCGAGCAGCGACGGCCGCGCCGCGCCGAACGCGCTGCGCGGCGGCTCGGCGTCGGCGGGGACGGCATCGAACGCCAGGTCGAGCCGCGGCGGCTGCGGCGGGATCGGCGGCGCCGGCGCCTGCTCGGCCGCCTTGGCGGCGCGGCGCGCGGCGGCGATGAAATCCGACTGGCCGGCGGGATCGGGGATGACCGGCGGCTTGGCCGGGCCGAGCGCGGCTTCCGAGGCTGCGATCCGCGCTGCCGGCGAGGGCGGCGGCACCGTGCCGGCGGCGGCGCGCGGCGGGCGGACCATGCCGGACTTGACCATGCCCGGCTCGATGGGATGGTCGGGCGGCAGGTCCGGATCGATCGGCTGGCTGCGG
>Ga0182748_1003827_pt1 | contig 12382 bp, 10 predicted proteins | sample eDN3rd37CKraftOP_FD_128877 | JGI IMG/M metagenome (GOLD analysis project Ga0182748, IMG submission 128877) | Enriched Organic Plus compost microbial communities from Emeryville, California, USA - eDNA 3rd pass 37_C Kraft OP (version 2) (version 2) ...
CACCGGCGGTTGTTCGAGATGGGCTAGTGGTACTTACGCCGGCGGTTCGTTTGGCTCGGCGGTGATATCGAGGGCGGCCAGGATTTCTTCCGTGTGTTCGCCCAATGAGGGGGCCGGGCGCCGAATACCGGTGGGGGTTCTGGAAAAGCGCGCAACAGGGCGGATTTCCCGTAGCGGGCCCGCGACCGGATGGCAGGTCTGCTGGAACAACCCCACGGCTGCAAGGTGCGGGTGCGACGGCAGCTCGTCAAGGCGGTAGATCGGCGTGGCAGGGATGTCCAGTCTGTCGCAGAGTTCGATCCACTCGGCCGTGGTTCTGCCAGCGGCCAGTTCGCGCAGGTGCTGGTACAACGCCTTGATGTGCTGATTGCGCTTGGCGCGGTCGGAGATGTCGTAGCGTTCGGCGAGATCGGGCCGTCCTACCTCGTGAAAAAACGCCTGCCAGTGCCGGTCGGTGTAGGGCAGCAGGCTGATCCAGCCATCAGCCGTGCGCACGGGCTGGCGGCCGTTTTCCAGCAACCGTGCGTAGCCGGCCGGTTGATCGGAACCGCGGAAAGTCATGCCGCCCATGTGTTCGGTCAGGACGAAGGCGGCCATGGTTTCGAGCATGGGCACTTCGACATACTGGCCGTGGCCGTGCCGCTCCCGGTAGAGCAGCGCGGCCATTACCGCGTTGGCCAAAGCAAGTCCGGTCGTCTTGTCGGCGATCAGGCTGGGTACGTAGACGGGCTGTTGTTGGCCGATCGACGAGGCTCCCACCAGGCCGCATGCGGCCTGGATGGTGTCGTCGAACGCGGGACGGTCGCGATGCGGTCCATCCTGGCCATATCCCGTGGCCGCGCAATAGACGATGCGCGGGTTCATGCCGGCAACTTCATCGTAGCCAAAGCCCAGCTTTTCGATCGCCTGCACGCGCATGTTGTGGATGAGGACATCGGCCCGCTCAATCAGGCGGCACAGCACTTGTTTATCGTGCGGCGTTTTCAGGTCGAGCCGGATGGAACGTTTGTTGCGGTTCAGCGCCAGGAAGATGGAACTCATGCCGGGCGTGTTCACCGCGCCATTGGCCCGCATCATGTCGCCTGCGGGGGGCTCGACCTTGATGACGTCCGCGCCCAGGTCGGCCAGCACCTGGGTGGCCATGGGGCCCAGGACGACGGCTGTCAGGTCGATGACGCGTATGCCGTCCAGTGGTCCGGCAAGCGATGAAGATGAAGTGAGCGTTGTGGTCATGCTGGGGTGAATCCTTCTATCGCTTCTGGAATACGGGCAGTCGGCGGGCTGCCATAGCCGCCACTCCTTCGCGAAAATCGGCGGTTGCGAACTGGATAGCCTGTTCCTGCAGCTCGCGCTGGTTGGACTGGTGGAGGAGGTCGGCGAGATTGGCCCGCAGCGTGGCGCGCGTGCTTTCTACCGCGAGCGGCGCTGAGGCCGCGATGTCGGTGGCCAGCGAAATGGCCTGTTCCCGCACGTCGTCAATGGTGTTGCACAGTTGATCTGCGAGGCCAATGTCGACGGCGCGCACGCCATCGATGCGGCTGCCCGTATAGAACAGCATCGCGGCGTGCTGCTGTCCGATCAGGCGGGGCAGCGTCAAGCTCAGCCCGAAGCCGGGATGAAAGCCCAGCCTGTTGAAATTGACACTGAAGCGCGCCTCGGGGCAGGTGACGCGAAAATCCGCCGCCAGGGCGAGCCCTACGCCCGCGCCGACCGCTGCGCCTTGCACGGCCGCCACAATGGGCTTGCGGGTGCGGAACAGTCGTAGTGCCTGGCGATAGAACGCCGCGGGGTCGGGCTTGGTGGAGGGATCGCGGCTGGCGAAATCAGCGCCTGCGCAAAATGACTTCACGTCCGATGCGAGCACGACGGCACGGCAGGAGTTATCGTCATCCAGCGCTTCGAACTCGTGCGCCAGCGCGGCCAGCAAGCCAGGTTCGAGAAAGTTGTGCGGCGCGCGGCGCATTGCCACGATGGCGACGTGTCCGCGGCGGTAGGTTTGAATATCAGGGCTAGATTCGTTTGTGGTCATGGTTTCGCGTTTTCTGCATAATTCGGGGTACTAGTGAAGAACCACACAGGGGGCATAGCGGCGCATGGAGGCATCTGATTCCGCGTCATCCAATCGCGCGGCGCCGCACCGGCGTATTGCACTGGAAGACCTGCGCAAGAAAGACCTGAACCTGTTGGTTGTTCTGGCTGCTTTGCTCGAAAGCAACAGCGTCAGCGCCGCAGCCAAGCGACTTGGCAGCACCCAACCATCGACGAGCCGGATGCTCGAGCGCCTGCGTGAAGACCTGGGCGATCCGCTGCTGATCAAGAGCGCCCTGAAGATGGTTCCCACCCGTCGCGCCAAAGAGCTGCGCAGCGCGCTCGATGCGGTCTTGCGCATGATCGAGAGCGACATCTATGGCGACAGCGAGTCTTATGACCCGTCGCAAGAAACGGGCACGTATGTTATTGGCATCAACGATTCGCTGCAGGCCGTGATTGCGCCGGCGTTCTTCGATCGGCTGCGCACCCTGGCGCCGCGCGCGAACGTGCGCATGCAGCCGGTTCCTCAGCCCAGCGGGGCGCTGGCACTGGCTAATGGCACGCTGGACCTGATGGTGGCGTTCTATCCGATAGAGTCCGACATGCTGCGCTCGCAACAGTTGTTCACGGCCCGCTTTGGCTGCCTGGTGGCCGAAGGCCAGGCCGGGGCCGGCCTCGATCCGGCACGGCTGGCCGAGCGCCCTTGCCTGGATATTTCCCAGTTTGGCCTGGTGACCCGCCTGCTGGACCGCTATTTCACCGTGCATGGCTACCATCGCAAGATTGTCGGTACCCTGACCAGTTATCTGGCGGCAGCCGATGCCGTCAGCGGCACCGACATGTATGCCATGGCGCCGGTGTATCTCAAGCCGCTGCTGTGCCGGCATCCGGGCGTGCGCTTCGTCGACATGAAAGACCCGTTGCTGGCGTTGCCGGTGCATTTGTGCTGGCACAACAATGTGCATACTCATCCGTTTGTATCGCGGCTGCGGGCGCTGCTGGTCGAGGCAAGCGAGCCGTTTACCGGCAACTGAGGCGGTCATTCTGGGTGTATGCCCGCGGCCTTGGCGACCTGCCGGAAGCGGTTGATCTCGGCAAAGTGGAAATCACGCATGGCCTGAGGCGTCAACGGCATCATGTCGCTACCTTTTTGCGCGATGAATGCTTCCGATGCCGGGGTGTGCAGAACGGCCTGCATGGCGTCGGCAAGCCGGCCGGCAATGGCATCGGGCGTTTCGGCCCGCACATAGAACGACACCCAGCTGTATTGGACGTAGTCGGCGAATCCACTTTCCCTGACCGTGGGCACGTCCGGCAGCTCGGGGTGCCGATGTTCGCCGGATACGGCCAACGCCCGCACCTTGCCTTGTTTGAGCAAGGTGAGCGCTCCGCCCGTGTCGACCAGGGCCACGTCGAGCCGGTTGCCGATGACGTCTGCCATGATCGGGGCCTGGCCTTTGTACGGGATATTGGCCAGGCGGATTCCAGCCAGGCTGGCGAACCACTCGGCCGCCAGCCGATAGCCGGCTGAGTATGTGCCGACGTTCAGGGGCCCGTTCTGTCGGGCCTTGGCGACCAGATCGCCGATGCTGTGCAGCGCAGATTCGGCAGGCGCCAGGAATACATTCATGTTGCGGCTGATGCCGGCTATGGGCCGGAAGTCGCGCACCGGATCGTAGGGCAGGTTCTTGAGCACCAGCGGATTGACCGACATTGGCGAATTGCTGGCCAGCAAGATGGTGTACCCGTCGGCCGGCGCCTGTTTGAGTGCCTGGATGCCGATGATGCCGTTGGCCCCTGGCCGGTTTTCTACCACGACGGGGTGGCCGAAGTACTTGGCCAATGCTTCTCCGTAGAAGCGCGCTGACGCATCGGAGCCGCTGCCCGGCGTGAACGGCACGATGATGGTCAGCCCGCGGGATGGAAAATCGTCGGCGGCGCGCGCGGCGATGGCGACGCAAGACAAGGCGAGCGCCAATGTCATCCAGGTAATGCGTTTCATAGGCTTTTCCGGTCGGTTACGAAGTTCCAGAGCGCATCTCCGCCATGGACGATGGCATGCTTGCCCAGCTGTTGCGCCCAATGCGTTTCGCTACCGTATTCAGCGCGCCAGCTCCATAGACGTCGCGTGCAGAAGTGCAACGAATGCTCGTACGTGAAGCCGATGGCGCCGTGAACCTGGTGGGCGATGGCGGCGGCCTGGCCCGCGGCCCGGCCGCAGATCACCTTGGCTGCCATGGCGCGCCAGGCCCAGTCGGGTTGGGGCAGCGCGGCGCAGGCGGCTGCCGTGGCCATGCGAGCCGCGACCACGGCATTGGCCAGCACTGCCAGCTGTTGCTGAATGGCCTGGAATTTGGCGATAGGCCGACCGAACTGCGTGCGCTCACCGGCATAGGCGACGGTCTGGTCCAGAACGCGTTCCAGCGTGCCGGCAATGCGAATTGCCGATAGCAGCGCTCCGAGCGCGTCTGGACAACGCATGGACGGTAACGGGTCCGCGGCGGCCCAATGCGTGGGGGCGGCGTCGTCGAAACGCAGCCGGTCGCGGGCTTCACCCGCGATATTGGCGTCCGTGTCGATCGCGGCCAGATTTGCTGGCACGAGGGCCCACAAAGGTTGCTGGTCGTGCGCCATCGTTGTCCGAACCAGGACATGGCTCGCGTACCGGCCCCAAGGTACCGTCAGCGAACCCGACAGGGTGGGAGAGTTGCCGGCGGCCACGACCTCGCCGCCGCGTGAAAGACCCAGCGCGATCGGGCCATCCGGCACGGGCAGCCCGAGACGCGACAGCAGGCCGGCGCACACTGCCGTATCGATGAACGGCACTGGGAGCAGGTTGCGTGCCGCTGCCAGCAGGACCGGCAGGCCTTCGGCCCAGGTGGCGCTCGCGCCACCTTCGGCTTCGCCGACAAACAGGCGTATCAACCCGCTTTGTTCCAGCGCACTCCACAACTGGGCGGGCCATTGCCCCTGTTCCATGCGCTCAGTGTCGGCCAGGGACGAGGTGCCGGCGAAAAGACGTTCGGCGCTGTCGGCCAGCATGCGTTCGAGTTCGGTCATCTGAGTTCGAGCCCCCGGGCGATGATGCCGCGCAAGATTTCACGTGTGCCGCCGCGCAGCGAGAACGACGGCGCAACCTGGGTCAGGTAGGCCTGCGTGGCCGTAAACGGGCCGCCGTGCGCAAGCAGTTCGGTTCCGAACAGCTGGTGAGCCACTTCTGGAATGCGCTGTTCAAACAGCGCGCCCATGTCCTTGACGTTGGCGGCAGCCTGGCCCGGGTTTTCTCCGCGATTAAGCATGGCGGCGATGCCACACGACATTTGCCGCAGCGTGGCCAGTTCGGCCACCAGCGTGCCCAGCTCGGTGGCGTGGCAGGCGTTGTCCGCGTCAGCATGGTCCAGCATCTCGGTGAGCAACGCGTAGCTGCTCAGGTAACGCTCTGGACCGCTGCGCTCAAAGGCGAGTTCGGTCGTGACCTGGGCCCAGCCGTCGCCAGCCTTGCCGACCAGCATGCGATCCGGCACGAAAACATCTTGCAGCACCACTTCGTTGAAATGAGCCGCGCCGGTGATGTTCTTGATGGGGCGCACCTGCAGGCCGGGGCTGCGCATGTCGACCAGCATCTGCGACAGGCCAGCGTGCCGCTCTTGCGTGGCGGGCGAAGTCCGCACCAGTGCAATCATGTAATGCGCGCGATGGGCGTTGGATGTCCATAGCTTGGTGCCGTTGATCTGCCAGCCGTTGGAGACGCGCGTCGCACGGGTGCGGATCGAGGCCAGGTCTGAGCCCGAATCGGGTTCGCTCATGCCGATGCAGAAACGCAGCTCGCCGCGCGCGATGGCGGGAACGAGCTCTTGTGCAACGTCGGGATGGCCGTAACGCATCAGCAGCGGGCCGCTTTGTCGTTCGGCCACCCAGTGCGCGCCCACGGGCGCGCCGGCAGCCAGCAGTTCTTCCAGGACGACGTAGCGCTCGAGCATCGATTGTTCGCGCCCGCCATACGATTTGGGCCAGGTCATGCCTATCCAGCCTTCGCGCCCCAGCGCCAGGCTGAACTCGGGGTCGTGCCCGCTCCAGCTCTGGGCCCGCTGTTGGGGCGGGAGCTGACCGATGGTGCGGTGAAGAAAATCCCTGACCTGGCCACGCAGATCCGCCAGCGAGTCGTCTGGCTCGGCGGGGGGGATGATGATCTTTTCGGCGATGCTCACCTGGACTCCTGTGCCGTGTCTGAAAGTGCGAGGCAGGATATCAAGCAGGATCGCGTCCACCTATCGCGCCGACGGCATATTGCTTATGCGCGCGGCTGGATATCGCATGCGTGGCTCAGGCTTATGCCTGGGCCGGTATGACCGATATGCGGCGCTCTGTTATTGCGAGAGGGCGGGCCTGTGCGTAGCCTTTAGGCGCCATGCGTAAACACAAAACGAATGAGTGGATGGAGACTTGCATGAATGACACGAACTTGCCGCGGATGTCCCGCCTGCGGCGCCGGATTCTGCTGGGCGGCATGATGGTCCCGGCCTGCTGGCTGGCCAATCCGGCTGGCGCATCGGGACAAGAGACGGCATACCCCACCAAGGCGGTACGCATCGTCGTGTCGTTTCCGCCCGGCACCGGATCGGACAGCAGCGCCAGGTTCCTGGCGCGTCAACTCGAAAAGCGCTTTGGCCAGCCGTTCATCGTGGAGAATCGCCCGGGTGGCAATAGCTTCATTGCCGCCGAGGCGGTCGCGCGCGCAGACCCCGATGGCTACACGCTTTTCCTCGCGAGCAATTCGCCGATGGCAACGAACGTGGTTCAGTTCAAGTCGCTGCCCTATGACCCTGTGAACGATTTCGCGCCGGTGGCGCGCCTGTACTACGGCGCGATGGTGCTGTCGGTGGCGGCAAGCTCGCCCTATCACTCGGTGGCGCAACTGGTGCAGGCCATCAAAGATCGTCCGGGCCAGCTGAACTACGGTTCGGGCTCGGCCTCGTACCAAATCGCGACCGAACTGTTCCTGACCATGGCCGGCGGCGATGCAACGGCCATCCCCTACAAGGGCGCCGCGCCGGCAATGGCCGATCTGGCGGGCGGGCAGGTGGATTTCGCTTTTTCCGACTACACCGCGGCCGCAGCCTTGGCCCAGGCGAACAAGACCCGCATTCTGGCCATTGCCACCGACAAGCGGTTGGAGATCGAGCCCGATGTGCCCACTCTTCAGGAGCTGGGCTTCGACGACTATTACATGGTCAACTGGGTGTCGTTGTTTGCTCCGGCGGGCACGCCGCCCGCGGTCATCAGCAAGCTGAGTGACACCGTGGTCCAGGTATTCAACGGACCCGAGGCCGCCGCCTTCATCGGCCGCACCAACGGCCAGATTTTCGCGGCCGGCCCGGAAGTATTGCGGCAGTACCAGCTTGCCGAGATCGAGCGTTGGTCGAAGGCGGCCAAAATAGCCGGCATACGCCCGCAATAGCTGTCAGCGTTGCGTGCGGTACGGCTCGTCTTCGGGCACGAACACGCCTTCGGCGCGCGCTTCGCGCGTCCACTCCTGCATGGCGGGCAGCGCCAGCACGGCATCCATGTACTCGCGCACCGCGCCCGCGGCCGACACGCCGTAGGTGGTGAAGCGCGACACCACCGGCGCGTAGAACGCGTCCGCGATGCTGAAGCGGCCGAACAGGAATGGGCCGCCCTGACCGAACTCGGCGCGCGTGTCATGCCAGATGGCTTGCACGCGAGACACGTCGCCCTGGGCTGCCGAAATATCAATGCCGGGCAGATGGGCCTCGACATTCATGGGCATGACCTGGCGCAGTTGGCCGAAGCCGCTGTGCATTTGCGCGGCCAACGAGCGCGCGCGGGCCCGCGCGCGCGGGTCGGCCGGCCACAGGCCCGCTCGCGGATGCTGTTCGGCGGCGTATTCGCAGATGGCCAGCGAATCCCAGATGGCGAAGTCGCCATCGAGCAGCACGGGCACCAGCCCCGCGGGCGTGATGCCGCCCAGACGCTGGGCGAACTCGGGCGTAAACAGGCCCAGCTTCTGTTCCTGGAAGGCAATGCCGGCGGCGCGCAGCGCCAGCCATGGGCGCAGGGACCAGGACGAGTAGTTCTTGTTGCCGATGATGAGCGTGTACATGGCGATGGGGGCGAAACGAGTGGGGGTTTTCGTTCTGGATCGCACGGTATCAGGCGTCCTTGCGGAACGCCAGATACTGGGATGGCTCAGTCTACTGCGATTTGTTGCGTTGCAACACCCGGCCCAGGTAATGCCCTGTATGGCTCTGTGGGTTGGCCGCGACATCTTCCGGCGTGCCGGTGGCGACCACGCGCCCGCCCCCGTCGCCGCCTTCCGGCCCCATGTCGACGACCCAGTCGGCTGTCTTGATGACGTCGAGGTTGTGCTCGATGATCAGCACGGTGTTGCCGCTGTCGACCAGCTGGTTCAGCACCTGCAGCAGCATTTCGATGTCGCGGAAATGCAGGCCCGTGGTGGGCTCGTCCAGGATGTAGAGCGTGCGGCCGGTGCTGCGGCGCGACAGTTCTTGCGACAGCTTGACCCGCTGGGCCTCGCCGCCCGACAGCGTGGTGGCGCTCTGGCCCAGGCGGATGTACGACAGGCCCACGTCGATGAGGGTGTGCAGCTTGCGCGCGATGGCCGGAACCGATTCGAAGTACTCCAGCGCCTGCTCGACGGTGAGGTCGAGCACTTCGCTGATGTTGCGGCCCCGGTAGCGGATTTCGAGCGTTTCGCGGTTATAGCGCCGGCCGTGGCAGACGTCGCACGGCACGTACATGTCGGGCAGGAAGTGCATTTCGACCTTGACCACGCCGTCGCCCTGGCAGGCCTCGCAGCGCCCGCCTTTGACGTTGAAGCTGAAGCGCCCCGGGTCGTAGCCGCGCGCGCGGGCTTCGGGCACGCCGGCGAACAGCTCGCGGATGGGCGTGAACAGGCCGGTATAGGTGGCCGGGTTGCTGCGCGGCGTGCGGCCGATGGGGCTTTGGTCGACGCTGATGATCTTGTCGAAGTGCTCCAGGCCGCTGATCGATGCGTACGGCGCGGGCTCGCTCTGGGCATGGTGCAGCTGGCGCGATACGGCCACGGCCAGCGTGTCGTTGACCAGCGTCGACTTGCCCGACCCCGATACGCCCGTGACGCACACCAGCCGGCCGGCGGGGATGCGCAAGTCGACGGTCTTCAGGTTATTGCCGCTTGCCCCTTCCAGCACCAGCCAGGACTGCTCGTCGGTTACCGCGCGCCGTTTAGGAACAGGAATGGCGCGCCGCCCGCTGAGGTACTGGCCGGTCAGCGAGGCGGGGTCGTCCTGCACGGCCGCGGGCGTGCCCTGCGCCACCACCTGGCCACCGTGCTCGCCCGCGCCCGGGCCCATGTCGACCACCCAGTCGGCCAGCCGGATCATGTCTTCGTCGTGCTCGACCACGATGACGCTGTTGCCGAGGTCGCGCAGGTGCTGCAGCGTGCCGATCAGGCGGTCGTTGTCGCGCTGGTGCAAGCCGATGGAGGGTTCGTCCAGCACGTACATCACGCCGGTCAGGCCCGAGCCGATCTGGCTGGCCAACCGGATGCGCTGCGCTTCGCCGCCGGAAATGGTGTCGGCGCTGCGGTCCAGCGACAGGTAGTTCAGCCCCACGTTGTTCAAAAAGCTCAGGCGCGCCTCGATTTCGCGCACGATGCGCTGGGCGATTTCCTGCTTGGCGCCAGTGAGGGTCAGCGCCTGGAACCACGCAAGGCAATCCGACAGCGGCATCGCCTCGACTTCGTAGATGGCCTGGCCGCGCCGTTCGCCTTCGCGCGGGTTGTCGCCGATGAGCACATGCCGGGCCTCGGCGCGCAGGCGCGAGCCGCCGCAGTCGGGGCAGGTCTTGATGTTGCGGTATTTGCCAAGCTCTTCGCGCACGGTGGCCGAGTCGGTTTCGCGCCAGCGGCGTTCCAGGTTGGGAATGACGCCCTCGAAGGTGTGCCGCTTGACGGTGCTGCGGCCCTTTTCGTTCAGGTAGACGAACGCGATTTCTTCATCGCCCGAGCCGTAGAGCACCTTGCGGCGCAAGTCTTCCGGCAGGTCTTCGAAGGGCGTGTCGATGTCGAACTCGTAATGCGCGGCCAGGCTGGTCAGCAGCGAGTGGGTAAAGGCGTTGCGGCGGTCCCAGCCCCGGATGGCGCCGGCCGCCAGGCTGAGCTCCGGAAACGCCACCACCCGCTTGGGGTCGAAGAAGCCGACCTGACCGATGCCGTCGCAAGTGGGACAGGCGCCCATGGGGTTGTTGAAGCTGAACAGCCGCGGTTCGAGCTCGGGCAGGCTGTGGCTGCATACCGGGCAGGCGTAGCGGCTGGAAAATACCTGCTCGCGTCCGCTGTCCATGTCCAGGGCCACCGTGCGGCCGTCGGCCAGTTGCATGGCGGTTTCGAAGCTTTCGGCCAGGCGTTGTTTGCTTTCGGACTTGATGCGCAGGCGGTCGACCACGACGTCGATGTCGTGCTTTTCGTTTTTCTTCAGCGGCGCCATGTCGCTGATTTCCTGCATCTGGCCGTCGACCCGCAGGCGCACGTAGCCCTGGGCCTGCAGGCTGGCGCATTCGTCTTCGAAACTGCCCTTGCGCGCGCGGGCGATGGGGGCCAGCACCGCCAGCCGCGTGTCGGCCGGCCAGGCCAGCACGGCGTCGACCATCTGGCTGACGCTTTGCGCCTGCAGGGGCAGGCCATGGTCGGGGCAGTACGGCGTGCCCACCCGGGCGTACAGCAACCGCAGGTAATCGTGGATTTCCGTGATGGTGCCCACGGTGGAGCGCGGGTTGTGTCCGGCGGCCTTCTGCTCGATGGAAATCGCCGGCGACAGGCCTTCGATGAGATCGACGTCGGGCTTGTCCATCAGCTGCAGGAACTGCCGCGCGTAGGCCGACAGGCTTTCTACATAGCGGCGCTGCCCTTCGGCGTACAGGGTGTCGAACGCCAGCGAGGACTTGCCCGAGCCGGACAGGCCCGTTACCACCACCAGCTTGTGGCGGGGCAGGTCGAGCGAGACGTTCTTGAGGTTGTGGGTGCGCGCACCCCGAATGCGTATCGCGTCCATCAGGCGTTTCAGCGGTTTCAAAGGCCAACTTGGTACTATAGCGCGCCGAGTCCTTTCTCGTATAAGGCCCTGACCCGCCCGTTTCTGCATGCCGGCTGATACCAAACTGAAATTGACCCCTTCCGAGCGCCGCGCCAGCGTCGCGCTGGCGGGCCTGTTCGCCTGCCGGATGCTGGGCCTGTTCCTGCTGTTGCCCGTTTTCGCGGTCGCCGCGCGCGGCCTGCCCGGGGGCGACGATCCGGCAAAGGTTGGCCTGGCGCTGGGCATGTACGGGCTTACCCAGGCCTTCATGCAGATTCCCTTCGGCCTGGCGTCCGACCGCTGGGGCCGCCGGCCGGTGGTGGTGGCCGGCCTGCTGTTGTTCATTGCCGGCAGCGTCGTGTGCGCCCAGGCCCAGGACGTGTTCTGGATCACCATTGGCCGCGCCATCCAGGGCGCGGGCGCGATTTCCGCTGCCGTGACCGCCTGGCTGGCCGACGCCACCCGCGACGAGGTGCGTACCCGGGCCATGGCCATGGTGGGCGGCTCCATAGGCCTGTCGTTCGCGGCCTCGCTGGTGCTGTCGCCCCTGCTGGTGGGCTGGTGGGGGCTGTCGGGCCTGTTCTGGACCATTGCCTGCCTGGGCGTGGCCAGCCTGGCGGTGGCCCGCTGGGTGGTGCCGGTGGTGCCTCGCGGCGACGCGCGCAGCATGAACGTGCGGCCGCGCCAGGTGCTGGCCCATGCCGACCTGCTGCGCCTGAATTTCGGCGTGTTCGCCCTGCATTGCACCCAGGTGGCGCTGTTCGTGGTGGTGCCGGCCTTGCTGGCCCAGGCTGGCGGCCTGGCCGCGCAAGATCTCTGGAAGGCCTACCTGCCGATCATCGTGGTGTCGTTCGTGCTGATGGTGCCCGTGATTTTCGTGGCCGAGCGGCACCGCGCCCACCGTGGCGCGCTGCGCGCCTCGGTGGCCGGCCTGATCGTGGTATGCGCGCTGCTGCCGGCCGCCAGTCACGGTTTTTACACCCTGGCCATCGTCATGACGGCCTTTTTCGTGGTGTTCAACATTCTCGAGGCCCTGCAGCCCTCGCTGGTTTCGCGGGTGGCGCCGGCCCAGTACAAGGGCCTGGCCCTGGGCTTCTACAACACCGCCCAGGCCGCCGGCCTGTTCTGTGGCGGCGCGCTGGGCGGCTGGCTGGCCGCCCATGCCGGCGCCAATGCGGTGTTCCTTGGTGCGGCCGCTCTGGCGGCCGTCTGGCTGGCGGTGACCTGGGCGCTCAAGCCGCTGTCATAAAGGCACGCCC
>Ga0182748_1003832_pt1 | contig 12374 bp, 10 predicted proteins | sample eDN3rd37CKraftOP_FD_128877 | JGI IMG/M metagenome (GOLD analysis project Ga0182748, IMG submission 128877) | Enriched Organic Plus compost microbial communities from Emeryville, California, USA - eDNA 3rd pass 37_C Kraft OP (version 2) (version 2) ...
CGCCCTCACGCGTACTTGCCGTGACAATGCTTGTACTTCTTGCCCGAGCCGCACGGGCAGGCCTCGTTGCGGCCGACCTTGCCCCAGGTCGTGGGGTCCTTCGGGTTGCGCGCGGCCTGCGCGCCGTTGCCGTTGGCGCCGATGAGCGCGGGCGCGAGCGGGGCGAGCGCCAGCTCGTCTTCGCCGGTATTCGGATTGAGGTGATGCGCCTCCATGTAGGGAAGCTCCTGCGGCACTTCTTCCTCCGGCGGCTGCTGCATGACTTCCACGCGCATGAGCTGGGCGGTGACCGCCTCGCGCAAGTGCCCGATCATGCCCTCGAACAGCGCGAAGGCCTCGGCCTTGTATTCGTTGAGCGGATCGCGCTGGCCGTAGCCGCGCAGCCCGATCACCTGGCGCAGATGTTCGAGCATCACCAGATGCTCGCGCCAGAGATGGTCGAGCGTCTGCAACAGGATCGACTTCTCGACATAGCGCATGACGTCGGGGCCCCATTTGGCCACCTTCGCCGCCATCCACTCGTCGGCGCGCCGGGTGATGCGCTCCTTCACCTCGTCTTCGGCGATGCCTTCTTCCTTCGCCCATTCCTGCACCGGCAGATCGAGCGTGAGCACGCCCTGCAGCGCCTCGTGCAGGCCGGCCACGTCCCACTGCTCGGGATAGGCATTGGCCGGGATGTGCTTGGCAACCAGCTCGTCGATCACCGAATGGCGCATGTCGGCGATGGTTTCGTCGACCGCCTCGTCGCGCATGAGATCGAGCCGCTGCTCGAAGATCACCTTGCGCTGATCGTTCATCACGTCGTCGAACTTGAGCAGGTTCTTGCGGATGTCGAAGTTGCGCGCCTCGACCTTCTGCTGCGCCTTTTCCAGCGCCTTGTTGATCCAGGGATGAACGATCGCCTCGTCCTCCTTCAAGCCCAGCTTGGTCAGCATGCCGTCGAGCTTGTCGGAGCCGAAAATGCGCATCAGGTCGTCGTCGAGCGACAGGAAGAACTTGGAATGGCCGGGGTCGCCCTGGCGGCCGGAACGGCCGCGCAACTGGTTGTCGATGCGCCGCGACTCGTGCCGCTCGGTGCCGAGCACGAACAGGCCGCCGGCCTTGAGCGCCACTTCCTTCAGGCGCGCCACCTGCGCGCGGATCTCGGCGATGCGCTTCTCGCGCTCCTCGCCCTCGATGCCGGCGAGTTCCTGGCGGATGCGCATGTCGGCATTGCCGCCGAGCTGAATGTCGGTGCCGCGGCCGGCCATGTTGGTGGCGATGGTGATGGCGCCGGGCACGCCGGCCTGCGCCACGATATAGGCTTCCTGCTCGTGGTAGCGCGCGTTGAGGATGGCGAAGACCTTCTTCTTGGTCGCGCCCGCGTCGCCCGAATAGAGCGCGGCGAAGGCGTTCGGATCGGAGAAGTCGTGCTGCTCCCAGCCGGCCTTGCGCAGCATCTCGGCGAGCTGCTCCGACTTTTCGATCGAGGTGGTGCCGACCAGCACCGGCTGGCCGCGCGTCTTGCATTCCTCGATCAGCGCGATGATCGCCCGGTATTTCTCGGCCGCGGTGCGATAGACCTCGTCGTCGTCGTCGATGCGCGCCAACGGCATGTTGGTCGGCACTTCGAGCACTTCGAGATTGTAGATGTCCATGAACTCGTCGGCTTCCGTCATGGCCGTGCCGGTCATGCCGGCGAGCTTCTCGTACATGCGGAAATAGTTCTGGAAGGTGATCGAGGCGAGCGTCTGGTTTTCCGGCTGGATCGGCTGATGCTCTTTCGCCTCGAGCGCCTGGTGCAGCCCTTCCGAATAGCGCCGGCCCGGCATCATGCGGCCGGTGAACTCGTCGATGATGACGACCTCGCCGTTGCGCACGATGTAGTCCTTGTCGCGCTGGAACAGCTTGTGAGCGCGCAGCGCCTGATTGACGTGATGCACGACCGAGACGTTCTCGACGTCGTAGAGCTTGCCGCCCTTGAGCAGCCCGGCGTCGCGCAGCATGCTCTCCATCTTCTCCATGCCGGCTTCGGTCATGGTGACGGTGCGCTGCTTCTCGTCGATTTCGTAATCGGCCTTGTCGAGCCTGGGGATGAAGGCGTCGATGGTGTTGTAGAAATCCGAACGGTCGTCGAGCGGGCCGGAAATGATCAGCGGCGTGCGCGCCTCGTCGACCAGGATGGAGTCGACCTCGTCGACGATGGCGAAGACATGGCCGCGCTGGACCATGTCCTCGGGCCGGTACTTCATGTTGTCGCGCAGATAGTCGAAGCCGAGCTCGTTATTGGTGCCGTAGGTGATGTCGCAATCGTAGGCCGCCTTGCGCTCGGCATCGTCGAGCCCGTGCACGATGGTCCCGGTGGTCAGCCCGAGGAAGCCGTAGATCTGCGCCATCCATTCGGCGTCGCGCTTGGCGAGGTAGTCGTTGACGGTGACCACGTGCACGCCGCGGCCGGCGAGCGCGTTGAGATAGACCGGCAGCGTCGCCACCAGCGTCTTGCCTTCGCCGGTCTTCATCTCGGCGATGCGGCCTTCGTGCAGGATCATGCCGCCGATGAGCTGGACGTCGAAATGGCGCTGGCCGAGCGTGCGCTTGGCCGCCTCGCGCACGGTGGCGAAAGCCGGCACCAGGATGTCGTCGAGCGAGGTGCCTTCGGCGATCTGCCGCTTGAAGGTGTCGGTGCGCGCCTTGAGCTCGGCGTCGGAGAGCGCCGCGAGCTCATTCTCCATCGCATTGATGGCGGCGACCCGCGGTTGATAACTGCGGATCCGCCGGTCGTTGGCGGAGCCGAACAGTTTGCGGGCAACGGCGCCGAGCATCGGGATACTCCTCAATTCAATCTCTGCCGTGACGGCAGCAAGCTTGTGCGAGCGCGACCTTTTCCGAGAACCGGATCCCGACTCTCGGGATCATGCCCTACCACGCCTCCGCGACCGGATTTTGCTTCCGGCGCTCCGGAATACGGCACTTTTCGGGCGAATTAAACGCGAAAAGCCTGCAAAGTTCGAGCCGGCCGAGGTTGTTTGAGAGATAGGAGGGGGTCCGAATATTGTCAATTGTCGGCTTACCAAGGCCTTAACCCTCGGTTCCTCATCACTAACCCGTTAGAACCGCCCCGTCATTCGGCCATTGCAAAGCCATGGTTGTTGGGTGACAAGTCCGCGCCGTCCGCGACGTCGCGGACGCCCTCTTGACCCACGGAAAGCCCGAGGACCGCCCATGACGAAGTCCCTCCTTGCCAGCCGCCCGATCCCGCTGCACCGGGCCATTTTCGCCGCCGTATTGGCGCTGTCGATCGCCCCGGTCGGGTCCGCGCTGGCCGCGGACGACCCGGTGCTTGCCAAGGTCAACGGCATGGAAATCCACCAGAGCGACCTCAACGTCGCCGAGGAAGAGGCCGGCCAGCTCCCGCCCATGACGCCCGAGGCGAAACGCGACTACCTGGTGCAATTCACCACCGACATGATGCTGGTGGCCAAGGCGGCCGAGGACAAGAAGCTCGGCGATAGCGCCGATTTCAAGCGCAAGGTCGATTTCGCCCGCCGCAAGCTGCTGATGGAAGCCCTGTTGCAGCAGGCCGGCAAGGACGCGCTGACCGACGCCGCCATGCACAAGGTTTATGACAATGCCGTGAAGCAGATGGGCGACGAGGAAGAAGTGCACGCCCGCCACATCCTGATCCGCGCCGCCGCCGGCGACGAGAAGGCGAGCAAGGCGGCCGAGGACAAGATCAAGGGGGTCATCGCCCGCCTGAACAAGGGCGAGGACTTCGCCAAGGTGGCGAGCGAGGTGACCGAGGATCCCTCCGGCAAGGCCAATGGCGGCGATCTCGGCTACTTCACCAAGGACCAGATGGTGCCGGAATTCTCGGATACCGCCTTCAAGCTCGCCAAGGGCCAGATTTCCGGTCCGGTGAAGACCCAGTTCGGCTGGCACGTGATCAAGGTCGAGGACAAGCGCAAGAAGGCCCCGCCGACCTTCGAGCAGGTCAAGCCGCAGATCGAGCAATATGTGGTGCGCAAGGCGCAGGCCGATCTGGTGGCCGCGCTGCGGGCCGACGCCAAGATCGAGAAGATGTACAAGACCGAGCCGCCGGCCGCCCCGGCGCCCGCGGCGCCGGAAAAGAAGTAAAGACGCGGCGTCATTACTCATGGCTATGGTGGTGGCCGGGCTTGTCCCGGCCACTTCGCTTAGGTAGGCACTTTCCAATCGATTCACTGCGGCCGGCCTCCTTCGAGGCCCGTACGATGCACGGGCGCCTCAGGATGACGGCGAAAGGCCTGCCCCGATGAGCACCTCGATTTCCCCCCTCGCCCCCAAACACGTGCCGGACATGCCGGAAATCCCCGGCATGCGCCTCGCCACGGCCGAGGCCGGCATCCGCTACAAGAACCGCACCGATGTGCTGTTGGTGCTGTTCGAGCCCGGCACCACGGTGGCCGGCGTGTTCACGCGCTCGAAATGCCCGTCGGCGCCGGTCGAGTGGTGCCGCACCATGCTCAAATCCGGCGCCTCTCGAGCAGGATCGGCCCGCGCGCTGGTGGTCAATTCCGGCAATGCCAATGCCTTCACCGGCAAGAACGGTCGCGCCGCGACCCGGCTCACCGCCGAAATCGCCGCCAAGGCCGCCGGCTGCAAGCCGTCGGAAGTATTCCTGGCCTCGACCGGCGTGATCGGCGAGCCTCTCGACGCCACCAAATTCGCACCGGTCATGCAGGGCCTGGTGCAGCGGGCACGCGCGGGCGGCTTCCTGGAGGCGGCGCGCGCGATCATGACCACCGACACCTTTCCCAAGGTGGCCACCGCGACGGCCAAGATCGGCAAGGCCAAGGTGACCCTCTGCGGGATCGCCAAGGGCGCCGGCATGATCGCGCCCGACATGGCCACCATGCTCTCCTTCGTCTTCACCGACGCGGCGATCGCGGCGCCGGCCTTGCAGGCCATGCTGAAGGAAGGGGTCGCCGACACCTTCAATGCGGTGACCATCGACGGCGACACCTCCACCTCCGACACGCTGATGATGTTCGCCACCGGCCAGGCGCCGGGCTGCCCACGCATCGCCCGCGCAAGCGACCCGCGGCTGAAGGCCTTCAAGAAGGCGCTGCTGCAGGTGCTCGCCAATCTGTCCGAACAGGTCGCGCGCGACGGCGAAGGCGCGCGCAAGCTGGTCGAAATCACGGTGGAAGGCGCGGTGTCGAAGGCGTCCGCCCGGCGCATCGCCATGTCGATCGCCAATTCGCCGCTGGTGAAGACCGCGATCGCCGGCGAGGACGCCAATTGGGGCCGCGTGGTGATGGCGGTCGGCAAGGCCGGCGAGCCCGCCGACCGCGACAAGCTTTCGATCTGGTTCGGCGGCATTCGCGTGGCGCACAAGGGCGAACGCGATCCGGCCTATGACGAGGCCAAGACCTCGCAAGCGATGAAGAAGCCGGAGATCACCCTGAAAGTCGCGCTCGGTCTCGGCAAGGGCCGCGACCGCGTGCTCACCTGCGACCTGACCAAGGAATATGTCGCGATCAACGGGGATTATCGCTCTTAACCCTCCGTTTACCCTACCGGCAGGAAGCCCGGCCGGACCGGGTAGTATCGCGGTGCCGCTTAACTTCTCCCCATTACCGTGTGAAGGCTGAAGCGCTGTGAACGCCAAACTCGTCCTGGTCGTTGCCTGCGCACTCGTCGATGCCGACGGTCGCGTGCTGATCGCGCAACGGCCGCAGGGCAAGCCGATGGCGGGCCTGTGGGAGTTTCCCGGCGGCAAGGTCGAGGACGGCGAGCGGCCGGAAGACTCACTGATCCGCGAACTCAAGGAGGAGCTGGGAATCAGCGTCAAGGAGGCCTGTCTCGCGCCTCTCACTTTTGCCAGCCACGCCTATCCCGACTTTCATCTCCTGATGCCGCTTTATGTCTGCCGGCGCTGGGAGGGAACGGTCACCGCCACGGAAGGCCAAAGGCTCGCCTGGGTGAAGCCGAATAGGCTCAGGGACTACGACATGCCGCCGGCCGACGTACCGCTGGTGTCCCATTTGATAACGCTGCTTTGAAGTCCCGGCCGACAAGCCCGAGCAGGACAGCCCATGCGCCGCTTCATGACGAAGGCCGAGATTGCCCGCTTCCTGCCGCATCAGGAAGGCACGACCGCGATCGAATATGCCGTCATCGCCGCCGGCGTGAGCGTCGCCATTCTCGGCGCCCTTACCACGCTCGGCACGCAGGTCATGACGGTGTTCTATGACAAGCTCTCGACCTTGTTCTGAGCCTGCGCCGCAGCGCATGCGCTAATCCGCGCCGCCCGGCTTCTCGCCGGCCGAATGCTCCTTCGTGCCGAGCGCGTCGGCGAGCCGCCGCGCCGCCGAACCCGGCCTGAGCGGTTTCTGCTGGCTCTCGTGCGGAGCCCAGCCCGACAGCCAGACGATTTCGAAGGTCGCGCGCAGCCGGCCGTCGGCATCCGCAAAACGCCGCGCATAGATTTCGGCCATCCGGAACAAGGTCGCCCGCCGCAGCGGCTTGCGCCGCCGATCGCTGAGCACATTGCTCGTGCCCATGGCGCGCAGATCGTGCATCAGCGCGAAGGGCGAATCGTAGCGCACCGTCAGCCGGTCGGAATCGATCACCGGCAGCGCGAAGCCCGCGCGCTGCATGAGCGCGCCCAGGTCGCGCAGATCCGCGAAGGGCGCCACCCGCGGCGACAGGCCGCCTTCGACTTCGCTTTCCGCTTCGGCGAAGGCCTGGCGCAATTCGGCCAGGGTGTTGCCGCCGATCAAGGCCGCCATGAACAGCCCGTCCGGCCTGAGCGCGCGCCGAATCTGGATCAGCGTGCCGGGCAGATCGTTCACCAATTGCAGCGACAGCGCGGAGACCACGAGATCGAGCGACGCGTCGGCGAAAGGCAGCGCCTCCTCGTCGGCGGCGACGCGCAGGAAGCCGTTGTCGAGCCGTGCCGCCGCCGGTTCCGCCGCGATGATGGTCTTGATTTTTGCGCTCGCGGCCAAGGCATGCCGCAGCGCATCGGTCGGCGTGCCCAAATCGACCGCGACATCGAAACTGCGCAGCACCGCCGACAGGCGCTCGCCCAATTCTGCCGCCACGCGGTCGACGAGAAAGGTCGCCGGTCCGGCCGCGCGGGCGCGCCGCTGGCGCAGCCGCAGGAGCGAGCGATCGAAAATGGTCGGACCTTGCGTCATCACCTGTCCTGTCATGCCCCGCGAAAGCGGGCCATCCAGCCGTCACCGCGCTCCATGGGGGTACTGGATCGCCCGCTTTCGCGGGCGATGACACCGGCATTCGTGGTATCGTTTGTCCCATGAACGGGCTCGGCGCGACAAGTCGGGAGTCGTCGTATCTGGCGCAGCTTGGCCGCGGCCTGCGCGCGGCGCTGCGCTTGACCCTCGACGTCGCGCTGCCGCCGCTGTGCCCGTCCTGCCGCGAGCCGCTCGGCGACGGCGCCGGGCTGTGCGCCGCGTGCTGGTCGAGGCTCTCCCTGATCGAGCCGCCCTATTGCGCGCGGCTCGGCATCCCCTTCACCTACGATCCCGGCCCCGGCCTGCTGTCGATGGAGGCGATCGCCAATCCGCCGGCCTATGACCGGGCGCGCGCCGCCGTGCGCTATGACGACGTGGCGCGCGCGCTTGTGCGCCAGTTCAAATATGGCGACCGGCTCGATCTGGCGCCGATGATGGGACGCTGGATGGTGCGCGCCGGCCGCGAGCTGCTCGACGGTGCCGATGGCCTGGTTCCGGTGCCACTGCATTGGCGGCGGCTGTGGGCGCGGCGCTTCAACCAGTCGGCGGCGCTGGCCGGCGAAATCGCCCGGATCGGCGGCGTTCCGGTTGTGCATGGGGCGCTCGAGCGCGTGCGCGCCACGCCGCAGCAGGTCGGGCTATCGCGGGAACAGCGGGCGGAGAACGTCCAGGGCGCCTTCCGGGTGGCGCCGGAACGCAAGGCCGAGGTCGGCGGCCGGCGGCTGATCCTGATCGATGACGTGCTGACCTCCGGGGCCACCGTCGACACCTGCGCCCGCGCGCTGCTGCGGGCGGGGGCCTCCCATGTCGACGTGCTGGTATTCGCGCGGGTTGTGGCGCCCGCCCGGGCCCCCATATAAGTTCCGACGGCAACACGGAAAAACCTCCATGCCCCCGGTCGAAATCTACACCACCCGCTATTGCCCCTATTGCGTCTCCGCCAAGGCCCTGCTTAAGCGGAAGGGCGTCGACTTCAGCGAGATCGACGTGGGTACCGACTGGCAGCGGCGCGCGGAAATGACCAAGCGGGCGAACGGACGCACCACCGTGCCGCAGATCTTCATCGGCGCGGTTCACGTCGGCGGCTGCGACGACCTGCATGCGCTCGAGCGCGCCGGCAAGCTCGACCCGCTGCTGGCATCCGACAAGGCGTCCACATGAGTTCCAGCGCCAAGGCCGGCTTCAAGGCGGCGATGATCCAGACCCGGTCGGGGCTCGACCCGGCCGCCAATGTCGACGCCTGCGCGCGCATGATCCGCAGCGCCAAGGGCGCGGGCGCCGATTACATCCAGACGCCGGAAATGACCAATATCCTGGCGGCGCGGCGCGAGCAGCTGTTTTCGGCGATCGTCGAGGAAGCGCGCGATCCGTCGCTTGCTGCCTTGCGCCAGTTGGCGCGCGATCTCGCCCTCACCATTCATGTCGGATCGCTCGCGATCAAGCTCACGCACGACAAGGCGGTCAATCGCTCGTTCCTGATCGATCCCGCCGGCGAAGTTATCGCACGCTACGACAAGATCCACATGTTCGATGTCGATCTGGAGAACGGCGAGAGCTATCGCGAGTCGAACAATTACCGGCCCGGCGAGAGCGCGGTGCTCAGCGATCTGCCCTGGGGCCGGCTCGGACTGACCATCTGCTACGACCTGCGCTTCCCCGCGCTTTATCGCGCGCTGGCGGAAGCCGGCGCCATCATGTTCGCGATTCCCTCCGCCTTCACCAAGCAGACCGGCCAGGCGCACTGGCACGTGCTCAACCGCGCGCGCGCGATCGAGAACGGCTGCTTCGTGCTCGCCGCCGCGCAGGGCGGCAAGCACGAGAACGGGCGCGAGACGTTCGGCCATTCGCTGATCGTCGATCCGTGGGGCCGCGTGCTGGCGGAAGGCGGCATCGAGCCGGGCGTGATCATGGCCGAGATCGATCCGGCCGCGGTCGCCGCCGCGCGCGCGCGCATCCCGTCGCTGCAGCACGGCCGCCGTTTCGAGATCGTCGAGCCGCTTGCCGAGCCGACCCATCTGCATGTCGTGCGGAGCGCGGAATGATCAAATACGCGCTCGTCTGCGACAAAGGCCACGCCTTCGAAAGCTGGTTCGCCGATAGCGCCGCCTTCGACAAGCAGGCCAAGCGCAAGCTGATCGCCTGCCCGCATTGCGACTCGACCAAGGTCGAGAAGGCCATCATGGCGCCGCGCGTTTCCTCGTCGAAAAAACGCGCGCGCGCCTTGGAAGCTCAAGCTGCCGCGGAAACGCCGGCATCGCCTGCCTCTGCCCAACCGGCGCCCGCGCCGGTGGCCATGGTGTCGCCGCAGGAACGGGAATTCCGCGCCAAGCTGAAGGAACTGCGCGACCACCTGCTCAAGAATTCCGACAATGTCGGCGCCAGGTTCCCGGAAGAGGCCCGCAAGATGCATTACGGCGAGATCGAGCATCGCTCGATCTACGGCGTGGCATCGCCCGAAGAGGCCAAGGAGCTGGCCGAGGAAGGCATCGAATTTCACCCGCTGCCGATCCTGCCCGACGAACGGAATTAGCTTTCGTCATTGCCGCCATGCGGTCGTCCCCCCAAAGCGGGGACCCGGTACGCCGCAGCCCATCGGGAGGGCACGGCGTCCTCGATCGCGGGTCTCGCTTCGCTCGCGCGGGATGACGGAAAAATTTTGACCCACATCAAAATTCTTTCATGCTTGGCTGCGATGAAGCGTTCTTCATCGCGCGGAAGCGACGCATGTCCATACGCAATCTCGACAAGATGTTTCGCCCGCGCTCGGTCGCGGTGATCGGCGCTTCCGACAAGCCGAAATCGGTCGGCCATGCGCTGATGACGAACCTGCTCAAGGCCGGCTTCAGCGGGCCGGTGCTGCCGGTCAATCCGCGCGCGGGCGCGGTGCACGGCATCATGGCCTACAAGGATGTCAGCGCGCTGCCGTTGACGCCCGAGCTCGCGGTCATCGCCACGCCGCCCGATACCGTTCCCGCGCTGGTCGGCGAGCTTGCGCAGCGCGGCACCCGCGCCGCCGTCGTTCTGACCGCCGGATTCGCGGAAGGCGAAGTATCCGTCGGCAAGGAACGCACCGCCCAATTGCTCGCCGCCGCCCGCCCGCATCTGTTACGCGTGGTGGGTCCGAATTGTCTCGGCATCGCCATGCCGGGCATCGGCCTGAATGCGACTTTCGCGCCCGCCGCGCTGCTGCCCGGCAATATAGCTTTCCTGACGCAGTCGGGCGCGATGGCGACCACGGTGCTCGACTGGGCGCTGCCGCGCGGCATCGGCTTTTCCGCCATCGTCTCGATGGGCGACATGAGCGACGTCGATTTCGGCGACCTGCTCGATTATTTCGCGCTCGACGAGACGACGCAGGCGATCCTGATCTATGCCGAAGCGGTCACCCATGCGCGCAAATTCATGTCGGCGGCCCGGCGCGCCGCGCGCGTCAAGCCGGTGATCGTGGTGAAGGGCGGCCGCGCCGAGGAAGGCGCGCGTGCCGCCGCGTCGCACACCGGCGCGCTGGCCGGCGCCGACGTGGTCTACGAGGCGGCGTTCCGGCGCGCCGGCATGCTGCGCGTCACCGGCCTCGAAGAACTGTTCGACGCGGCGGCGACGCTCGCGCGCATGGCGCCGCAGGGCGGCGACCGGCTCGCCATCGTCACCAATGGCGGCGGGGCCGGCGTGCTCGCCACCGATTGGCTGATCGAACAGGGCGGCAAGCTGGCGACGCTCGGCGCCGACACCCTCGCCAAGCTCAACGCCGTGCTGCCGCCGACCTGGAGCCACGCCAATCCGGTCGACATCATCGGCGACGCCGACGCCGAGCGTTATGCGCGCGCCGTCGAGATCATGCTGCAGGATGCCGACAGCGACGGGCTGCTGGTCGCCTATTGTCCGACTTCGATCGGCTCGGCCGCGGAAGCCGCGCAGGGCCTGATCGGCGCCTTGTCGAAAGCCAAGTACGCGGCGAAGAAAAACGTGTTCGCCTGCTGGATGGGCTCGGCTTGCGTGGAGGACGGCCGCGCCCGGCTCGTCGCCGCCCAGATACCCGATTACGAGACGCCCGAACGCGCCGTGCGCGCCTTCATGTATCTGGTACGCTATCGCCAGAGCCAGGACCTGCTGTTGGAAACGCCCACATCGGCCGCGCCGAGCGGGAAAACCGACAGCGAACGCGCGCGCGGCTTCCTGCAGCAGGCGCTCGCCGACGGGCGGGAATGGCTCGATCCCGCCGAGGTGGCCGGCTTCTTTGCCTGTTACGGCATCGCCTTCGCGCGCACCGAGGCCGTCGCCGATCCCGCCGCCGCGGCCAGGCTCGCCGCGGCATGGGAGCGGCCGGTGGCGCTGAAAATCCGTTCGCGCGACATCACGCACAAGTCGGACGTCGGCGGCGTCGCGCTCGACCTCGCCTCGCCCGAAGACGTGGAAACGGCGGCGCTGAAAATGAAGGAACGGGTCGCGCACGCGCGGCCGCAAGCGCGGCTCGAGGGTTTCGTCGTGCAGGAGATGATTCAGCGGCCCGGCGCCTATGAATTGATCGCCGGCGTCACCACCGATCCGACCTTCGGGCCGGTGATCCTGTTCGGGCACGGCGGCACGGCGGTCGAGATCGTGCGCGACAAGTCGCTGGAATTGCCGCCGCTCAATACCGCGCTGGCGCGCGCGCAGATCGAGCGCACCCGCGTGGCAGCCTTGCTCAAGGGCTATCGCGACCGGCCGGCGGCCGACATCGACGGGCTCGTCAACGTGCTGATGCAGTTGAGCAACATCATCGCCGATCATGCCGAGATCGTGGAGCTCGACATCAACCCGCTGCTTTGCGACCAGGGCGGCACGATCGGCGTCGACGGCCGCATCCGCGTGCAAGCGACGAGCGCTTCCGCGCAATCGCGGCTGGCGATCCGCCCCTATCCGCAACAACTCGAGACCGAGATTGCGACGGCCGACGGCAAGACCTATGCCGTGCGGCCGATTCGTCCCGAGGACGAGCCGGCCTTGCGCCGTTTCGCCGATGAAGTGGACACCAACGATCTCTGGCACGCCTTTTTCGTGCCGCTGCGCGAACGCACGCACGAGACCGCGGCACGCCTGAGCCAGATCGATTACGACCGCGAGATGACCATGCTCGCCTGGGAGGGAACGCGCATCGCGGGACTTGCCCGCTCCACC
>Ga0182748_1003838_pt1 | contig 12354 bp, 9 predicted proteins | sample eDN3rd37CKraftOP_FD_128877 | JGI IMG/M metagenome (GOLD analysis project Ga0182748, IMG submission 128877) | Enriched Organic Plus compost microbial communities from Emeryville, California, USA - eDNA 3rd pass 37_C Kraft OP (version 2) (version 2) ...
ACGAGCGCTGCAAGCGCAGTTAAATGCAAATGCATCTATCAACGGGGCCTGACATGACACAAGACGACCTGAGCAGCTATGCGGTGACGCTGCTGCGCGTCAGCCTGGGCGTGATGTACCTCGTGCATTCCATCGTGCTGAAGCTCTGGACATTTGGTCTGGCGGGGACGGCCGACTATTTCGAGTCCATCGGTCTGCCCGGCTGGCTGGCATATGTGACGTTCGCGGCGGAGGCTGTCGGTGGAGGGAGAGGAACCGACATCGAAAAAGTTGACATCGGGTCTGCAGGCCCTCGCCTTCGAGGTATGAATGAAAGTGTAGGTAGTTGGGTGCTCCGATGGGGAAGACGAACGAGGCCTACAAAAAGGGCGGTTGGAGCCCGCCGAGCCCGATGTGCCACTAACAGAATGTAACATACTGATCCTTCAGAGCGCCGCTCGTTTGCCTGATAGGCAACAAGGTGATCAATACGTTGAGAACCTTGATGACCGACGTAAGCGCAGCAGCGACGGCTCCACGGCGCTATTCAGAAGACGACGGTCACAAGCGTGGAAACCGTCTCGCGCACCTTCTTGGCGCCAGCGTCGGCACAAGCGCGCAATCGGTCGATCGTAGCTTGCCGGCGCGCGGCGGCATCCGGACGGCGTGGGGGAGTCACTGATCCGTGCTCGATCAGTTCGTCGATCATCGCCATCGTGAGGAGTGGTGTGACTTTAACTCCGGTCGGCACGGCGAAGAGATCGTGTGCCTGATCTGTGGTCAGATCGAAGAAATCCATCGCCGTGGCCATCGATGTGCAGGACGCAAAGCCATGGGCGCGAAACCACTCGTCCTGCGTGGTGTGACCACAAGCACATCGCTTCCAATCACCCATGCTGTAACGACGATCGTGGACCTGAGCGAGAACGCGTTTGAGCTGACGCAGGGAGTCGACGTTCAAGGCAACCTCCATCGGAACGTGCAGGTGGGGATCACCGTCAACGTGACAGGCAGCATTCAGTTGCCTCACGCCATCGACCCGGCGCGCTTGTTCCATCGGCGCTCAAAGAAGAAGTGGCACGGCACCTGGAGAGTCGGCGTGACGTGCGACGCCGTGTCCCAACGCGTCTCAACCGGCGGTCGTCATCACGATGATTGTGCCCCACGTCGTTAGGAGGACGTTCGAGACCGGATATGCAGGGGTGTAGCCGAGCACGGCCACGGGGCTTTCGGACCGTTCCTGAACGGCAGCCATTGCCGCTGTTACCGTCTGCGCCCCGGCCAACGCGCCGAGCAGCAGAATCGGATGCATGCGCAGCGCGAAATGACCGAAGAGCAGGCCCGCCAACAACGGCGCCAGGGTCACCGCCATGCCACCGAGCAACAGCCCGATCCCGGACTCGATCAGCGCGGAAAGGAAGATCGGCCCGGCGTGAATGCCGGTGAGTCCGACGAAGGCCGCGAGCCCGAGCGACGTCATCAACGCGACGGCACCGTCGGGAATCCGGCCAAACAGCGGATGACGGGTCCGTAGGTGGCCGATGAGAAGGCCGGCGAGGAGGGTGCCGACGCTCGTGCCGAGCGCGATGGTCATTCCGCCAACCGTGAAGCTGAGGAGTACGCCCGCCACACCGCCCGCGAAAATGGCCAGACCGAGGACCACGAAATCGATAGCCGAACTTGGCGCCACAATCGTTCCAATCTGTGCGCCGGCTGCCTGAACGACGGGCTCCGGACCGACAAGCCGAAGCAGGTCGCCGCGCTCCAGAACCAAACCGGGCACGATCGGAAGATCGTGGCCGCCACGGCTCACGGAACGCAGATAGATGCCGTGTGTCCAATCCTGCTTGGCCTCCTCCGCAAGGCTCTGTCCCACAGCGTCCTCATTCGTCAGCAGAACGTCCGCAACCGTTACAGGCACGTCGAGCAGATCCTTGTCATCGACCTCGTCGGCGCGCGGGCCGATGACTTCCACGATTGCATGGCGAGGGCCGGAGATGGCGACGACGTCACTCGCATCGAGTTCCAGATCGGGTGTGGGCTCGATGATCTGGCCGCCTCTCCGAACTCTGACAATGAACAGCCGATGCCCGCGCATCCGTGCCTCGGCCTCCGCGATCGTGGCGGCGATCAGCGGGGATCCGGTAGGCAAGCGATAGGCGCGCAGCTCGAACTTCCGCCACGCGGAGGCGACACCGGCCTTGGCGCGGGTCATTCCAAGGGCATCTTCGAGCTTCAACGCCTCCGCCTTGAGGTCGATGCGAAGGAGCGCCGGCGCCAGCGTGCTGACGAACAGAATGGCCCCGGCCGACCCGAACAGATAGCAGACCGCGTCGGCGACCCCGATATGGGCAACCAATCTAGCGCGGTCAGCTTCTGGAAGCGCAAGGCCGTTGATGGCATCCGTCGCCGTTCCCATGGCCGCGCTCTGCGTAAGCGCGCCGGACAGTAGGCCGGCGGCAAAACCCGCGTCGAGACCAAGCAGTCTCGCAGTCAAGATTGAGACGCCGAGCGCGGTCATGCAGACCACGATTGCGAGCAGTATCGGCTTCAGCCCGTCGCGCTGCAGCGACTGCATGAATTGCGGACCGACCGAATAGCCAATTCCGAAGAGGAATAGCAGGAACAGGAACGACTTTGTCATTCCCGATACAGGAATATGCGCGAATTGGCCCACGATGAGGCCGGCAAAGAGCGAACCTGTGACCGGGCCGAGGCTGAACCCGCCAAGCTTGACGCTGCCGATCCGGTATCCAAGGGCGATGACGAGGAAAAGCGCGAGCTCCGGATAGCGGACTAGAAATTGCTCCAGCCATGCGAGCATCGCAATCTGCCTCCCGGCGGGACGTCGGCGAATGCGACCCAGTCGCGGTCGAAGTCATGACTGGGGCGCGACTTGAATCATGAGTTGGGTGCCGCCTTCGACGCTTCGTATGCGTCGCGATAGCCGCGCGCGATCGCTCGCACGCCCCGCCCGATGTTCTCATAGGCCTCGTCTGGCAGATTGGCCAACGAGACGCGCATCGACCATTGCGGCGCCTCGAACCCGCCGCCGTTCAGCAGGACGATCCCGTGATCCTCAGCCAGACGGAACGCAAGGTCGAGCGGGTGAACGTGTTTCTTCAGGTAGTCGACCGCCTCGTCGCCGATATTCCTGCGTGCCCAGAACTCGAAGTCGATCAGCGCATAATAGCCATCGTAGCTCGCGTTGGGATCGAGCTGCAGCTCTAGCGCATCGACCATGGAGTCCATTCGCTTGTTGACAACCGCCATGCAGGCCTTCTGGTAGGCCTTCTGCTCGTCCATGAGCTCGTAAAGCGAGAACATGGTCATCATGACCTGCTGCGGCAGCGACAGGCCGGCCGTGTGGTTGAGGCCGATGTCGCGGCTGTCGGCCACGATCCGGTCAATGAACTTCAACTCGCGCGGCTCGAGGGTGATCGGCCCGTACCGCTTGTCCAATGCCATGAGGTGCTGATCCGGCAATTTTGCGATCATCTCGTCGAAAATGTTGTCCTCGTGGATGGCAATCACCCCCAGCCGCCACCCAGTGCAGCCGAAGTACTTCGAATAGGAATAGACACCGATGGTGTTGCGGGGCAGCTCACCCAGCAAAGACCGGAAATCGGTGACAAAGGTGCCGTACACATCGTCGGTGAGCAGCATCAGGTCAGGACGCTTCGTCTTCACGAGCGTTACGATCTTCGCGATCGTGTCCCGGTTCATTCCCATCCCGGTCGGATTGCCGGGATTGACCACGAAAAACGCTTTGATCCTCGGATCTTCCAGCTTCTTGAGTTCGTCGTCGGTGTACTGAAACCGGTTCTCCTGCGGTGCTGCGATATTGACGACCTTGAGGTCGTAATCTTCAAGATGCGTCATCTCGAGATAAGGCGTGAAGATCGGCGTTCCGAGCGCGATGGTGTCGCCAGGGAACAGCAGCCGGTTGGCCTTGAGCGACTTGAAGATGTAGCACATGGCGGCTGTGCCGCCCTCGACCGCGTAGAGGTCGAACCTCCCGGCCGGCCGCGGTTCACCGCACATCGCCCACATCAGGTATTCATGGACGATCCGCTCGTTATGGACGAGCATGCGGTCGGGCACCGGATAATTGTCACCGATGATCGAGTCGACCAGCTCGTGGACAAACGCGTCGCGGTCGAACGAGAACTTGATAACTGCAAACTCGACCAGAGCGGACAGAAAGTGGGCGCCGGGCATGCCCGCGTGCTGCGCGAGCCAGGCGTCGAGGCGCACGGCGATGCCGCTGACCTGCGGCATGCCGCCGAGGCCCGGCGGGATATCCATCACACGCCTGCTCTCCGTGATGGCGAACTGACCAAGAAGAAAGAAGGCGTCCCGGGGCTCGGTCGCGATCCAGTTGGGGTTGCCGCGGCCGGCGTTCAGAAATGCCGATTGCGTGGTCCTGGTGGCGGCCTTGGCCAAGCCTATCAGTTCGTTCTTGATCTCGAACGGGCTCAGCGTTTCGAACTTGCGAAGGGTCATCAGATCCGACATGGTCTATCTCCCGCCTGCAGGTGAAGTATCGATACGCCTCATGCCGGCGCCGCAAGTCAGTGTCAGGTCAGCAGCATCACGAGAACCATTCCCCAGATCGTCAGCAGCGTGTTGCCGACCGCGTAGGTGACGGTGTAGCCCAGGCCCGGGATCTGGCTCTTCGCGATGTCGTTCACCATTCCGAGCGACGCTGTGGTGGTGCGCGCCCCGGAGACGGCACCGAGAACGATGGCGTCATCGAACCGGAACAGGTATTTGCCGACATACATCGCCAGGATGAGCGGCAGCGTGGTGGCAAAAATCCCCCACAGGAACAGGCCAAAGCCGAGTTGTTGAAGGCCCGCGACGAACTTCGGGCCAGACGAGATCCCGACAATGGCGATGAACACGTTTAGGCCGACGGAATTCATGAACCAGACCGTCGGCGAAGGGATGCGTCCGAACATTGGCCGGACGGATCGCAGCCAGCCGAAGAATAGGCCGGCGATCAAGGCGCCGCCCGATGTGGACAGGGTCAGAGGTACGCCGCCGACATTGTAGACGATGGCACCCACGAGCGCGCCGATTGCGATCGCCGCGCCGATGAACATGACGTCCGCCACGTCCGTGGCACGGTCGGGATAGCCCAGTGCCTTGGTCGCCGCGCTGACATCCTGGCTTCGTCCGGCCAAAGTGAGAATGTCGCCGCGATTAATCTCGGTGTTCGGCAGGATCGGTATGTCCGTCGCCGTGGCGCCGCGGGTAATCTTGCGCAGAAACACGCCACGTGCCCAGTTCTGGCGCGCCAGCTCGGAGAGGGTCAGACCATCGGCCGCCTTGCTGGTGACGTAGACGTCGAGGCCTTCCGTCGGCACAGCGAGGAGTTCGCGGTCGTCGACTTCGTCTGCGGATTTTCCTATCAGGTCGACGAGCACGTCGCGACGCCCGGCAATTGCGACGACATCCCCCCCTTGAATCTCCGTGTCGGACGTCGCATCGAGGATCTTGCCGTCGCGTCGGATGCGTTGCACGTAAACACGATGGTCTGGCAGAAGCCCTTCGGCCTCTTGCGCCGTAAGCCCGACGATCCGCGCGTCCGGACGAACGCGATAGGCGCGCAGCTCAAACTGATGCCACGCCGTTCCCGGGCCGCCCGCGACCTTCTTTCCCCCGTGCTTTTCTTCGTACTGCTTGCACGCGGCCTCCAGGTTGATTCCAAGAAGGAGTGGGCCGAGAAGGGCGATGATGATGGCGGAGCCAATCGTACCGAAGATATAGGTGACGGCATAGGCGACAGGCATGGCATCGAGCAGGGCCCTGGTCTCCTCGGCCGAAAGCCCGAGCCGATTGATGGCGTCGGTCGCGAGGCCCATCGAGGCGGAGATCGTCTGTGAGCCCGCATAGAGACCGGCGGCCGATCCGATGTCGTAGCCGGCGAGCTTGGCGGCGAGATAGGCGCCGATCAGGCAAAAGACGCAGACCACCCCGGCAAACAGCGCCTGCGGAAGACCATCCTTTGCGATCCCCCGCACAAACTGGGGCCCCACAGCATAGCCGATTGCGAACAGGAACATCAGGAAAAGGAAGGGCTTTAACGGACCGGTGACACTGATCCCAATCTGGCCAATGATCACGGCCGCAATCAGCGTCGCAGTAACGGCGCCGAGGCCCAGACCCTTGTAGGTGAACGATCCGAAGTAGTAGCCGAAGGCCAAAGAGAGGAAGATAGCAATCTCCGGATACTGGCGAAGCGTTTCGGCGAACCAATTGAACATGGCGTCCCCCTACACCTCGGCGGGTTGGTCCAAGCGTCAGACGTTCTCACGCTGCACGCGCACCGCGTCCCGCGACCTTGGGCGGCACAGCGTTTCTCTTCGATTCGATAGCGTCGGGCTTGAGCAGCTTCAGTCCTCTGGCTTTCTCGTATCCGTGGATTTCCTTCACATCGAGCTTGCGCATGAACTCGATGGTTTCGGGCGTGAGGACTTGTCCCGGAACCATGATCGGGAATCCCGGCGGGTAGGGAATGACGAAGTTTGCGGAGACCATCTCCGGGCCGTCCTGCAGCCGTCGGTCGCATTCGGCACCGAACAGCGGCATGTATTCGCAGAGAGCTGGATCATAGGCGCTGAAGAACGCGGTGCGCATGTCGCCTTCAGGGGTCGTCTCGCCGGCATCACCGCGGAAGACATCGTGGAAACGACTGAAGTTGGGGAGGTCCGGTACGTCTTTCATGAGCGACCGAACTCGAGCGTCAAAGGCAGCGCGGTCGGCCTCTGCGCCGGCAGCGAGCCGGTTGTCGATACCGCGGGCAATGTCGACCAGGACGCGAATGAGATGGGCAACGTCGCTGCGTGTGTTGTTGATGTTTGATTGCAACAGCACACTGTTGCGGGACGTCTTGTTGAGTTGAATGTTGTATTCGCTCGCAAGAAGCCCTTTGAACTGCGTCCCGTCGAAGCCGGCCGTACCGCAAACCAGGGTCATGCGGGTGGGGTCGAGATAGAACTCATCCTCGCGCATCGCGCGGACGGCGTCTGCCCACGTTACGCTGGCGTCCAGATAATCGATGAATCCGGACTGGCGATATGCAGCCGGGATCATCTCGTCCGCGCCGAGGACGTGGAAGTAGCGCGAGATCAACGGATGGGTGTTCACCGCATGGCGGATCCGCAATGCGGTCTCGATCGCATTCATCACGAGACCATACCCCTCCAGCTCCATCTGCCGTCGGGCCACGTCGAGACTCGCGATCAGCTGCTGGTTCGGACTGGTGGAGGCATGGGTGAAAACCGCCTCCCGAAATTGTGCCTCGACCGTATGGAAGTCGACGTCCTTGACGAGCAGCATCGACCCCTGTCGGATCGCAGACATGGACTTGTGCGTGGAGTTGGTTTGGTAGACGCGCAGACGTACCTTGCTCGGATCCGGAATGAGCCGGGTCTGCAATAGTGTCTCCTCGGTGGGGTTTTCGCCGAGCTCGCGAACCTGCGCCTCATAGGCCTGAACCGAGGAGGGGGCCCGGAGCCATGCCGCGATATCGGCCGTAGCGCCCATGGCCGTGCGCGGTCGCAGGAATGGGGAGAAGCGCGCAAATCCGGACCAGGCCTCGTCCCACAGGAAGATTAGGTCCGGCTTAATAGCAAGACACTCTTCCATCACCCGGCGCACGTTATACATATGTCCGTCGAAGGTGCAGTTGGTCAGGTCGAGGAGCTTGACGCGACCGAGGCGGCCTTCGTTCCGTAGCGCGAGTAGTGCCTTCTTGATCGACGCCAACGGGACGGCGCCGTACATCGAGTACTCCGTCATCGGGAACGCCTCGACATAGACAGGCTGCACGCCCGACAACACCATCCCGTAGTGGTGCGACTTGTGGCAATTGCGATCGACGATGGCGATGTCACCGGGCGCAAGAAGTGCCTGCACGGCCATCTTGTTCGAAGTCGAGGTGCCATTGGTGACGAAGAACACGTGGTCGGCACCGAAGGCGCGCGCTGCAAGCTCCTGGGCTCGTTTGACGTTTCCCGTTGGTTCAAGAAGGCTGTCGAGACCGCCGGTCGTGGCACTGCTCTCGGCCAGGAACAGGTTGAGGCCGTAGAATGCGCCCATGTCGCGAATCCATTCGGACTTGAAGATCGACTTGCCGCGGGCGATCGGAAGTGCGTGGAACGTCCCGATCGGGCGTCTGGCGTAACGCTTCAAATTGTCGAAGAAGGGTGTTTCGTAGCGTCCACGCACACCCTCGAGGATCGATAAATGAACTTCGAGCGGCTCCTCCACGGCATAGAAGACGCGGCGCACGCAATCGGCCACCGGGTCCCCGGCGAGATCTTCGACGCGACGTTCGGACAGAACGAAAATATCAAGTTCTGGTCTGATGCGATTTAGTGTGCTGGCCAGCCGAAGTGCGGAGGTGTCACGATCGTCCGTTACTGCCAAGGACTCGAGCACCGCTCGCAAGACCGGCGCATCGAACCGGGAGCGGAACGGGAATCCTTCCGGGATCACGACGGAGATGATCGCCGGGTTTGCCACCGTCGCGCAGATCGCATCCTCAAATGATCCGACGAAGACCGGTTCGTAGATGAACGCGTCCTCCCGGCGTCGAAGCCTCCGCAACTCGTCGCTTAGGAGTGGCCATCGGGACGGCGGCTGGGCGGAGACGAACAGGACTTCGAAATAGGGCCGGTGTGCCTCGTTGTCGTCCAACCCGGGCGGGAGGACCTCGGCGACCGCATCCGGATCGATGTCGGCGCTCGGTTCCCATTCCGAGGGCCTGTCGCGATAGGAACGGGTCAGCAGCGCGTTGGAGATGCGGCGCGCTAGTTGAGCCGCGCCGCTCGGGTCGTTCGCGACGATCTTGTCGCGCAGGGCAGTGAGGAGCCGCGCACCGGGAAAGGCGTGATAGGTGTCGACGGCTTCAATGGCTGCAAAGGCCTCGCGCACCTCCTCCCGCCGCTGGACTCCATCGCGCCAGCCTTCCGCCAGCACCGTGACTTCGCGCCAATGGTCCAACCTTTGCGAGTGCATCAGCAGGAACTGATCGATCCGCGGGGGCTGCCGAGACGGCAGTTCCGCTGGCGCCTGGTCCGCGGGAATGCCGCCGAAATGCGGATGATTGTTCTGGGTCACGGGAGCGGTCTGGTCTGCAGCCGATGTCGACATGGTCGGCCCCGTTGGTTGGCCTGTGCGGCGGCAGGTCGGCGACGATCGAGTGCCGCGGATCGGATACATGCGTTGTGGAGTGATCTTTGCCGTGCTGCGGGGGGCGTGCTTGATCGAATGTGACTCTCTTGCGGACGAGTGGAGACGGCCTTCGTAGGCGGATCGTCCCGATCCGATATCGCTACCGTGCAAGCTGTTGGACAACTTTCGTGTTTGCCCGCCACGCGCTTGGTGTGCTGCCTGACCAGCGGTGGAACGCGCGGGTGAATGCGGCTGGTTCCGAGAAGTCGAGGGCCGCCGCAATCTCGACGAGCGGAAGATCGGTATCTTCCAGGAGTTGACGCGCGATGCCGAAGCGGACCTCGTCGGCGACTGTCCGGAACGCAGTCCCTTCGGCCTTGAGGTACCGGTTCAACGTCCGTCGATGAATGGACAAGAGTTGCGCGACCTCTGACGCGGAGCTTCTAGCCTTGACGAGCTCGGCACGCAGGAGCCGCCGAAGTTCCTCCTGCAGACCGGAGGGAGACGTCTGTTCGCACGCTACGATCTCCAGTTCGAGCGCATTGTGAACGGCAGGATCTGCGCTAGGTATCGATTTCGTCAGCCAGCAGTCCGGGAACACGATTGCGGCGGACTCCTGATTGAAACGGACTGGCGCGCGGAAGAGGGTGCGGTATGGGGTCGTATCAATCGGTCGCCTTCGCGGGATCAGCACTTCTGTAGGCGCAAAGTGCGACCCGCAAAGCTCGCGGAACACGCAAATGGCGGTCGCGAGCGCGCCGTCGATGATATGAATTGCGCCTGCGCCGCTCGGATCGTAGGGCGCGTAGAAAAATGTGGCGAAGCCCTCCTGCACATCCAGCTGGGTCACCGCACCGCGATTCTGCACGCGAAGATGGGTGTTCATGCCGCGTATGGCGGCACCGAATGTTGAGGAGGACTGCATAAGTGCGCCGACCGCGCGCAGTGACGCCAGCGTCGACAACTGCCCGACGAGAAGGCCGAAATGCGGGCAATGCGCTCGTTCTGCGCACAGGAGAAGGAGTCGACCGAGAGCGCCGACTGGTATCAGGTTGTCGGGATGCAAGAACAGCCGCGGGTCAAGGCCGGCCTCCTCCATTAGTTGGTCGGCAGCGAGTCCATAATGGTGCAGGAGCGTGGGGATCGCCTGGGCAATACCGAGTTGGATGAAGCCCGGCGGCGCTGCACGCCTGACAGGCGTCTCGTTTGTGGCCACGACTGCCGAGGCATTGTCGAGCTCAAGTGGCGTGAGCGTCGTCATCGCGATGGCCTCGCAGATGAGAGGTCGGCCGTGGTGCTAGTTGCCGTCTCTGGTCGGTGCGTCTGCGGCGTTCATGGCTGCATGGCGACAGGGGGGGAGGGGGACACGTGCCAGTGCTGGCCCAACTTATCAAGCAACGGTGTGCCGGAGGGGCAAGGGTGACAGCCGCTATGGACAGTCGTGCGAGTAGTGGCCAATCACATCGCGCCGCAATGCGGATCGACCGTCGGCACGCGAGCTTCGTGCCGCCGTCGACGTAGTCATCACCGAGAGCCTGGAGCGAGACCGCGACCATGTGGCGCGTGCGCTGGACGCGGTCGTGGCGCGATTCAAAGCCGAAGGTCGCTATGTCGCGGACGAAATCGATGTTGCTGCCGCCGAGATCGGGCACGAACTCGGGATATCCGGCAAGATGCATTGAGAATGTTCGCCGCGTGCAAGCGCGAGCGCTGCCGCGAATGGTGCGAACCCACCGGTGCGACCGCGAGAGATCGCCAACGCGGTGGAAGTAGTAATGCAAGAGCAGAGCGCGACACCCCTCAATGTGCTGTTCGATGAAGGGCCGGTGCAGCCGGAGAGTCTGTGGGACGCACATCCACGGCTGCTGATCTTCCAGTGCAGGCCGTGGGCCTGCAGCAGAGGCGGATTGTAACATGCATCCCCCATAGCTCGGTGGCTGGGTCGTGATGCGCGATCCTAAGCGAAGAGAAGTCCGTACGGACTTGTCCTTCAGGACAATATCGCTGTTGTTGTTCCGGCCTAGAGTGAGCGGCGCGTTGTCATCGTCGTCATCGGCATCGAGCGCGGAGCTGCGTTATGCGGGCGGTTTTTTGTGGATGCGTCGCTTCGGTTACCACTGCCACGCTCTTGGGCGGACCGGCCATTGCACAGGTGAAGGTCGATGTCTCAAAGATCACCTGCGAGCAGTGGTTGAACTTCGAGGTGGCGGACTTTGACGAGATCGCCTTTTGGTTGAGCGGCTTCTATAACGGGAAGAACGGCAACCTTGTTCTCGACGTCAAGGCCCAGAAAGACGCAATCGATCGCGTCAAGCGCGAATGTTACCGGGCGGCGGAGACACCAGTGATGCAGGTGATTGAACGCGAAATGAAGGTGGAACGATAAGCCCGTCGATCGTCATTAGCTGACATGCCATGCCGAATGGCCTCTCGAAGGCGGACGAGAATCGAAGGCACGTGGCGAACGAATGCCGCGAGCCCGTGAGAGGCGACGTTGATGTGGCGGAACGGCCGCGGCGCGACGAAGCGGCCATTGATCTCGCGATTCGAATCGCTCTGCTTGGGCTTCTGGTCTACTGGACCTTCATTCTCATCAGACCATTCATCGTTATCGCCCTGTGGAGCATCGTGTTGGCGGTGGCGCTCTATCCGGCTTTCCGCTGGCTGAGCGCTCAGCTAAACGGACGGGAGCGGCTCGCGGCCGTGATGCTGACAATCGCCGGCCTTCTTGCGACAACCGGGCCGGTGACGTGGCTAGGATATGGTCTCGTCGAGAACGCCGCCAGCCTCTACGATCGGTTTCTGCAACGAGAAGTGGCAATTCCGCCCCCGCCGGCTTCCGTTAAGGGATGGCCGCTGATCGGCGACCCGTTGTACCTGCTGTGGGAGACGGGTGCGAACAACATCAGGGCACTGTTCGTTCAGGCCGCCCCAGCTTTGCGCACCTATGGCGTGACGGCACTTGAAGCGGCGGGGAGCGTCGGCCTCGCCATTGTCAGTTTCACGGCCTCGGTGGTGCTGGCGGGCTTCCTGTTCTGTCCGGCGGCCTCGCTCACGGAATCGATCCGCGCTTTCGTAAGCCGGGTGAGCAAGTCGAGGGGCGAACAATTTGTCATGCTTGCGGGCGCGACGATTCGAAACGTCTCGCGGGGAGTGATCGGCATCGCCTTGATCCAAGCCCTTTTCGCT
>Ga0182748_1003842_pt1 | contig 12344 bp, 11 predicted proteins | sample eDN3rd37CKraftOP_FD_128877 | JGI IMG/M metagenome (GOLD analysis project Ga0182748, IMG submission 128877) | Enriched Organic Plus compost microbial communities from Emeryville, California, USA - eDNA 3rd pass 37_C Kraft OP (version 2) (version 2) ...
CTTCGTTCCCAGGAAGGTGAATCATGGCTCTTGCTCCCAATACGCGCATCAAGGCAGGCATCGTCGGCGGCACCGGCTACACCGGGGTCGAGCTGCTGCGCCTGTTGTCCCAGCACCCCCACGTCGAGCTTGCCGCGATCACCTCCCGAAAAGAACACGGCATGCCCGTGGCCGACATGTTCCCCAGCCTGCGCGGGCGCGTCAGCCTGGCCTTTTCCTCGCCGGAGGCCGCGCCCCTGGCCGGCTGCGACGTGGTGTTCTTCGCCACCCCGCACGGCGTGGCCATGGCCCAGGCGCGCGAGCTGCTGGCGGCCGGCACCCGCATCATCGACCTGGCGGCGGACTTCCGGCTCAAGGACACCGCGGTGTTCGAGCGCTGGTACAAGATGCCGCACTCCTGCCCGGACGTGCTGGAAGAGTCGGTCTACGGCCTGGTCGAGCTCGACCGCGCCGCCATCGCCCGCGCGCGCGTCGTCGGCAACCCGGGCTGCTACCCGACCACCGTGCTGCTGGGCCTGGCGCCGCTGCTGGCCGACACCCTGCGCATCGACGCCACCAGCATCATCGCCGACTGCAAGTCCGGCGTGACCGGCGCCGGCCGCAAGGCCGAGCTGGGCCTGATCTATTCCGAGGTCAGCGACAACTTCAAGGCCTACGGCGTGGCCGGCCACCGCCACCACCCGGAAATCTCCGAGCAGCTGCAGCGCCTGGCCGGCCGGCCGGTGGGGCTGACCTTCGTGCCGCACCTGGTGCCCATGGTGCGCGGCATGTTCTCCACCCTGTACGCGCGCATCCTGCCCGAGCACCAGGACGTCGACTTCCAGGCCCTGTACGAAGAGCGCTACGCCAACGACCCCTGCGTGGACGTGATGCCGGCCGGCAGCCTGCCGGAAACGCGCGCGGTGCGCGCCTCCAACATGCTGCGCATCGCCCTGCACCGGCCCGAGCCCGGCCTGCTGGTGGTGCTGGTGGTGCAGGACAACCTGGTCAAGGGCGCGGCCGGGCAGGCGGTGCAGAACATGAACCTGATGTTCGGCCTGCCCGAGACGGCCGGGCTGGACCACATCGCCATCCTGCCCTGAGCCGGCCTCGCATGTACCGGCTCGGCGTGGCCGCGCTGCTGGCGCTGTTGCTGGGCTTCGCCGCCGGCTACCGCTACGCCCGCCACGCGCCGCCGGACGGGGCGCTGGCCCCCGGGCAGGCGGCCGCGCTGGGCGCGCGCGCGGCCCAGGCCGAGGCGCAGGCCGATGGCCTGCGCAGCCGGCTGGATGCGGCCAGCGCCGAGCTCGCGGTCGAGCAGGGCGCCCGCCAGGGGCTGGAGCAGCAGCTGCAGTCCGCCCAGGCCGAGCTCGGCCGGGCGCGCGACCAGCTCGCCTTCTTCGAGCAACTGCTGCCGCCCGGGCCGCAGGGCTCGCTGGACATTCGCGCCCTGGCCGTCGAGCGCCGGGGGCAGGCGCTGGGCTACCGCGTCCTGCTGATGCGCAATCCCGGCAACGGGGTTCCCTTCCGGGGAAGCCTGCAGTTCATCGCCGCCGGCACGCGCGAGGGCGAGGCCGAGACGGTGGAATTGCTGCCTTTGCAGTCGCGCGGCGAGGGCGGCGCGGCGCCCCCGGGCCAAGGCCGGGAACTCCTGGCGCTGGAGTTCGATCAGTACCAGCGCAGCCAGGGCATCCTGGCCGTGCCCGAAGGTTTCGTGCCGGACACCGTCACCGTCCGGGTGCTCGAAGACGACGCGGTGCGGGCCGAGCGCAGCGTCGCCATAGAATTCTGAAGGCTCGCCGCGGCGTTCGGCCGTTTGAATGGCGCCGCCCGCCGCGCTATAGTGAACACATATCCGGCAGCCCGCACGCTGCCGCAGCCGCCGCCCCTGCCGGGCGGCCAGGAGTCAAGTCATGAACGCTGTCACCGAAACCGTCGATCTGCAGGCCGCTCCCCCCACGCCGCTGATCTTCACCGATTCCGCCGCCGCCAAGGTCAAGCAACTGCTCGACGAGGAAGGCAACCCCAATCTCAAGCTGCGCGTGTTCGTCCAGGGCGGCGGCTGCTCCGGCTTCCAGTACGGCTTCACCTTCGACGAGGACACCGCCGAGGACGACACCACGCTGGAAAAGGACGGCGTCCAGCTGCTGGTCGACCCCATGAGCTTCCAGTACCTGGTCGGCGCCGAGATCGACTACAAGGAAGACCTCGAAGGCGCCCAGTTCGTGATCCGCAACCCCAACGCGACCACGACCTGCGGCTGCGGTTCGTCTTTCTCGGTCTGATCCGGGGCGGGCTAGTCTGCGGCCGCGCCGCGGGCTTCGCTGCAAGCAAAAAGCCATGGCGTCGCCATGGCTTTTTGCTTTGTGGCTTGATCGATGGCGGCTTTCTTCGCGCTACCTGTTTGCCGCCACAGCCATAGCCGCATGCAGGGCCCCGGCTTGCACCGGGTGACGGCCGGCGGCTGCCCGCCAGCGGGCCCACGGTGGATCAGGCCGGATACCACGCCCCCAGCACCCGCGGGCCGCGCGCGCCGGTGACCGAGGGCAGCCCGGCGGGCACGCGGTGGACGTGCGCCCAGGCCAGCCAGGCGAAGGCCATGGCCTCGACCAGGCGGGCGGGGGCGCCGGCGCGGTCGGTGGGGCGCACGGGCAGGCCCAGGCAGTCGGCCAGGTCGCGCATCAGGCCGGCGTTCTCCGCGCCGCCGCCGCACACCAGTATTTCCTCCACGGCCAGGCCGGCGGCGGCCACGGCCTCGGCCACGGTGCGCGCCGTCAGGCGCTGCAGCGTGGCCTGCACGTCGGCGGGCGCCAGGCCGGCGCCGTGGCGGGCCAGGCGGGCGTCCAGCCAGCCGGCGTTGAACAGGTCGCGCCCGGTGGATTTGGGCGGCGGCAGGGCGAACCAGGGCTCGCCCGCGACCAGCGCGTCGAGCAGGGCGGCCGAGGCGCTGCCGCTGGCCGCCCAGCGGCCGGATTCGTCGTAGGGGCGGCCCAGGTGGCGGGCGCACCACAGGTCCAGCAGCACGTTGGCCGGGCCGGTGTCGAAGCCGACCGGCTCGCGCCCGGGCTGCAGCAGGGTGACGTTGGCGATGCCGCCCAGGTTGAGCACGCCCACCGGCCGGTCCGCGCCGAACAGCGCGGCGTGGAAGGCGGGCACCAGCGGCGCGCCCTGGCCGCCGGCGGCCACGTCGCGGCTGCGGAAGTCGGCCACCACGGGGATGCCGGCCAGCTCGGCCAGCAGGGCGGGGGCGTTCAGCTGGATGGTATAGCCCAGGTCCGGGCGGTGGCGCACGGTCTGGCCGTGCGCGCCGATGGCGGCGACTTCGGCCGGCTCGACCTCGCCGCGGTAGAGCAGGGCGGCGACGACCTGGGCGTATTGCTGCGCAAGCTGCCGGGCGGCGAGGGAGGATCGGCCCAGCTCGTCCTGCCCCGGGCTGTTCAGCGCCAGCAGTTCGCCGCGCAGGTCGGCCGGCAGGGCCAGGCTGGCCTGGGCGAGCACGCGGGGTTCAAGGCGCGGCGTGGACGCGGCTTCGGATGCGCCCGCACCGGCCGGCGTCGTTGCCGGACCGGGCTGCGCCCCGGCGGGCCGGCCCTGCGCGGAAGCGAATTCCACCAGCACGCCGTCCACTCCGTCCATGCTGGTGCCGGACATGAGGCCGATGTAGTAGCGGCCGGAAGAGGACATGGCGGCTCGAAAACGTGGGGAAGAGGGTGGGGGCGGCGAATCGGACGATGGCTCAGGCCCGGGAACCCGGCGGCGAATCGGGGATGGGCCCGGACCGTTCAGCGAACGGGGCGTCGCCCACGCCCCGGTTGCGCCGGCTCAGCGAGCCGCGACGCTGGCCTGGGCGCCGGCCGGCGCGTCCTGCAGCTGCGCCAGCATCTGGATCTGCGCCTTGTAGGGCTCGACCGCGCGCGCGAAGGCCTGGGCCTGGCGGGCGTCCAGCTTGCTGGCCACCGGCAGGTTCACCGACAGCGGGTCGACCGGCGTGCCGGCGATGCGGAATTCGTAGTGCAGGTGCGGGCCGGTCGCCCAGCCGGTCGAGCCGACGTAGCCGATCACCTGCCCCTGCGAGACGCGCGAGCCCTTCTTGATGCCGGGGGCGATGCGGCTCTGGTGGGCGTACAGCGTCGAGTACTTGCCGGCGTGCTGCAGAATGACCACGTTGCCGTAGCCGTTCTGGCGGCCGGCGAAGTCCACCGTGCCGTCGGCCGTGGCGTGGATGGGCGTGCCCGAGGGCGCGGCGTAGTCCACGCCCTTGTGGCCGATCCACTTCTTGTGGATGGGGTGCATGCGCATGCCGAAGGTGGAGCTGATGCGCGAGAACTTGATCGAGGTGCGCAGGAAGGCGCCGCGCAGGCTGGTGCCGTCGAAGTCGTAGTAGCTGCCCGACTTGCCGTCGGGGCTGAACCAGGCGGCGGTGTAGGTCTTGCCGCGGTTGAGGAATTCCAGCGCCAGCACGCGGCCCGCGCCGGCGTAGCGGCCTTCGTGCGAGCGCAGCTCGTAGACCACGCGGAACTGGTCGCCCTGGCGCAGGTCGCGCAGGAAGTCGATCTTGCTGCCCAGGATGTCGGCCATCTGCATCGTGACCGAGTCGGGCACGCCGGCCGCGTCGGTGGCGCCGAACAGCGAGCTGCGCACCGTGCCGACGGCGACCTGCACCTGGCGGTCGGTGCCGTGGACCAGTTCCTGCGCCTTGTAGCCGTCCTGCGTGGGCTCGACCTGCAGCATCCTGGTGCTGACCTGGCCGTTGCTTTCGCTGCCCGGGGTGTGCACGTAGCGCAGCCACACCAGCTTGCCGTCGGCGTCGGTGGCGGCCTGCACGGAGCGGCCGGGGTACAGGCGGTAGATGCTGCGCGCGGATTCGTCGTGGGTCAGGAAGGCCTGCAGGCCGGGGGCGTCGATGTCGAGGCGGTTCAGCACGGCGGCCAGGGTGTCGCCGGCGCGGATGCGCGTCTCGCTGATGTAGGGGTCGCTGCCGAGCTCGCCCACCTGCATGCCGGCGGCCGCCAGGTCGAGCACGTCGCGCACCTGGCGCTGCGGCGGCAGGTCGGTATAGTCGTCGGGCGATTGCACCATGCCCAGGGCGGCGGCGGCGCCGAACAGGCCGACGGCGGCGGCCAGCAGGGTGCGGCGGATGTAGCCGGCGCGGCGGGGATGGGCGGAAGAAGCGGACGAGCGGATGACTCGGGATGGGGTGGCGGGTGCCGGGTCGGTAGTCCCTTGCGTCATCGTGTGTCAGCCTCTGCTATAAAGCATGCGCACAAATGCATGCATCCGCCGCGGCGGACGCCCCGCGGGACCCGGTGGCGCCGGACCGGGGCGGGGGGATGGCATGTCTTTGTGCGATACGGCAGCCGAGGAGGCTGCCCTTGAATCAACGTGAAATTCTAGGCGTATCGTCTAGAATTTTCGGGTTTTTAACATTTTTTATTGCCCTCTGCCTAGTCTTGCGGCGGCTTTTTCGACCATGAATCTGCAATCCCACCCCATTACCCCCGAGGTCGAAGCCGACCTGCAGGTCGCCAAGCGCGGCTGCGAGGAACTGCTGGTCGAAGTCGAGTTCGCCCGCAAGCTGGCGCGCAGCCGGGCCACCGGCGTGCCGCTGCGCATCAAATTGGGGCTGGATCCCACGGCGCCCGACATCCACCTGGGCCATACGGTGGTGCTCAACAAGATGCGCCAGCTGCAGGACCTGGGCCACAACGTCGTCTTCCTGATCGGCGACTTCACCTCCATGATCGGCGACCCGAGCGGGCGCAACAGCACCCGCCCGCCGCTCACGCGCGAGCAGATCGAGGCCAACGCCGCCACCTATTACGCCCAGGCCAGCATGGTGCTGGACCCGGCGCGCACCGAGATCCGCTACAACTCCGAATGGTGCGACCCGCTGGGCGCGCGCGGCATCATCCAGCTGGCCTCGCGCTACACCGTGGCGCGCATGATGGAGCGCGACGACTTCACCAAGCGCTACAAGGCCGGCGTGCCGATCGCGGTGCACGAGTTCCTGTACCCGCTGATGCAGGGCTACGACTCGGTGGCGCTGAAGTCCGACCTGGAGCTGGGCGGCACCGACCAGAAGTTCAACCTGCTGGTCGGGCGCGAGCTGCAGAAGGAATACGGCCAGGAGCCGCAGTGCATCCTGACCATGCCGCTGCTGGAAGGGCTGGACGGCGTCGAGAAGATGTCCAAGTCCAAGAACAACTACATCGGCATATCGGAAGCGCCGGCCGAAATGTTCGGCAAGCTGATGTCGATCTCCGACACGCTGATGTGGCGCTACTACGAGCTGCTGTCGCTGCGGCCCATGGCGGAGGTCCGCGCCCTGCGCGCCGAGGTCGAGGCCGGGCGCAACCCGCGCGACGCCAAGGTGATGCTGGGCCAGGAGATCGTCGCGCGCTTCCATACGCGCCAGGCGGCCGACGAGGCGCTGGCCGCCTTCGAGGCGCGCTTTCGCGACGGCGCCATGCCCGAGGACATGCCGGAGGTGGCCGTGGCCGGCGCGCCGGTGGGCATCCTCAAGCTGTTGCGCGAGGCGGGGCTGGCCGCCTCGGGCTCGGAAGCCCAGCGCAACCTGGAGCAGGGCGGGGTGCGCGTGGACGGCCAGCGCATCGAAGACAAATCGTTGCAATTGCCGGCCGGGACCTATGTGCTGCAGGTCGGCAAACGCAAGTTCGCTCGTGTAACCTTGAGCGGCTAATGGCCGACAATCGGCAATTCCAGAGGAGCACGGCATGAAACTCTCGAGTTTGTCATTTTCCGACTCAGAGGCGATTCCGGAACGCTATGCGTTCGGCAAGATCGACCCGCAATCGCACGTCGCGCTGGCTGACAATTGCAACCCGCATTTCGCCTGGGACGACGTGCCGGAGGGCACCCGCTCCTTCGCCCTCGTCTGCCACGATCCGGACGTGCCCAGCAAGCCCGACGACGTCAACCAGGAAGGCCGCGAAGTGCCGGCCGACCTGCCGCGCGTGGACTTCTTCCATTGGGTGCTGGTCGACCTGGAGCCCGGCATGCGCGAGATCGAGGAAGGCAGCTTTTCCAGCGGCATCACGCCGCGCGGCAAGGGCGGGCCGCTGGCGCCGCTGAACGCCCGCCAGGGCATCAACGACTACACCAGCTGGTTCGCCGCCGACCACGACATGAGCGGCGACTACTTCGGCTACGACGGCCCCTGCCCGCCCTGGAACGACGCCCTGGTGCACCGCTACGTCTTCACCCTGTACGCCCTGGACATCGACCGCGTGCCGGTCGAAGGGCGCTTCACCGGCGGCGACGTGCTCAAGGCCATCCAGGGGCACGTGTTGGCCGAGGCGCAGCTGGCCGGCACGTACACGCTCAACCCGCGCCTGGCGCCCAGGCAGATCGGCACGACCTCGGCCTGAGGCCTCGGCCGGCCGCCCGGCCGCCGCGCCATCGGGCAATGCCGCCCGCCGTGCACCGGCGGGCGTTTTTTCGCCAGGGCGGCCCGATCTTGAGCGCGGCTCAAGCTAAGCTGGAGCCGTGTTCCCGCTGCCGGGCCGATGCGCGCCGTTGCCGCCGGTTTGGCGGGCGATAGCCGCGCAAACCGGGGCTTTTCGCGCGGTTTTTACCGCTGCGTGACGGGGCGCCGGGGTAAACTACGCGGTTTCCCGTATCGCCATTTCACCGCATCAGGACCGCCCCATGTTCGACCGCACCCGCAGCATCGCCCAAGTCGACCCCGACGTCTGGGCCGCCATCCAGCAGGAGAACACCCGCCAGGAACAGCACATCGAGCTGATCGCCTCGGAAAACTACGCCAGCCCCGCCGTCATGCAGGCGCAGGGCACGCAGTTGACCAACAAGTACGCCGAAGGCTATCCCGGCAAGCGCTACTACGGCGGCTGCGAATACGTGGACGTGGTCGAGCAGCTGGCCATCGACCGGCTCAAGCAGCTGTTCGGCGCCGAGGCCGCCAACGTGCAGCCCAACTCCGGCTCGCAGGCCAACCAGGGCGTCTACCAGGCCATCCTCAAGCCGGGCGACACCGTGCTGGGCATGAGCCTGGCCGAAGGCGGCCACCTGACGCACGGCGCCTCGGTCAACCAGTCGGGCAAGCTGTACAACTTCCTGCAGTACGGCCTGGACGCCGACGAGGTGCTGGACTACGCCCGCGTCGAGCAGCTGGCCCGCGAGCACAAGCCCAAGCTGATCGTCGCCGGCGCGTCGGCGTATTCGCTGCGCATGGACTTCGAGCGCCTGGCCCGCATCGCCCGCGACAACGGCGCGCTGCTGATGGTGGACATCGCCCACTACGCGGGCCTGGTGGCCGGCGGCGCCTACCCCAACCCGGTGCCGCACGCCGACTTCGTCACCTCGACCACCCACAAGTCGCTGCGCGGCCCGCGCGGCGGCGTCATCATGATGAAGGCCGAGCACGAGAAGGCCGTCAACTCGGCCATCTTCCCCGGCATCCAGGGCGGGCCGCTGATGCACGTGATCGCCGCCAAGGCGGTGGCCTTCAAGGAAGCCCTGTCGCCCGAGTTCAAGGACTACGCCGCCCAGGTCGTCAAGAACGCCCAGGTGCTGGCCGACACCCTGGTCAAGCGCGGGCTGCGCATCGTCTCGGGCCGCACGGAAAGCCACGTCATGCTGGTGGACCTGCGCCCCAAGGGCATCACCGGCAAGAAGGCCGAGGCCGTGCTGGGCCAGGCGCACATCACCGTCAACAAGAACGCCATCCCCAACGACCCGGAAAAGCCTTTCGTCACCAGCGGCGTGCGCCTGGGCACGCCGGCCATGACCACGCGGGGCTTCCGCGAGGCCGAGGCCGAGCTCACCGCCAACCTGATCGCCGACGTGCTGGACCGCCCGGACGACGAGGCCGCCATCGCTTCGGTGCGCAGCCGCGTCAACGAGCTGACCGCGCGGCTGCCGGTCTACAAGTAAGGGGCGGGACGGCGCCCGGGCCTGCCGCGGGCGCCGCCTTGCCTCGGGTGCCTGGCGCCGGATACGGCGTGCCGGGTCCGGCCGCAGGTGGCTGCCGGCGCGCGCGGCGCGCTCCACGGAGGGACGACCATGAAATGCCCGTTCTGCGGCGGCGAAGACACCCAGGTCATCGACACCCGCGCCTCCGACGAGGGCGACAGCATCCGCCGCCGCCGCCGATGTTCGTCCTGTGACCGCCGCTTCACGACCTACGAGCGGGTCGAGCTGATGATGCCCTCGGTGGTCAAGCGCAACGGCAGCCGCAGCGACTACGACGGCGCCAAGCTGCGCGCCAGCCTGGCGCTGGCGCTGCGCAAGCGCCCGGTCAGCACCGAGGACGTGGACGCGGCGGTCGACCGCATCGAGGAAGCCCTGCTGACCAGCGGCCGGCGCGAAGTGCCCAGCCAGTACCTGGGGGAACTGGTGATGGGCGAGCTGCGCAAGCTGGACAAGGTCGCCTACGTGCGCTTCGCCTCGGTCTACAAGAGCTTCGAGGACATCGGCGAATTCGTCGAGGCGATCCGCGAGATGCAGGGCCCGCCGCTGCCGGGCAAGCTGCGCAAGGAATAGCGTCCGGCGCGGCCGCGCTGCCGGCGCGTCCCGCCGGCGCGCCCGGCTGCTGCGCGAGGACGCGGCCGCCTCAGGCCAGGCTGGCCTCTATCGCCCTGACGCAGTCGGCTAGGCGCCGCGCCAGGTTGGCGCGGTGCGCCGCGTCCATGCGGCTCGATATGGTGGCGATGAACACCGCCGCCACCGGCGAGCCGGCCGCCGAGCGGATGGCCATGCCCACGGCGCTTACGCCCGTGGCCGCAGTGTCCTCGTCCAGCGCGTAGCCCAGCCGCCGGCAGCGCGCCACGTCGGCCTTGAGCGATTCCGCGCTGAACAGCCGGTAGCCGCCCAGCTGGTGGCGCACCGCATCCAGCACCAGGTCGATTTCCCCGTCGCTCAGCGCGGCCAGTATGGCCTGCCCGCCCGCGCCTATGCCCAGCGGGTGGCGGTCGCCCACGCCCGAGGTCATGGTCTGGATGTGGAAGTAGCCGGCGATGCGGTCCAGGCAGACGGTCTCGTAGCCGCTGCGCACCACCAGGAAGGCCATGTCGCCGGTCAGCTCGGCCAGGCGCTTGAGCTCGGGGTGGGCGACTTCCTTGATGTTCTTCTCCGGCAGCGCGCACAGGCCCAGCTCGTAGAGCAGGGGGCCGAGCCGGTAGCCGCGCTGGCCCGGGTCGCGCGCCAGCATGCGTTCCTGCACCAGGCGCTGCAGCAGGCGGTGGGCGGTGGATTTCTCCAGCCCGGCCATGGCGGCCAGGTCGACCAGGCGCAGGCTGCGCGAGTGGCTGGAGGCGATCAGCCGCAGCAGGTCGGCGGCGCGGCCCACGGTCTGGGCGGGGGAAGATCGTTCGGTCATGGGGTCGTTGCGGTGGGGATGCGGCGTCGCCCGCAATGGTAACAGCGCCTAGCCCTATTAGTTGCTAATAATGGGAAAAATACGGACGGCGTGTAAGCGACATCCCCTTTGTGGTGCGCGCCGTGCCGGCCATGCATCGCGTTATGCACCGTTTTGTATTGAATGGGAATAGGCTCCGTATCGGCCGTTGCGCCCGGGCTTCCGGACGGGGTCGGAACGATGTTCCGATATATGGGAAAAAATCGAGATTGCGTTGACACGAAAATTTCCCGGCGCCTAGTATCCCGCCCATATCGAAGCGCGCCCCGCAAGGCGGCGCGGCAACCCGCAGCACGAGAACGTCCGCATGAACCCACGCGACCGGGTGGCCTATTCGGCCATCATCGACAGGAAGAAGCTCCAGGCGCCCGACGGCGCGCGCCTCATCGTCTGGCCGGTGGTCAACGTCGAAAGCTGGGAAATCGTGCGCGCCATGCCGCGCCAGGTGCTGCCCGCGCCCACCGGCGTGCCGGTGATCCCGGACGTGCCCAACTGGGCCTGGCACGAGTACGGCATGCGCGTGGGCTTCTGGCGCCTGAAGGCGGCCTTCGACGAACTGGGCATCGTGCCCACGCTGTCGATCAACGGCGACGTCTGCAACCAGTACCCGCGCGTGGCCCAGGCCGCGCACGAGTCCGGCTGGGAATTCATGGGCCACGGCTTCGTGCAGATGCCCATGCACCAGGTCGAGGACCAGGCCGCCGGCATCGCCCGGACCGTGCAGACCATAGAACGCTTCACCGGCTCGCCGCCCGCCGGCTGGCTGGGCCCGGGCCTGACGCAGACGCTGGACACCGTGGACCTGCTGCGCGCGGCCGGCATCCGCTACATCGGCGACTGGGTGCTGGACGACCAGCCCGTGCCCATCCGCACGGCGCACGGCGAGCTGATCGCCATGCCCTACACGGTGGAGCTGAACGACATTCCCATGATGGCCGTGCAGCACCACGAGTCCGAAGTGCTGGAGCGGCGCATCCGCGATTCCTTCGACCGCCTCTACCAGGAAGGCGCCGAGCACGTGCGCGTCATGTGCATCGCCGTGCACCCCTTCCTGAGCGGCGTGCCGCACCGCATCGCCTACCTGGAGCGGGCGCTGCGCTACGTGGCGGGGCACCCCGGGGTGACGTTCATGACCGGGCGGCAGATCCTGGATTGGTATCTGGAGCAGGCCGCCTGAGGCGCCGGGCAGCCCGCGCAGCAGCAGTCAACGCAGCAACAGTCAACGCAGCAGCAGTCAACGCAGCAGCAAACGCCAGTAGGTTTTTTTCGACAAAGGGATGCGGCGGGCCGCACAAGGGCGGCCCGGCCAGCTCCCGCTTCAAGGGGAAAGCGCATGATCCGCTACGCCAGACTTCGTTACGCCAGACTCATCGCCGCCGTCGGCGCCTGCGCCGCCCTGCTGGGCGCGGCAGCGCCGGCCTCGGCGGCCGACTACCCGGCGCGGCCGATCCGCGTCATCGTGCCCTATCCGGCCGGCGACCTGGCCGACGTCATCGCCCGCCTGCTGGGCGCGGAAATGGGCAAGGAGCTGGGCCAGTCCCTGGTGGTGGAAAACCGCCCCGGCGCCTCCGGCCTGATCGGCCTGCAGGCCGCCGCCCAGGCCGAGCCCGACGGCTACACCCTGGTCATGGGCCAGATGGGCAGCGTGGCCGTGGCGCCCAACATCAACAAGTGGCCGATCGACGTGCGCAAGGCCTTCGAGCCGGTTGCCATGGCCTATACCAACTACATGATGCTGGTGGCCACGCCCGGCCTGCCGGTCAAGACGCTGCCCGAGCTGATCGCCTACGCCAAGGCCAACCCGGGCCAGCTGCGCGTGGCCACCAACGGCGAGGGCGGCTTTCCCCACCTGAGCATGGAGCTGCTGCGCCAGCAGGCCGGGCTGGAGTTCACCCACATCCCCTACCGCGGCAGCAGCCAGGTGATTTCCGACGTGGTCGAGGGCCGCGTGGAAATGACCATCTTCGGC
>Ga0182748_1003856_pt1 | contig 12315 bp, 13 predicted proteins | sample eDN3rd37CKraftOP_FD_128877 | JGI IMG/M metagenome (GOLD analysis project Ga0182748, IMG submission 128877) | Enriched Organic Plus compost microbial communities from Emeryville, California, USA - eDNA 3rd pass 37_C Kraft OP (version 2) (version 2) ...
CGAAGAGTACAGCAAGAAGCACCCGGCCTGGGCCAAGATCTATCCCGACTGGAAGAAGTTCCGCGACGAGTCCTTCGAGTGGTTCCGCGTCGCGGAGTACAGCTACGACAGCTACGTCTACGGGGCGCAGGCCGCGCGCCGCTGAGCGGTCGAACCGACGCACACGCCATCCGCCCGATCAGGGCGGATGGCAGCGCGCGGGTATCCGGTGCGATGGCCCGTCCTTCGCGGCACAGGACATCGAGAGCAGAACTGGGCTTCCGCGATCCGCCTCAAGACCCCTTGCGCCGCTGCGCTACTGCCGCTGCATCCGCACGATGGCAGTGGCATTGTCGGTCCGGACCGGCGTGAAGCGCCATCCGCCGCCTTGCGTCGTCTTGGTGCCGATGATCACGGGGTGGATGATCGTCACCCAATCCCTGGACTCCAAGATGTCCTCGGCGCCGTCGAGGATGATGAAAGCCTGTTTCACTCGCAGGCCGGTCGGCACCGCCTTCAGCCCCTGAGGGCCGAACGTGATCTCGGCCGCCAGTCCGCGATCATGGCCGTCGTCGGACAGCCCGGGCATCGGCGGCATCGCGAAGTCGCGGCCGCGCTGGCGATAGAAAGCCAGCACGTCTTCGAATGAATCGGACGAGACGAAATAGGATACGGTCCCTTCGTCGGGATCGATGCCGATCTGCACTTCGTCGCGGTTGGCCGCCGCCTCGAGATCGGGGCTCGGCTTTGCTCCTGGATAGATCTCGAACGCGGCGAGTGCCGGTGCCAATGCGATAACCGCAACGAACGCGGCGGCGGCTGCATGGCGGCGGAGCGTCCGGAACCGACGGGCGGCGATCGACAGAGGGCCGCGATCGGCAGATGGGCCTGCTGCGACTGCCATGGCGACGCGCTCCCGCTTGAACCGACACGCAGCATGCGCACGTGATCCGCAAGCGCATTGTCAGCCTCAAGGGAATGTAGACCGCGCGCGCGACGTCCGGCAATGCCCGTGCCGTCCGCCAGGCACGAGGCGGCGGAAGCCGCCTGCCCGTTTAGCCGATCCGGTCACGGATCCGGGCGAGCGCCGGCAGCAGGTAGTCGCGAAACCGCTCCGGGTGCTCGGTCATCGGGAAGTGGCCGAGATCGGGCATTTCCGTCACCTTCGCCTCGGGAATCCAGCCGGCCAGGGCGCGGGCATCGTCGACCGTGGCGGAGAAGTCGTAGTGGCCGATCAGCAGTTCCACGGGGATCCGCGTTCCGTCGATGCGGCGCGCCACCGTCTCCCCGTCGAACTCGTCGGAATAGAAGATCAGGTCGCCGTCGTAGATGCCCGGTGCGCCCTGGGAATAGATCCAGGCCGCCTGGCGGCGGTCGGCTGCCGGGCTTTGCGGCGCCAGCAGCCCGCGCACATAGGCGGAGGAATGCCAGCCGCCATGGACCTGCGCGTGCGTCAGATAGGGATTGCGGCGCCCGCGCGGGCGGACCGGCGCTTCGAGACCGACGACGGCGCGGACGAGATCGGGACGGTCGGCGGCGAGGACGAGCGCGATGCCGGCGCCCATCGAGCAGCCCATGACCACGACCGGCTCCCGCACCACCTCGGCGATGAACGCGGCACACCAGTCGCGATAGGTGTCCTGGTCGAGCCGATAGCGCCCGCCGTCCCAGCTTTCCGGCGGCGACGAGCGGCCATGGAACGGCATGTCGAAGGCGATCGTGCGCCAGGATGCGGTGATCTCAAGATCGCCGAGCACGCCGTGAAACTGGCGTGAATCCGCACCGGCCGTGTGCAGGCACAACAGCGGCGGCCCCTGCCCCGCACTTTCGTAGAAAATATCGGCGGTGTCACCGCCGGGGCCGCGAAGCGCCGCATAGGCGCCGATGATGCTGCTGCGGCGCCAGCGCCGTGAAGCCGCGCGCGGCGCGCCTTGCAGCGCCTCGAAAACAGCCTCGAGCAAGGCGCGCGCCTGGGCGATGGCGAGCGGGTCGCCACTGACCGTGAAGGCCGGGTTGCGCAGCTGGATGGCGGCGAAGGAATGGAACAGCGGCGGCGGCGGACTCGCCAACGCCGTTTCCCATGCGGTGTCGTCGGCGGCGATCACGACGCGCGCGTCGTCCTCCGCCGGCGCCACCGTGAGGCCGGAATCGGCCAGAACCAGATCGAGCGCGGCTGCGCCGACCTGGAACCGGATGCGGCCGGCCAGGCCGCTCGCCACGAAGGCGAGGTCCGGCCGGGCCAGGGCCGCGGTCAGACGCTCGCGCAGGACTTCGAACGGAGCGCCGGACACGAGGTCACCGCGACCGCAGGAAGCGATCGATCGCCGTGTGGTCGGCGCCCGGTCCGAGCGCCGCGGCCGCCTTGTCCCAGAGCTCGGCGGTCTTGTCCGCCAGCGGCACGGGCACGCCGATCGCGGCGGCGAGGTCATCGGCGGTGCGGATATCCTTCGCCATCAGGTCGAGGGCGAAGCCGGACGCGTAGCTCTCCGAGATGACGAACTGCTTGAGCTTGTTCTCGGTCGAGTTGTTGCGGCCGGTCGAGGCGTTGAGCACGTCGACGATGACGTTCGGGTCGATGCCGAAGGCCTTGCCGACATGCAGCGCCTCGATGGCGGCGACGAGGCCGGCCGCGGAGACGTAGTTGTTGAGCGCCTTGACCGCATGGCCGGACCCGAGGGGCCCGGTGCGGAAGATCGACTTGCCCATCGTCTGCAGCACCGGCGCGACGCGGTCGATTGCGGCGGCGTCACCGCCGACCATGATCGCCAGCGTGCCTTCGGCCGCCTTCTTGACGCCGCCGGAGACCGGGGCGTCGAGGAAGGCGAAGCCTGCCGCCGCGAGCTCCTCGCCGAGCTTGCGGGTACCGAGCGGGTCGGACGAGCTCATGTCGACGATGACGGCGTCCGGGCGCAGATGCGGCCGCATCTGCTCTACCGCGGCGCGCACGATCTTGCCGTTCGGCAGCAGCGTGATGACGACCGCTGCATCGGCAACCGCCTGCGCCATGTCGGGCGCGGTGCGGCCGCCGTCAGCCTCGAAACGCGCCCGCGCGTCCTGCGACAGGTCGAAGCCGGTGACGGCATAGCCGCCGCGGGCGATGCACGCCGCCATCGGCCGGCCCATATTGCCGAGGCCGATGACGGTGACGCGCGCCGGCGGGGAAATGGGCGAAGCGGCCTCAGGCACCTTCCATCTCCTTGAACACTTCGCGGGCGATGCGGAAGCTGTCGATCCCGGCGGGAACGCCGCAATAGACGGCGACCTGGAGGAACACTTCCTTGATCTCGTCCTTGGTGACGCCGTTGCGGAGCGCGCCGGCGACGTGCAGCTTGAGCTCGTGCGGGCGGTTCAGCGCCGAGATCATGGCGAGGTTGAGCAGGCTGCGGGTCTTGCGGTCGAGGCCGGGCCGATTCCAGATGTTGCCCCAGCACCATTCGGTGGTCAGTTCCTGCATCGGCCGGTTGAAGTCGTCGGCGGAGGCGATCGACTTGTCGACATACTCGGCGCCGAGCACTTCGCGGCGCACCTTCAGGCCTTTGTCGAACAGGGACTCGGTCATATCGAACCTTTCATTTCGTTGGAGTTCTGCTGTTGCTTCAACACCGCCAGCGCCACTTCGGCGGCGTTGCGGATATGGGTGAGACAGGCGCGCTCGGCCCGCTCGGGATCGCCGGCTTCGATCGCGTGGAGAATTTCGCTGATCTCGACGAGGCTGTTCTCGATCCGGCCGGAATGCGCCATCGAAGTCATGCGCAGCAAGGTGACGCGGTTATGCAGCATCCGCAGGAACCGCTGGGCGAAGACGTTGCCGCAGCCTTCGAGCAGCGCGGCGTAGAATTCGGTCTTGGTCGAAAGCAGGTCGCCCCAATTGTCATCGCGCACGACGGCGTGTAGACGCTCGACCTCGCGGCGCAGACGGGCGATGATGTCCGGGTCGCGGCGGCGGGCGCATTCCCGGCCCGCGTACCCCTCGAGCATCGCGCGCATTTCATAGAGCTGCTCGGCCTCGGCGAGGCTGATCGTGCTGACCTCGGGGCCCCGGTGCGGAACCGTCACGACCAGGCCTTCGGCCTCGAGCTGACGCAGCGCCTCCCGAATCGAGGTGCGTCCCACGCCGGTCATTTCGCAGAGCTCGCGCTCGACCAGCCGCTGCCCCGGCTTGAACAGGCCCGCAGCAATGGCGTCCCGCAGGCGTTGCTCGACCGCCATTCGGAGGGTCGTCACTTCGCGGGCAACCCGCAAATCGGGCTGGGTGGGCTTCATTGGACTAGTCTTGGTTCCTCTCAGACAATCTGTCAATCCGCTTGACGGACGATCGGATCTGTGTCGCCATAATGGCAACAATCCAAGCGGAGGATGACCATGACGAAGAAGTTCCTTGATGGCGTGCTGCCGATGTCCCGGCGCCACGTCCTCGCGACCGGTGGCGCGGCCCTGGTGGCTGCGCCGTTCGTGCGCCGCGCCGGAGCGCAGAGCGGCACGGTCAACGTGGGCGTCATCCTGCCGCTGTCGGGCGCGAACGCGCAGTTCGGCATCAATTCGCGCAACGGCATCGAGCTGGTCGCCGACGAGATCAATGCTGCCGGCGGTATCAAGGCCCTGGGCGGCGCCAAGATCAACCTGGTGGTGGCCGACTCGACCTCGACGCCGACGACCGCCGCGACCGTGGCGCAGCGACTCATCACCCAGAACGAGGTGTCGGCCATTCTCGGGGCCTTCGCGTCGTCGCTGACGCTGGCGATCTCGGAAGTGACCGAGCGGCGCGAGCTGCCGCTGCTGACCATGTCCTTCGCCGACCAGATCACCGGCCGCGGCTTCAAGAGCATCTTCCAGGTGGTCGCGAAGGCGTCGGTGCTCGGCGCGGCGCAGCTCGACTACACGCGTGCGATCGCCGAGGCCGCGGGCCAGAAGCTCGAGAAGGTCGCGATCATGTACGAGGACACCGCCTACGGTACCGCCCAGGCGGAAGGTCTGCGCCAGGCGGCGAAGAAGGCCGGCGTCCAGGTTGTGATGGACGACGCCTACCCGCTCGGCATCACCGACGCGACCCCGCTGATCAACAAGCTGCGCACGTCCGGCGCTCAGGCGGTGTTCCCGGTGTCGTATCTCAACGACAGCCTGCTGATCATCCGCACGATGCGCCAGCAGAAGATCACCATCCCGGCGATCGGCGGCGCCGCGGGCTACGTCATTCCGGACTTCGAGAAGGGGCTCGGCGAGTTCGCCGAAGGCGTCCTGTCGATCTCGCCGGCGAACTACGACCTCGCGCCCGAGCTGACGGACCGCTTCCGCAAGCGGTTCGGCTACTTCATGGTGCACGAGGCGCTCGAGCACGCGGTCTGCATGGACGTGCTGGCGCAGGCGATCGAGAAGGCCAAGTCGTCCAAGGCCGAGGCCATCACGGCGGCGCTGCGCGGCGCCCGCTTCGAGGGCGGCTGGACCAAGGCCATGACCGGTGGCGCCGTGCAGTTCGATGACACCGGCCTGAACACCCTGTCCGTCCCGGTCATGGTGCAGTGGCGGAACAAGGAACTCGTGTCGGTGTGGCCCAAGGAATATGCCAAGGGCGAAGCCGTCTGGAAGTCGTAATCGCAACGGGTAGCGAACAGTGGCGTATCTTCAGGCACTTCTCGACGGCCTCCTGATCGGCGGCGTTTACGCCGTGATCTCGATCGGGCTGACGCTGGTCTACGGCGTCATGGGCATCGTCAACTTCGCCCAGGCCGAGTTCCTGATGATCGGCATGTTCGTGGCTTGGTTTGCATGGGCCTATCTCGGCCTTGACCCGGTCGTGGCGGCGCCGCTGTCCTTCGCGGCGGCGTTCGCCATCGGCTGGGTCGTGCAAGGACAGCTGATCGGGCGCGTCCTGAAAGCGCCGGCCGTGGCGCAGATCTTCCTCACGGTCGGCGTGCTGATCCTGATCGAGAACAGCGCGTTGATGCTGTTCGGCTCGCAATTCCGCTCGGTGACGACCCCGTACCAGACGATGTCGCTGCAGCTCGGACCGCTGTTCGTCAGCGTCCCCTATCTGATCGCCTTCGTCATGTCGGTGCTCTGCGGCGCCGTCCTGTGGTGGTTCATGGGCTTCAGCTGGTTCGGCCGGGCGATGCGCGCAACCGCGCAAAATCCGACCGCGGCGCAGCTGATGGGCATCGATACCGCCTTCATGTACAAGATGGCCTTCGCGCTGGGCGTCGGCCTGACGGCATTCGGCGGTGCCGTGATCTTGCCCTACACGACCGTGTTTCCGACCGTCGGCGGCCAGTTCGTCGTGCTGATGTTCACCGTCGTCGTGCTGGGCGGCCTGGGGAGCGTGGCAGGCGCCGTGATCGGCGGCCTGACGGTCGGTGTCGTCCAGTCGATGTCGACCCTGTTCTTCCCGATTCAACTGCAGAACCTGGTGTTGTTTGTGGTGTTCATTCTGGTGCTGGCCTTCCGGCCGCAAGGCCTGATCGGAGCCGCGCGATGAGACGCTGGATCATTTTCGGCCTCCTCATCGCGGTGGCGGCGGCGCTGCCGCTCTTCCTCGACGCGCGCGGCTACTGGATTCGCGTTCTCACCCTGACGCTGCTGTTCGCGGCGATGGGCCAAGCGTGGAACATCGTCGGCGGACTCGCCAATCAGATCTCGCTGGGACATGCGGCGTTCTTCGGCATCGGGGCCTATACGTCGACCCTCCTGTTGATCAATTTCGGCTTGTCGCCGTGGATCGGCCTCTTTGCGGGGGCCGCCCTCGCCTCGGTGGCGGCGCTGGTGATCGCACTGCCGACGATGCGGCTGCAGGGCCACTACTTCACCTTGGCCACGCTTGCATTCGGCGAGGTGATGCGGGTGATCGCCAATGTCTGGTCGTCGCTGACCGGCGGGCCGGTCGGCATCTCGGTGCCGTTCATGGCGCCGGATCCGCTGATGTACTCGTTCCGCACGACCGTTCCGCACGCCTATATCGCGCTGCTGGCGCTGCTGCTCGTGACCGCGGTCTTCGTCTGGATCGATCGCGGCGCGATGGGCTACCGGCTCCGCGCCATCAAGGGCAACGAGGCGGCGGCCGAGGTGATCGGCGTCAACACGATGCGGGTGAAGCTGTCGGCGGCGGTCATCTCCGGCGCGTTGATGGGCGCCCTCGGCACGCTCTACGTCCAGCTGGCGCTGTTCTTCGATCCCGACACGGCCTTCGGCCTGGTGCCGATTTCCGTCCGCGTGGCGCTGATCGCCATCATCGGCGGCGTGGGTACGGCGCTGGGCCCGTTGATCGGCGCCGCGTTCATCATTCCGCTGGAAGAGTTCGCGAACGACCTGCTGTCGAGCGGTGCTGCGGGCCTGTCGCAGATCGCCTACGCCCTCGTGCTCATCGCCGTGATCCTGTGGCGGCCGCGGGGCCTGGTGACGCTGTTCGACGCGGTGTCCTCTAAAGTCCGGAAGAAGCCATGACGATCCTCGCCGTCAATGGCGTGTCGCGCCGCTTCGGCGGGCTACAGGCCTTGTCCGATGTGTCGTTTTCCGTGTCGCGCGGCCAGATCGTCGGTTTGATCGGGCCGAACGGCGCCGGCAAGACGACGTTCTTCAACACGCTCGTCGGTGTCGTCCGTCCGGATCGGGGCTCGATCCTGCTCGAAGGAACGGACGTCGCGGGTTGGAAGCCGCACCGGGTCGCCGCCCGCGGCATGACCAAGACGTTCCAGAACGTGGCCCTGTTCGGGGAAGCCACGGTGCTGGAGAACGTGCTGACGGCCGGTCTGCTGCGCTACGACGTGGCCGGCGCGCGGGCGCTCGCCCTTTCCTGCCTGGAGCGGGTCGGTCTCGCCGGCGCCGCGGACAAGCGCGCCGACGACTTGTCGTTCCCGGAACGGGCGCGTGTCGAGCTGGCGCGTGCCCTGTGCACCGAGCCCAAGGTCCTGCTGCTCGACGAGGTGATGGCAGCGCTCAATCACGTCGAGATGCAGGAGATCCTGACGCTGATCCGCTCGCTGCGCGACCAGGGGCTGACGCTGCTCATCGTCGAACATCACATGAAGGCGATCATGGCCGTTTGCGAACGAATCCTGGTCCTCAATTTCGGCCGGCTGATCGCGGACGGGTCCCCGGAGGATGTGGCGAACAATCCGCAGGTCATCGAAGCCTATCTGGGCAGCTCGATGGAGGCGGCGGAATGAGTGACGCCTCCCCTCTGCTGGAGATCCGTAATCTCGTCGCCTCCTATGGCAGCGGCGAGGTGCTGCACGGGATCAATCTCGACGTGGCGAACGGCGAGTTCGTCTGCGTGATCGGCGCGAATACCGCGGGCAAGAGCACGATCCTGCGGGCGATCTCCGGGCTGGTGCCGCATGTCAGCGGGACCATCCGGTTCGACGGGCATGACGTGCTGGCGCTGCGGGCACATCAGGTCCCGGCGTTGAAGATTGCGCATGTCCCGGAAGGCCGGCAGGTGTTTCCGGAGATGACCGTCGAGGAGAATCTCCTGCTGGGTGCCTTCACCGCGCGGGATGCGAACGACCTCGCGCAACGTGTCGAACGGGTCTTCGAACTGTTCCCGCGAACCCGCGAGCGGCGCAATCAGGCGGCCGGCACGCTTTCAGGCGGCGAGCAGCAGATGGTCGCGGTCGGCCGGGCGCTCATGCTGGAGCCGAAGCTTCTCATTCTCGACGAGCCGAGCCACGGTTTGGCGCCGAAAGTGGTCGAGGAGATGCATCAGGCCTTCTCGCGCATTCACGCGAACGGCACGAGCATCCTGCTGGTGGAACAGAACACGAGCATGGCGCTTCAAGTGGCGAGCCGCGGTTACGTGCTGGAAAAGGGCGAGATCACGCTGTGCGGGAGCGCGGCGGAACTCAAGGCCGATCCGCGCGTGCGCGCCGCCTATCTCGGTATCTGAGCCTAACCGGAACGGCATCCCGTCGGCGTTGCCGAACGACGGCTACGGGTTCATCTTCCTGCGTGTCGGAGCGTCGGCTCCGGCACCGCACGCGGCCCGGCGATCGCGCCGCGGCCGCAGCCGCAGGAGGTGTGCCATGTCCACCTACATCATGCTGGCGAACTGGTCCGAGCAGGGCGTGCGCGACGTGAAGGACGCGCCACGCCGGCTCGATGCCGCGAAGAAGCTGCTCGGCGAGATGGGCGGCGCGTTCAAGGCGTTCTATCTCACCATGGGCGGTTACGACTTCGTCGCCATCTACGAGGCTTCGGACGATGCGGTGGCCGCGCGTTTCACGCTGCAGCTCGGCATGCTCGGAAACGTCCGCACCTGCACGTTGAAGGCGTTTCCGGAAGCGGCCTATCGCGAGATCGTCACCTCGTTGCAATGAGCCGCCACGACGGCGTCACCCACCCGGCCTTTCGATGCGCGGGAGCACACGCGCTTTGCGGTCTTGCAGGTGGGTGAGCCGTCACGCTTGGCGGTATGTGGAAACGCGCGCTGGATCGTATGGCATGGACGGAGATTGCGCCGCGCTGTGTGCCCTTGCCGGACACATGCGATCGCCCCGCCGTGTGTATGGCGAGTTGATCGCTACGCTGCGCATTGCAGACAGCTGCCCCGCCTCGAACGGTGCGGGGCAGCTGAAGTCGTTGTCGTCAGGAGCGCCAGGCCGTGGCGGCGTCCCGTGCCCTGTCCCACAACTCGCGGACGGTGACCTTATTCGCCGTCGCGCGCGCACGCGCGGCAACGCTCGTTCCGGTCATCGATCCATAGTAGTGGCAGTCGCACAGGAGATGATGCGCCTCGTGCTCAGTGAGCTCGAAGAACGTCATCGCATCGCCGAGACGATCGCTGGCGAGTCCTTCTTCACGCAACACGGGGTCCTTGTAGGCAACCGCGAGAGGCGTGTCGTCGCCGCGAAGCATGCGGCGTTCCTGTTCGGGGAGATACTCAATCCTCATCAGGGGCTTGAGCCGTCCGTCGTAGCGCTCAAGATCGGTCGCCCAGCGCTCTAGCCGCTCGCGACGCGACATTTTCGGAGAGGCGGACCCCAATGGCGTTACCTGCGCCACCGGCCTGATTTCGTCTAAGGTCTTGTGCTCCATGATACCCTCCGATACCCGACGAAGCTCCGGGTCGGCCTGACCCGGAAGCGGGACAGGTCGCGGCATCCTGCGGCGGCATCCTGCAGGAGACCGCAGACCGGCAAGGGCTTAACCGCTTTGATTGTCTGAAGCGGCCGGAACCTCACGCCGGCCGATGTGAAGGATACAACGAGATCGCCTCGGCGAAAACCCTCGAAGCGCTCGTCGCGGTCGAACTGTGCGAGATGCATGGCTTTCGCCCGACCCTTGCCGTCACGCCACGACAACGCGCAGGAGGGAGAGAAGAACCTGTGGCGTCCTGACGCGGGCCGTTGTGCGAGAGGCGTTTCACGCGACCCATTCGCTCACGGGCGCGTGCGCTTCGTGCAACGGCTGCGTTACGACATCGACAAGGCTTGGTCCGTCGTGCTCGAGCGCGGCAGCCAGCGTCTTGCGCAGAGCGGCTGGTTCGGCGACGTGCCAGGATTTGACGCCAAAGGCGTCGGCGACGCGCGCATGATCGGTCCGCGAGAAGTCGACAGAGAAGTAACGCCCGCCGAATCCCGACTTCTGTCCTGCCTTGATCCAGCCATAGACGCTGTTCGAAACCACGATCATCGTCACCGGCAGCCGCAGGCGCACGATTGTTTCGAGTTCGCCCGCCGTGAAACCGAAGCTGCCGTCGCCCATCACCGCAACGCACTTCGCATGCGGCCGACCGATCTGCGCGCCGACGACGGCGGACATGGCGTAGCCCAGCGCGCCATGGGCGCGGTTGGAAATGAAATGCCGCCCCGCTTCGACGAACGGATAATAGGCCGAGAAATAGGGACACGGCGTTCCAGGATCGCACACAACGACCGCATCTTTCGGCAGCAATTCATGCAGCGTTGCAACGAGCCGCTCGGGACGGATCTCCGGCCCATCGTGATCGGCATGGCTGCGGAAGACCGCCTCCTTCTCCGCCTTGGCCGCGCGCACACGTGCGGCGCCGTCGCCGGCGCTGATGCGGCTTTGCCGCTGCGCCAATGCCGCGTCGAGCGCAGCGAGGGCCAATGCGGCATCGCCGACGAGTGCGACCTCGGTGCGATAGATCGCGCCGATCACTGCCGGGTCGACGTCGATGTGAATAATGCGCGTATCGCGTTTGGGAAAGCGCCAGCGCTCGGTCGTGACCGAGCCGGCGCGGCAGCCGATGAAGACGACCAGGTCCGCCTGCTCGATGACGGCGCGGGTCATCGGCGTGCCGCCGTTGCTGCCGACCACACCGAGACAGAGCGGATGGGTCTCGGCGAGCGAGCCCTGTCCCGAGATCGTCGTCGCGACCGGCGCACCGAGCCGCTCGGCGACGGCCGCGAGCGCTCCATGCGCACCCGCGATCACGACGCCGCCACCGCAGATGAAGACCGGTCGCCGCGCTGTCAGGAGCGCCTCGGCCGCGGCCTCGACGGCCGCGGGATCGGGGCCGGCGCGCCACGCGGGATAGGTGCCATGTTCCGGCTGAGCCCAGAGCTCGGCCTCGTCCACCGGCGCCTTCTGGACGTCGAAGGGCAGTCCCAGATGCGCTGCACCGGGGCGCCCTGTGGTCATTGTTCTGAATGCCGTCCGAACCTGTTCCGGCAGCTTCTGTGCGTGTTCTACCAGGTCATTCCACTTGGTAAGTGGCCGGAACAAACTTCTCTGATCGAGTTCCGTGAGGGCGTAGCGACCCCTCGACGTGGTGGCGATGTCCGTTGTGATCCCCAGAACGGGGATCGAGCTCTCGTTGGCCTCGACCAATCCCGGCAGGATATAGGTGGCACCGCCGCCGCTCGGCCCTTCGCAGACGCCGACCCGGCCCGTCACCCGGGCATAGGCATCGGCCATGTAGGCGGCCGAGCGCTCGTCGCGGGTCAGGATGTGGGTCATGCCGTGGTCGAGCCGCTGCAGGGCGTCGTAGAACGGCAGGCTGGTGTCGCCGCACAGGCCGAAAATGTGCTTCACGCCGTGGAGCTGCAGCATGCGCACCATGGCTTCGGCGCCTGACAGCTGATTCATGCGGTCCCTCATCGTTACCCTGCGGAGGCCGCAAAGCTTAGCGGCGGCAGCCAGTTGGGCGAAGGTGGAATCTTTCTGCCAGGGCCGTCGCCGCGAGCCTGCGCGTTTGCTAGGGTCCGCGCCGCCAGGAGGCCGTGATGAAAGAATCCCGCGACATCGAGACTCTGCTCGCCATCATGGCGGCGCTGCGCACGCCGGGCACCGGCTGCCCGTGGGACTTGGAGCAGACCTTCCGCACGATCGCGCCCTATACGATCGAGGAAGCTTACGAGGTCGTGGACGCGATCGAACGCGACGATC
>Ga0182748_1003860_pt1 | contig 12305 bp, 12 predicted proteins | sample eDN3rd37CKraftOP_FD_128877 | JGI IMG/M metagenome (GOLD analysis project Ga0182748, IMG submission 128877) | Enriched Organic Plus compost microbial communities from Emeryville, California, USA - eDNA 3rd pass 37_C Kraft OP (version 2) (version 2) ...
CTGCTCAATCGGTGAAACCTCGGCACCGCATCGCATGGGCTCCGCCCTCACCTATGCAAGACGTTATGCGTTATTTGCTCTGGTAGGCATTGCCGGCGAGGATGATCTCGACGCCCCCGAAGCACTGCTAGCATCGCCGCCCCCTCCATCCTCTCCTCCCCGGCCTGGCAAGCCCGTTAAGGTCGTATTGAATAAACCTGCTCTTGACTTGGCTCGCTCAGCAGAGTTGCGAGACCGGCTATTACAAGAGCTGGTGACCCTAACAGACGGCGAAGCGCTCGCCCTCTGGGCGCATCACCGGATGGCCGACAAAAATAGATTGTTGGCTGACGACGCCCGGCAGGTTGAGGCCGCCTGTGAGCGGCTACTGGCCTCCTGGGCTACTCCCGCCGAGCAACCACCGTCCAATCGCGAAGTGCTAAGCCAAGGCCCAGGCTGTTCGGATAGGCAGGAGCCTTCAAATGCAGATAGTGATGCAACTACCAATCCAGCATTAGTCATGCCGCGGGTTAAGCCTACGCGTCGGCGAAACAAAGCGCATCTGGCTTTCGTTGCAGCGCAACCCTGCCTCGTCTGCCAGCGAACGCCTTGCGACGCCCATCACCTCAAATTTGCTCAACCGAGGGCACTGGGACGCAAAGTCAGCGACGAATTTACCGTGCCATTATGCCGTGAACATCACAACGATTTGCACCGACAAGGCAATGAGGCGGCGTGGTGGACTAATCTTAACATCGCGCCCATCCCCATCGCTCGAGAGTTTTGGATGAACAGCCCGGTTCATGCCGGGATGCATTCAGATGACGTCCCCGCTCTAGCCGCCGGGGTGGCGTCATGAGCGAACCGCAGATCGTTTGCCCTAAATGCCGCACGGCGATTAGATTGACGGACTCGCTAGCGGCACCGCTGCTCGCCAAAACCCGTAAACAGTTCGAGCAGCGGCTAGCGCAACAGGAAGCCAGCTTTGCAAAGAAGGAAGCCGAGCTGCGCAAGCAAAAGGAGGCTCTGACCAAGGCCAGAAAGTCCGTCGACGAAGCGGTCGAGAAAAAGCTCCAAAGCGTTCAGCAATCACCAAAGTCGAGGCGCAAAAGGCTCGCCGTGCGCTGGCCGAGGATCTGAGACAACGAGATCGCCATGAGATGAAGCAAAATCTTAACGCCAATAACGCAAAGCTAGCCGAAGCCCAGGAGGCGCAGGTCATGGTGTTGCGCAAGGCGCGCGAGCTCGATGATGCAAGACGCGAACTAGAGCTTTCGGTCGAGCGACGAGTCCAGGACGCCATTGCCGCAGTCCGCAGTCAAGCCGAGATGGATGCAGAAACGCGTCTTAAAGCCAAGGTGACTGAAAAGGAAGTTCAGATCGTCAGCATGCAACGCAAGATCGAAGAGCTGCGACGCAAAGCGTCACACGGCTCAGAACGGCTGCAAGGTGAGGCGTTCGAGCTCGAAATTGAAGCGGCGCTGCGTCTGCATTTCCCGCAAGACTTGATAGAACCGGTACCAAAGGGTGAATTTGGCGGCGACATTGTGCAGCGACTCCGCGGCACAAGTACACAGTACTGCGGTGTCCTGCTCTGGGAGGTCAAGACCGCCAAGGCCTGGAACGAACGTTGGCTCGCCAAGCTGCGCGACGACCAGCGGACTGTCCAGGCCGATGTCGCGCTCTTGGTCTCGAATGTCCTGCCTAACACCATCGAGAGTTTCGGAACTATTGATGGCATCTGGATTACACATCAGCGCTTCGCGATTCCACTCGCTGCTGTGCTGCGGCAATCCCTGATCGAAGTTGCTACCGTCCGTCAGTCCAATGATGGTCAGCGCTGCAAGATGGAATTGATGTATCAGTATTTAACCGGACCTCAGTTCCGTCTGCGGATCGAGGCTATCGTCGAAAAGTTCACCGACATGCAGGCAGATCTTGATCGCGAGCGTAAGGCTATGACCCGCCTCTGGGCTAAACGTGAACAGCAACTCAAGGCCGTCATCGTCTCAAGTACGGGTCTTTACGGTGATCTCCAAGGCATCGCTGGACAAGCCATACCAGATATTGAGCACTTCGACCTGCTCACGATCAACGACAAACCAGTTTCATTAAAATAGCAGGTTTTCGACAGGCTGGTCGACATCGGCTGATATCAATTGACCCGTCAGATGAAAGGCGTATTGATCCACAGCACACTTAAATTATCAATTATTCATAGGCTTAGACCATCCCTACACCGCATTAAATTAACTTGTAGTTATTTGAACTTTGATCACCTCAAGTGATTCTGGACCGGAATTCCATAATCGGTAGCCGGCACGCGTCGGAACCATAATAGATTGTCCTTCACCAACAACCTGTCGCTCCTCATTGAGGGTTATATGCGCCACCCCACGCACCACTATCAACTGCTCTGGATGTTGCAGCGGCGATTGAGATGGCTGCTCCGCACCCGGATTGATAATGACATGGCGGATATTGTACCGCTCACCCGCATCGAGCGATCGGTAGCTACCCCAAGGATGCAAGGCTGTGACATGATCATTCGTGACGTTTGGCGCAACAGTCTTGAGTTTAGCCACTAGTCGTTTCAAGCCGTTGGCATTGGCTTGACGAGAAATCAGAACCGCATCGGTGGTTGAAACTACGACGAGGTCCTCGACACCCTCCAGCCCCACCACAGCCTTGTCAGTGACTACATAGCAGTTATGAGAGTCATCGACAGCGACGGGCCCGCTCAAAACATTGCCATGCTCATCCTTTTCGGATAACTCCCAAACGGCACGCCATGAACCAACGTCGGACCATCCTAGAGACACTGGAATCACCGCTGCCCGCTTTGTTCGCTCCATCACCGCATAGTCGATAGAGACGGGTTTCGTGCGCTCGAACGCAGCACGATCCAGACTGACGCAATTCTCTATATTAACCGATCGATCGATAGACTCGGTCACCGCTGCCACGCTCGGTGCATCTACGAGCCGGTACTCTTTCAACAAAACCTCAGCGCGAAACATAAAGTTTCCGCTATTCCAGAGGTAACCTGCGCTAACATATCGGGCGGCCGTTGCTCCATCCGGCTTTTCAACAAATTCACGCACCGCTCGTATCGCGCCACTTATGCCTGCGCCGGGGGCGATATAGCCGTATTCGGTGGCTGCACGATCCGGTTGGATACCGAAAGTAACTATGTGTCCTTGCTCGGCGATATGCAGCGCAGCCTCGCATGCACCAACAAAAGCCTGAGTGTCCCTGATGATGTGATCGGCCGCTAACGCAAGAACGATTGGCCTACCGTCACGCCTCTCGGCAAAAACTGCACCAGCCGCTATGGCGGGCCCGGAATCACGTCGCGCCGACTCCAGCAATACATCAGCCTCAATGCCGATTTCAGCAAGTTGTCTCAGTACTGTCGTTCGATATCCAGCGCCAGTGATAACAATTGGTCGCTCAAACAAGCTGTGATCTGCCACCCGAAGCAAAGTTTCCTGGAAAGTCGATCGGTTTCCAAACAGCGTGATAAACTGCTTGGGAAGGCCTTCACGAGAAAGCGGCCAGAGGCGGGTTCCCGCCCCCCCACACATGATCAACGGGACTATCCGAATCAGCATAAACTTTTGCACTCTCGCAACCCTCTTGAGAACCCGGGGGACGCATGGCGGGTGCGGCTCTTCTATATGATCGATTTGAGGAAGCCAACATCGACTGAACAGGCGAGACGATATGTGACATTCCTGCTATCAGGGCGGTTGACGTTTGGAAACGACCCTCATGACATCGTTTTTTGAGCCATTCATCCGGGCTTGGCGATCCTCCTCCGTATCGCTCAAAGTTGTTAGTTTCGCGGTGGTCGGCATCGGTAACACGGTTGTTGATTTTGCGGTTTTCACCTTTGCATATCAAGCGCTAGCGCTACCTCTAGCCGCCTCTAACGTGATCGCCTGGCTAATAGCCGTTTCTTTTTCTTATGTCCTAAATACATTCACCACATTTCATCGAGAAACCGGCCGCATTTTGCGCCGAAGGGATTATGTAAATTTTGTCGCATCCGGCATTTTCGGCGTCGCCACAACCACCACAACGCTTGTCGTACTGTCACTGTATGCTCACGTCATGACCGCCAAATTAGTATCGATCGTCATGGGCTTTATCGTCAATTTTACTATGAGCAACTTTGTCGTATTCCGACGCAAATCTCCGACGGATCGGCGCGGCGCTTAACAACTACCAGTTTGCTAACCAAGCACGCGCTCGGCCTCAGCAACAGCGCAAATTACATGATAAAAACTCGAAGCTGGAATGAAATCTACCAGCGAGTTACCATTAGCATCGAACTGATCATACCATCCGCCTGCGACTGGATGGCTGAGATAATGTTGCAAAAGCCGCACAAGCGCGTTTCGCGCTTCGTCAGATGCGCCTACTTTACCCCCTTCCGCCTGTGCGATCCAAGCCTTCGCAATCTCAGTCTGCGGCCAGCAGCGACGACTTGACTTGGTTACAACACCGGTCAAATCACCTTCATCAATCAGGCAGCCCGTTGCGCTATCACGATATCGCAGTGCAGAAGCTAGCAGGGCAGCACGATACTGATCCGTCGGACACCCAGAAATCCGTTCGAAGCCCTTAAGCAACCAAACCCATTCGGCCTGATGTCCTGGCTCTACACAAACCGGTTTTATCCTAGACCAATCTTCCTCATAATATTCTGCCAACACGTGGTTTCGAGCGTCATAAAAGTTCGACATAAATAAAGAATATATGTCGCCTGCACGAGCTCTGAATCCGGAATCACCTGTTGCATCGAATAATGCAATCATGGCTTCAAAAAGATGCATATGGGGATTTTGTCGCCGCGGTAACGTTGGAGGCAGCCCCTCTAGGAAGCCACCGCTTGGTGAACGCAGCTCCCTGTCGAGAAAGGCTAACGCTTCATCAATTTCAGCTCTGACTTGCGCGTCACCAGTCAATTCATATACCGTCGCAAGAGCGAGCAGTACGAAGGCATGATCATAACTGTCGCGGAGTGGATTGATGACCGCTCCATCAGACGTGAGTAAATGCACAAAGCCTGGTCGTCCATCGGGGCTTTTCGCTCGAGTCAGTAGATATTCCAAACCAGATAGCGCGATCTCACGACCTTTCGGATACCAGCCAAGATCGGCAGCCTTTGCATAACAGTAGATCTGTCGAGCCTGCACACGGACACGACGTGGAGTCGCACGGTCTGCGTTACCATTCTTGTCAAGTCGCTCCACAAAGCCGCCCGATACATGATCCCACCCCTCGGTCGACCATAGCGGCAGCGAGTGCTCGATAATCATAGTCTTAAGTCGGGTGGTAATGTCGGCCCTTAGAGATTCAGCTTTTGATATCAAATCAATATCCCCTTTATCGAGGTCACCATAGGCATCATAAGTCACCACAGGCGGACCGCCGCTAAATCAAGGAATACATCACCTCAAGCGAAAATATGAATAAGTCATCCCCGACCGAACGCGTTATAAAGAAATTCTCACCGAGTACGGCCCGATTCTTCCTTATCGAAAAGCAACGCGATCCTTTTAGCACAAACTTCTTTATCTCTTCTTTATCTATCCACTCATTGCGGATTACCGGTCGCTGCAACCTGATACTGTTCAATAATTTCATTTGGATCGCCAAATGCGACAATACTTCCCTTGCTCATTAGCATGGCGCGATCGCAGAATTTCTTGATTGCGCCCATGTCATGCGAGGACAGAACGACAATTCGTGACTGCGACAACAAGCGTTCAAGTCGCTCGTTTGCTTTTTTTCGAAAGGACTCATCGCCCGCGCCGATTACCTCATCGAGGATCAAGATATCCGGCGGAAAATGCGTCGATATTGCGAAGGCGAGCCGCAGAAACATGCCGGTCGAGTAGGTGTAAACTGGTAGGTTGATGAAATCCCCGAGTTCGGAAAATTCGACAATCTCGTCTACAGCCTTTTTTGCACCAGCAAACGAGTGTCCCATGAAAATGAGCCTAAAAATGATGTTTTTGATGCCGTTGGCATTCGGATCCATTCCGAGAGAAAAGTCCGTTAATGCACATATTTTTCCGCGTGTAATGACTTCTCCCGAAGTAACCGGGTAAGAGCCAGAAATCACGCGAAGCAGTGTTGTTTTTCCAGCTCCGTTGTGACCAACGATTCCCAGCCTCTGACCGTCCTCCAGCTTGAACGAGATGTCCTTCAGTGCCTCGACATAACAATCCTCGCCCCCCCCCTGACCACCGATCAACCCGCCAACCTTTTGATAGATTGCTGCTTGCAACGAATGTGAAACATGACCGATCAAGGGATAGCGCAAATTGACACTTTTCAGATGAATCATGCTCATAACCAATAGATCACGGTACGACCGTATTTGGAGTGTAGCCAAGTAGCCCAAATCGCCGTTGGGATGATCCAGAGCACGAGAGAACAATAGGCGATTGGATCCACCGAAATCCCGATCAGGGGATTTCGGAGTATTTCGACGAGCGCGGCAAACGGATTGATGTAGATATACGGGCGGTAATCCACCGGCAGCATGTTAACTTTCCACATGATGGGCGTTAGCAGAAAGATGACCTGCATGATTACAGCTACGAGCTGCAAGATGTCCCGATAACGGGCGCAGAGCAGCGCCAATGCATAGGACATAAAGAACAAAAATAGGACTGTTAGTAAGATTGCAACGATATACATTGGCGATAGGTCAAGGTGCGCATTGTGGGACCACAAAATCAAAATCACAACGGTTGGCACATTGTGAAGGAGAATAATTACGTTGCGATAAATATGCGCGAAGACAGAGATCAGGAATGGCATCCGATCATTCAGATAAATACGAGAATCTCCAACAAGAACTGTCGAACTTTCACTAATCGTTGTCGAAACAAAAATGTAGACGACATGTCCAACGCCAACATACGGTAGATATTCATCAATTGGCATATTCCAAATCAACGACCAGACAATGCCGGTCGACAAAATGAGTAAAAGGGTCGATACACTCAGCCAAAACTGTCCGAGCTTGGAACGGGCATACCGAGCCCGCAGGGTCGAAATGCCAAGCAAATGAACAAGACGCCAACGCCCAACGGATTCAATAAAGTCATTGATCATGTGACGCGGCCCGAAAAACTTCCGCATAGCGACGTGCTGCGTCCTTCCATTCAAGGCGCGCATTCCGCGTAGCGGCTACATTGCTCTCGACCAGTTGTGGATCCAGCAATAATCCACGAATCTTTTTCACCGTCTCAGGGATCGCTGAAAAATCAGCAATCGTAACATCGAGAGAGCTTTCAGTACTGTCCGCCAGTTCACTCACGTGCCGTCCGAAATTATTCAGCGATGGCACATTAAGCGACGCCGCCTCGAACTGCGGATAGGTCCCGAGACCGCCTTCGACGAGACTAGGATGCAGAACCAGATCGCTGATCGCGTATAAATATGCATGCTGGATGTCAGAGACGCGCGAAATTTCGTATACTCTCTCAGTGCACCACGAGAATCGGTTGATCAGCAGCTTGGGAATCGACGTCGTAAATACGAACCGTAGGTCAAGGTCCGGACTCTCAGCGATTAACTTATCAAACAACTGAAGAAGTGTAGCAAACCCTTTATAAGGACGGTATTGTGTCGACACAAAAATAATCTTCGACTTAGAATTCAATGAAAACGCGAGCCGAAACAGTTTTGAATGATTGATCTTTCCGGCGGCATATTGATCGAAAGCATCGAGCGGATTGTCGGCAACGATTTCGAACGGCGGCCAGTAGGTGATCATGTTATCCCGCTCACGTAGATTAGTGCCGGCAGGCAACTTCCTCTGAAAATCGGCCCATAAGCGACTGTAGTCGGGCGCACCGTTATTAACGACCTTGATCCGATCGAGAGGAATACTGAATACTGACGTGAGGTAGGTTCGATTTACGCGCGATTGCGTTATCACCAAATCCGCAGAAGAAAAGATCACTAGAAACCGCTTGATAAGGCGGGCTTGGATGTCATCAAATTCATTGTACTCAAAAACAAACGGATCCCAGAACGAGAATATCTTTCGACCACGTAGCAACCCCAAGAAAGGTAGCGTCGCAGTAGGAAACCAGAGTGTAGAATAGCCTCGGAAGACCATTCCCCAACGTTGCAAAAAAATAAGATACAGTGGAAAAACCTGGGAAAGCCTGTTGAAGAACCGTCTCGCCGGCTCCAGCAACGGCCCGACCATAATCCTGCCTCTAGCGCTTGTCCCGAAATTGCTTGCACTTATTTCATCAAAAGTTACCCACTTCCGAGTACGTTTGGGAAGAATCCAAGCCAGAATATCAGTCGTCCGAACGACGATGTTGGGACATTCTTTGAACACATCCCGCACGGTGTAGAAATGGTGGCCGGAAACTACCAGACAAACTTTGATGTCAAGTGGCAGGTTTAGGAGAATCTGTTCAAGCGTTTGTGCGATCCCCTCACCTCGCCATTTCGCTTGCGGCGGTAGCGGCAACCAGACCAATACCTTTGCGACTTCAGACATCAAGAGTGTCCCATGAGACAAAGCGGCGCGCACGATCATCGATCCAGCAATCAACAATCAGCTTTCCCATCAAAATCTGATCAAACGCGATTCTGTTTTTCTCCAGCCAATCTTTGGTTACTCGATATTGTTCCCAACCGCGTGCTGTGTAGACGATAATGGTGTTTCCATTTTCTTTCAGCATCCTCAAAGCTTCTACTGCGCCAGGAAGAGGTCGCGCCAGCGGTCGATCAAATGTTCTCTCTTCGGAACAAATAGTCCCATCAAGATCAACAGCTACGGTCTTATTTTTAAGTTTGGTCAAGGACTCGGTAAAAGTCACGTCGGGCTCTCTTCATCTCTAGGGAATGGACGACACGGAGTGGAGCTCGGAGCCCTACCGAGTCCAGCAAATACTGCTCGATAATTCCGAACCCAGCTGCAATGGAGGCAGTCACCCCACCGCCAAGACGCGCGTTAATCTCGATTAAGAATGTAGCTTCATCGTTGGCGATGGTCTGCACCGTGACAGGTCCCCAGAAAAGACCGCTATCAGCAATCTTTTTACAAAGTGCAACCTCATCTGGCCTGGGCGGTCGCACAATGCAATGATCGACCTCACCATCGATCACCGCAAGTCGATCACGCGACATCATTGCAAAACTTGCATCGCGCCCAATGTAAAGATCGTGAGTTGTCTCCCGCCCGCTGATGAACTCCTGCACAACGTGTGTATTGAACAGGACCGAATGCTCGGACGAAAAACGATCGATAATATGAATTCCCTTGCCGCCAAACCCTTCGACAGGCTTAGCAATGACCTTACGATCGACTTCTTCCATTACCTTAAAACATTTCGGCTGAAGGATGCCTTGAGCGGTGCAAAATTCCGCCGTCAACGTCTTATTGAACGCGACCCTGGCTCCGAGCTCGGTCGGAGCGACTATTTGCGCTCCTCCGATGCGCTTTTCTCGCAAACCGGACAAGATTGGAAGCGCCCCATCCATACACGCGATAGGCAGCGGCAACTCTAACCCTTCCAACATTTCTTGCAGGAAGGGTAAAAATTCATCTGAAGCAAATCTCGGCCCTGAGATTACTTTTGCAATATCCGCGATGGGATAGAATTCGACGTTGCGTTCAACAGAAAAAAAATGAACGTCCGCATCTGCCGATCGCACAATCGATCTGATCTGCTCCGCAAGGGTCACCCGCCTTGCGCCCCCCAGGAGCACAACATTAATGAGCTTCACGTAGCTTCCTTCTTAGCAATGAAATCTTCTCTTTCGGCACACCCCTTAAAGAAACTTCTGATGCTGTCGATGATTGATGCAGCTTCTCTACCGGTTAGTGCTGGCGAGCTTGGTAAATTGATGCCTCGTGAACTGATGCTCTTTGCAACGGGAAACCGACCATCCGCTCGACAATGGGGCATCTCATGCGCCAGCGCAAAAAAAGGCCTCGTTTCAATGCCCCGCGCGGCCAAATACTTCCTAAGCGGATCTCGCTGCGAAGGATGATCCAGTAACACCGAACACATCCAGTACGAATTCACTACATCGCCAACTTCATCGAAGAAACGCAACGGCAATCCCTTAAGACCTTCTTTGTACCGCCCAGCCAGAGAGCGCTTCAACATGATGATCTCGTTGACAAGCTCCAACTGCGAAAGACCGATCGCTGCCTGAATATTTGTCATACGATAGTTAAAGCCAAGAACATCATGCCAATATTCGCGCGTTGACGAGACACCCTGACTCTTCAGATGGCGACATCTCGCCATCACGGCGGGATCGCGCGCCAGAACCATTCCTCCCTCACCTGTCGTAATGGTCTTATTTCCGAAGAAACTAAATGTCGCGACATCTCCGAACGTTCCGACGTGGCGATTCTGCCACCACGTACCCACACCCTCCGCGCAGTCCTCTACAAGCCACAGGCTATTTTTTCTGCAAAGTAACTCGATTTGGGTCATGTCACACGGATGGCCGTATAAATGAACTGCCATCACAGCCCGTGTCCGAGAGGTGATGGCCTTGGCAATCGAGACCGGATCAACCTGCAACGTTTGCTCAAGAGAATCTACGAACACAGGCTTGGCGCCCGCTTGCAAGATTGTGTTCACAGACGCAATATAGGTAAAGGTTGGAACAATCACCTCGTCGCCGGGCCCGACTCCAAGAGCGACCAGGGCAAGATGGAGTGCAACAGTTCCATTCGACACGGAGGTAGCTGCATCTGCCCCGACGTATCGAGCGAAACATTCTTCGAACTTGGATACATAGTCACCGCGGGAAGATATCCAGCCAGAATCCACGCAGTCCGCAACGTATTTAGCGACATTGCCCCGCAAATAAGGCGAGTAAACAGGTATATAGCTCATGACGAGAACGCTCGTTCTAAAATTATCCTGATATAACCGCGATTTACAGCCTGATTCTTGGCCAATTTTGACACCAAATCATGGCGCCCTCACGTCGTTCCGATTGAGCTCGAAACACGCCCATCCAAACATTGAAATTTGTGGGCAAACTCTCTAGTGAGGGGCCTTATGCATCTTGAACAGCAGGATTTCAATGACTAAAACAAATAAAACAGCGCTAATCACCGGCATTACCGGCCAAGATGGAGCTTACTTGGCAGAGCTCTTGCTTGGCAAGGGGTACGCGGTACATGGGGTACGGCGACGTTCCTCATTGTTTAATACCGACCGTATTGATCACCTTTATCGTGATCCACATGAAAAGGGCTACAACTTCAAACTCCACTACGGCGATCTTACGGACTCATCAAGCCTGATTAGGATTGTTCAGGAGGTTCAGCCCGATGAAATCTACAATCTTGCAGCTCAAAGCCATGTTGGGGTTTCCTTCGAGCAGCCGGAATATACGGCGAACGCTGACGCACTTGGAACGCTTCGTTTGCTTGAGGCTATCCGGATTCTCGGATTGCAAAAGTTAACCCGGTTTTATCAAGCGTCCACCTCTGAACTTTACGGTCTGGTGCAGGAAACCCCACAAACTGAAAAGACGCCATTTTATCCACGTTCACCGTATGGCGTAGCCAAACTCTATGCATATTGGATCACGGTAAATTATCGTGAGTCCTACGGAATGTATGCCTGCAACGGGATTCTCTTTAATCACGAATCGCCGATTCGCGGCGAAACTTTCGTCACACGAAAAATTACCCGAGCCTTAGCTCGCATCAAGTTGGGGATGCAAGAAAAATTGTATCTGGGTAATCTCGGGTCATTGCGCGACTGGGGACACGCGCGCGACTATGTCGAAATGCAGTGGCGGATGCTGCAGCAAGACGAGCCAGAAGATTTTGTCATTGCAACGGGGCGGCAATACTCCGTTCGCCAGTTTGTTGAACTTGCCGCACAGCATATCGGTGTTGATATGCGCTGGGAAGGATCGGGCGTCGAAGAAAAAGGCTACGATAATTCAACTGGAAAGTTGATTGTCGAAGTGGATCCGCGCTATTTCAGGCCAGCCGAAGTCGACACTTTATTGGGTAATCCAGCGAAGGCCCATAAGAAACTTGGCTGGCAACCCAAAACTACCTTTTCGGAACTGGTCGCAGAAATGATGCGCGATGATCTAAAATCTGCCGAACGTGATAGCCTAGTGCAACAACATGGCTTCAAGTTCTTTCGACACCACGAATAACCAGATCGGACCTATGTCTGATGTGTAAGGGGGGTGTCAGCGGGAAGCGCGCAGTCATTACGGGTAGCTCTGGTCAGGATGGCCGGTATTTAATCGAGTTTTTGCTATCGAAAGGTTATGAAGTTCAC
>Ga0182748_1003867_pt1 | contig 12290 bp, 8 predicted proteins | sample eDN3rd37CKraftOP_FD_128877 | JGI IMG/M metagenome (GOLD analysis project Ga0182748, IMG submission 128877) | Enriched Organic Plus compost microbial communities from Emeryville, California, USA - eDNA 3rd pass 37_C Kraft OP (version 2) (version 2) ...
CTCGCAGATCCACCGACAGCGCCTTCGACATGCCATCGCTCCCTTTGCCACAGGGCGACTGAATCAGCTTCGGGCGGCAGTAGGGGTCACAAGCAATTCAGTCAGGCCGGAAACCGCTCTAGCCGACGAGCCTCCGATACTTCTCCGCAAACTCGGCACTGCGCAGCAGGATCTCACGCAGGGCCGCAGTGGAGTCGACATGCTGGTGTGCTTCGATCACCGCGTCGCCTTCTGGCTCGCGACCAAGAATGAAGCGGAAGGCGGCGATCACGTCCTCCCGCGTCACGGCGGGCTTCGGTGCATGGTTGCGTGCCGCTGCTGTGAGGATCGGGTCAGAGAAGGCGTCCAGGATCGCCTCGCTCGCTCTGGCGGGATCCTTTGCCTCTGCCAGGCAGCGCTCGAGCGTCATCTTCGCGGCCTGCAGCTCGCCGCGCTTGCGCTGCAGGTCCGCGAGAGCGACATAGGCCAGCGGATGCTTGGGCTCACCGGCGATCACGGCCGCAAGTTCGGCCTCCGCCCCGGCTGCATCGCCCATTGCCAGAAGAACATGCGCCCGCATGCGGCGTGCGAAGATGTGAGCATCGGGCAGCGCAAGATACTGCTCGAGCGCCCGCAGGGCGGCGTCATTCTTGCCCTGCAGCAGGGAGGTCCTGGCCGCAAAGGCCAGGGCAACAGCCTGAGATTTGCCGCCGCGCGTCAGCTGAGCATGTGGCTGGTAGCCGATCTGTGCGGCGTCGCGGGCGACCAGTCGCTGGAAGTCGGACAGGTTGTCGATGTCGAAATGCGCGCTGCCGTGAATGTCCCTCTCGCGGAAGGGCTTCTTGTTGCCAGAGGAGACGGTCCGTGCCCCCAACACCTTTGCCTCGTCGAAGACTTCCAGCGGAAGGCTGAAGCGCTCGAAGATGCTGCGATAGTAGCTCACAGGATCGGCGATCAGATCCTCATACTTCAGGATCAGAGCGCGAGGATCGGGCGTGATGCACCACTTGCTGATGAATCCGACAGTATAGGCGGCCTCGAACCCCAGCCACAAGCGCATATATGCGGGCGAATGGGCCGGTCCGACCGTGGCGAGATCGAGCTCATAATTGGACAAGGCCCGCGCCACTGGCTCTCGCACCTGGACCAGCAGCCCGTCGAAGGAGGGATCCGCCGGGTCTGTCAGGGCGTGGTCATGCGATTTCTGCATGAAGACCGTTGCGCCACCGTCGGACCAATTCGCCATGCGGTTGCAGGGGATCTGCTTGCAGCAGCTGCGGATCGTGTAGAATTCACAATAAGCAAAACGCGGGCCAAATAGTCTGCTCAGGACCATCTCGGCCACATGGTGCCCTGCCCGAGGCATGGAGACCGAAAAGAGACGCCGCATTGCGTGATTCCGGACAGGCGTACTTGCGGTGGCTTTCACCGCGAGCGCCGGAGAGGATGATGCTCTCATCATCGTGGACAGGGACCGCGTGCTGACATTCTGGATTTGTCAAGTTTCCTTAACCAAGAATACAGTCCCCTTCGCACGATGTCATCCTTCCCGCCACGGGCCGCCTGCGGCAGCGGCAGTGCTGCCGGCAGGTCGGATTTCCAAGGGCGGAAACGGCCTGAAAGTAAGACTTCAGGCCCGGCTTGATCGCAGGCTCCGCGCGTGCCGCAAGACCGGCCCGATACGGACTAGTCGCGGAAGGCGCGGCGTGCGGCGTTGCGGATGGGCGACCAGAGATAATCGAGAGGAGTCCGCTCGGAACCGAGCACATAGACCTCGGCAGGCATACCGGCATGCAGTGTCACTTCCGGGATCTGGTCGAGGACGTCAAGATCGAGTTCGGCTCGGGCCAGGAAATACGGACTGGTACCATACGGAGTGGCGCCAGGTGGGGTGATCGCATCCGCCGCGACCTGGATCACCCGGCCGGCAAGAAGCGGTACACGGCGCACGCGATAGGGGGTGAGGCGTACATTCACTCGCTGGCCGACCGTTACTTGCTCGATGTCCACGGGCTGGATCTGCATCTCGACGACAAAGCGATCCCGTATCGGCACGAGATCGAGGATCGGTTGGCCGGAGGCGATGCTGCTGCCTGGGGTGAAGGCCTGGATGTTGGTGACCTTGCCGGCCTCGGGCGCGAGCACTTCGCGTCTTGCCAGCACGTCCTGCGCGGCGCGCAGCTGCTGCGCCGCCGTAGCCACCTGCGTCTCGGTCGCCTGCAATTCCGTGGCGATTTCGGACAGGCGGGTCAGGCGGATGGACTCGAGCTCCTTCTGTGCTCCGGCCACGCTCTCGCGCAGCTGCGCTTCCTGCGCGGTGAACTGGCCGATGGAGGCGATGTAACCCTGCTCGACGCGCTGCATCTCCAGCACGCGGAAGCGTGCGGTGAAGCCCTGGGCCAGCAGCTCCCGCATGCTGGCGATCTGTTCGCGTGCCGATCGCAGCTGCTGCTCCGTCGCTTCCCGCTGCGCCGTCGCGCCCGTGATCTGCTCCTGCAACTGGGAGATCTGACGCTGCTGGATGGCGGTCTGCCCGTCATAGGCCTTCCAGCGCGCCTCGAAGAGTGCCCGCTCGGCATCGAGAAAGACCTCGATGGATGGATCGCCGGCGGCCGCCTGCATCAGATTGTCGGGGAATATAAGTTCGCGGCTCTCCGCCTGTTCGGCCCGTAGACGGGCGATCTTGGCACGGCCGCTCCAGAACTGGGCACGCGCCTGGTCCGCCTGCGCTTCGGCCTGGGTGACGTCGAGCTGCAGCAGCGGCTGGCCCGCATCCACGACATCACCTTCCTTCACCAGGAGGCGCCGCAGGATGCCTGGCTCCAGCAGGTTCACAGTCTTGCGTCGACCTTCCGGGATCAGCTGGCCGGGTGCAAGCACTGCCTGCTCGATCTTCGTCATGGTGGCCCAGCCGAAGAAGGGTGTCAGCGTGAGCACCAAAGCGAGCACCGATAACCGCAGGATGCGACGGACCGGCGGCGCCTTCACGGATGCCTCGAGCTGCGCGTCGAGTGAGACGCTCGGCGGGGGCTGCGTGCCGGGCAGCGTGAGCGACCGGCCCGGCGATTCAATGGAGGGCTGCAATGGCTGCTCCCGTGGTTTCGTCGCCGGTACCGAGGGTCTGGACCTGCCAGCTGCCACCCGTGTCCAGCATCAGCCCGAGATCGGCAATGTCGCGCCAGGTCTCGGGCTCATGGGTGACGATCAGTACCACGCCGCCCTTGGCGCGGAGATCCCTTACCGCCGCCCGCATGGCAACGCGTGCATAGCCGTCCAGTCCGACCTCCGGCTCGTCCAGCACCAGGAGGCGGGGGTCCCCGTAGAGCGCGCGCGCCAGGCCGATCAACCGCCGCTGCCCGGCCGAAAGGCCGGACGTGGCGCCGGACGGCGTCTGATAGCCCATCGGCAGGCGGCCAATCATCTCATGCGCGCCCGCGGCGCGGGCTGCAGCCACCACCGCGTCAGGCGGCGCATCCGGGCCACGCCCGATATTCTGGAAGGCCGAGCCCTCGAGCAACTGGACATCCTGCGGCAGGTAGCCAAGCCGCGAGCCGAGTTGCGCGCGGTCGCAACGGTAGGTGTCCTGCCCGTCGAGCAGGACACGGCCGCCGGTGGGCGGCATCAACCCGAGCACCAGCCGGACCAGCGTACTCTTGCCGACACCGTTCGCGCCTTCCACCGTCACCACCGTGCCGGGAGGGAGCCGGAGCGTGAGGTCGCCGATGATCGGCTTCGGCCGCTCCTCCGGGTGGAAGCTCAGCCCCTCGATCAGCAGTCCGGGCGGTGCGGTCGGATCCGGCGGCAGCACCGGTGGCTCCGCATAGTCGCGCAGCACCTGCTGGATGCGGCGCCAGGACTGCAGCGCAAAGGTCCAACTCTGCCAGCTCCTGGCGAGGGAGCTGAAGGGCGTGATCACGATGTTACAGATCAGGTACGCCGCGATCAGCATGCCGAGCGTGCCGACATGGGTGAAGATCAGCCAGCAGGCGAAGATCTTTACCGCCATGTTGTAGACGGTGAAGACCATCTCCTCGACGCCGATGAGGGCCTGGGTGCGCTGCTTGACGCGATCGAAGCTCGCGAGCGCTCCGGCATAACGCGGCTGCCAGCGCAACATCGTCGCCTGCAGCATGCCCATGCCCCGCGTCAGGTCGGGGTGGACCAGCTGGCCGCCCAGTTCGGCCGAGGTCTGCGTCAGGCGCTTTCTCGCTTCCAGCGTCACTCCCCGCGTCGCGCGGTGCAGCAGCACGCCGATCAGGATCGCGCCCATGATGCCGCCGATGCCGATCAGCCCGAGGCGGGTGTCTATGTAGAACATCAGCCCGAGCGCCACGAACGCGACGAGCACCTGGAGCAGATTGGTCGGCTGCGTGCTGCGCAGGAAGTTCTGCACCGTGGCGATGTCCTGCAGCACTGCCGCACCCTCGACGGCATCGCGGTGCACCGCGGTACGCACCGCGGCCTGCAGGGTCAGTGCCTGCATTCTCAGGCCGAAGCGCTCGGCCACCGAGGCAAGCATCACCCAGCGCAGGAACAGGAACAGCGCGGAGATGAAGATGAAGAACACGAACAGCAGGATGAAGCCGATAAGGGTGTCGACATTCTTCGTTTCGATGACGCCGTCCGCCAGGTGCATCAGCAGCAGCAGGAAGGACATCAGGCCGAGCTGGCCACAGACCGTCAAGGCGGCGACCACCAGCAGGAAGCCTGGCGTCATGCCATGGTCGCGGAGGCGCAGCCCGCGCGGCATGGCAGTCGATGCCGCGCTCATGCCGTCGCCTCTGCCTGCAGCTTGTCCGGCCGGGCGAGCCGTGCCTGCCGGCCGCCCAGGCGCCGCTTCGGCTCTTCCCCGGCCGGCACCAGCATGCCGTTGCGCAGTGCCAGCACGCGGTCTGCAACGGACAGCAGCGAGGGGCGGTGGCTGGTGAAGATCACCGAGGTCCCTTCCTCGCGCAGCACGTTCAGCAGCCGTGCCACATGGGCCTCGCCTTCCGGATCGAGGGAGGCTGCGAGTTCGTCCAGCACCAGGATTTTCGGGCGCCCGTAGAGCGCGCGGGCGAGCGCGATCCGGTGTCGCTGCCCGGTGGAGAGCTGATGCGAGCCGGTCAGCAGGGTCGCATAGCCCATCGGCAGCCCGACGATCGTCTCATGCGCGCCAGCGCGCCTGGCGGCGTCCAGCACGAGCGTCATGTCAGGTTCCTCGAGACGGGCGATCACCTCCGCCGGCGTGCCGCGCGACAGCAGCGGTTCCTGCGGCAGGAAGCCGACATATTTCGCGATCTCGCGTCGGTCCCACTGATACGTTGCCTGGCCGTCCAGATAGACGCCGCCGCTGTTCGGCCGGTACATGCCGATGAGCAGTCGAAGCAGCGTGGACTTGCCGGTGCCCGAGGCACCGATGATGCCAACAATCTCGCCCGGTTCGACGGTGAGTTCGATATTGCGGAAAAGCGCCGGCTGCGGACCGCGGAAGGCGAAGCTCAGGCGCTCGGCGACGAGCCGGCCCTGGGGGCAGGGGAAGGCCAGGCCATCGGGCGGCATCGGGCTGCCCTCGACCAGCGCCCGCAGGCGGCTCCAGGCGGAAAGTCCCTCTGCGGCCTCGTACGAGTGGTCGCCGAGGGTGGCGAAGGGCTCGGGGATCCGCATCAGGATGAAGGTGGTCGCCACCAGGAAGGACGCGGGCGAATCGCCCGAGAGGGTGATGATGATGCTGGTGATGAGAAGGAACAGGCGGTACTTGCTCAGCACGATTTCGAGCACCGTGCGCAGCAGCGTAGCGCGCCGGTCATGCACCCATGCCTCCGTCGCCGAAGCAGTGCCGACCTCGATCCATTGCCGCCCGAGGCGCGGCAGCAGCCCCATCGCCAGCACCGCCTCGCCGGAACGCATGGCGTCGGCGGCCAGCCCGAAGGCCCGTGCGCGGTCCTGGCCGGACAGTTCCATCGCCTTGCGCCGGGAGCGGGTGATGAGCAGGCTGTTCACGGCGGCGAAGGTGCAGAACACCAGCGACACAACGCCGAAGGCCCAGTGCAGCCAGAAGGCGAAGGCCAGGTACATCGGCGTGACGACCACCTGCAGCACCAGATCGGTGACCGGGCCGGACAGGGTGGCGCGGATCGTCTCCACCTCCCGGATCGCCTGGTTCGCCAGGGTCTCCGGCCGTCCGGCGCGCTGCGCCGTGGCGAGCACGGCCGGCACGGCCATCCGTTCCGCGACGTGGCGGGCAATCTTGGTGATCGAGATGGCCTGCAGGTAGCCGAAGGCCGTGACGCCGACCATGGCCATGGCCCAGTAGATGACCGTGGAGAAGAGCGAGACCTCGCTGTGCGTGAAACTGACGGAGCTGATGATCATGAGGCGCACGAACAGCACCGAGATGCTCAGCGCCACGGCGACCAGTCCAAGGCCGAGCAGCAGCCAGATCCAGCTGCGCACCACACCCCGGACGTCATCGATGGCGGCCTGGAGCAGGGCTGCGGTGCCGCTCTTGCCGGTCGCGGCCATGGAGTGTCAGCCTATCAGGTAGTTTGCGGTGGCAACCGCGAGTGCGGCCGAGGTCGCGCTGGCCAGCAACGCGAGCAGCACCGCCTCCCAGACGTCGATGCTGCCGGGAGCGGGCCGGTCGCGCCCCTGCGCCGCGTCGCCGAGCCTGCCGTCCACGCGGGTGAGCCAGAGCTCGAGCGCCTCGACCTTGCGTGCCAGCTCCTGCTGGGCGCCGCCGATCTCCTCCACCGTGGCGGCATCGGGCAGATGCGCGACGCGGTCGCTCAGCGCGGTGAAATCCGCCCGGATCTGCTGCTGCTCGGTGAGAAGTGCCTCGATGGCACGGTGGAACTGGGTTGCAACCTGGCCGTCCTCTGGGCGGCGGATGCGCATGGCGATCGGCACCTCGGTGCCGTCCGCGCCGAAGGCGACGGCCGTCAGTTCGCCCTTACGCTCCACCCAGTCGGGCACCAGCGGAAACTCGAAGGCGTGGCAGCCATCGCCGATCCCGTTCTTCGCCAGGTCCGGCCGGACGAAATCGGCAACGGTGTTCGCCACGACCTCGCCGGCCAACCGGAGCTCCACCTTGAGCCGGCGGCCGGGATAGGCGGCATCCCATGCCCAGCCGTACAGCCGGTCGGAGGTCGCGTTGTCGATCACACCGCGCACATCGGAGGGACGTGCCTCCTCGGCCGGCTGGGCGTCGGCACGGGGCACATCCCGGGACACCCGCCTGACGGACGGGACCGGCTTCAGCTTCATCGGTCAATTCCCCATGACGGGCCGCAATCTAGGCCGCCAGCGCCGCGATCGCATCCTGATAATGCTTGAGGTGGAGTTCTGCGATCTCGGCGATGGTCGGGGGTGGTCGGATGCCCGCCACCAGGGCATCCCACAGTCCCTCGGTCTCGATCGCCCGCCGCATAATCCGTGCCAGTCCCGGTGGATCGTTCACCGGCGCGTGCAGGCCGTCCACGCCATCGCGCACCAGCTCCGCCATGCCGCCGACGCCGCCGCAGATCACCGGGCGCCGGTGCCGGAACGCTTCCAGCACGACCAGCGGCGCGTTCTCCCACCAGACCGACGGGACCACCACCCAGTCCACCTGTGCCATCAGCTCCGGCAGTTCGGCAGCGACATACTGTCCCTGCGCACGGGCGGCCGGCGCGGCCGCGAGAGCGGCGCGAAGCTCTTCCATGAAGGCCTCGGACTGGTAGGCCGTGCCGCCGTTCAGCGTGACGAGATGCTCGACCCCGAGTTCGGAGAGCCGCCGCGAGGCCTGCAGCAGCACTACACCGCCCTTGAAGCGGTTGATGTGGCCGAAGAAGCCGAAGCGGTCCCGCCGCCCGTTGGGTGCCGGGCGGTGCGGTGCGGGCTCGGCCTCCGCAATGCCGTTCGGGACGACGCAGAACTGCGCTGCCGGCCAGCCCGCAGCCACGAAGCGGTCGCGCGCGAAGGCGCTCGGCACCAGGATTCGGTCGACGTCGCGGAAGGCATCGCGCATCGAGAGATCGCGCAGCACGAAATCCGCACCCACGCGCCCCGGGAAGCAGCGCTGACAGCCGTCGAGCGAGGGACCCAGGCAGAGCCGCCCGTCGGTGGTCAGCAGCTGACCCTCCTGGGGGCAGAGCGGAAAGAAGTCGTGCGCAGTGAAGATCATGCGTGCCTGCGGCGCCACCCGCCGGATCAGGTCCAGTGTCTCCAGCCCGAACAGCAGCGGGTGATGCACATGCACCACGTCCGGGGCCACCTCCTCGATGAGAGAGGCAAGGGTGGCGAGGCCGTAGGTGTCGGGCTGGGAGAGGAAGAAACGATCGAAATGCCCGAGCCAGACCAGCATCTCGTCGTCCACCGCGCCCACCGCCTGCAGGATGGTGCCCGGGCGGCGCTCGCGATGGCTGCTGGTGACCGCCGCGAGGAACAACCCCTCGATCCCGTGCCGGTCACGCAGCTCCCGGAAGAGGCTGCGGGCCATCACCTCGGTGCCGCCGGGCTGCAGGGCAGGGTGGTTGTGGCAGAGAAAGAGGATACGCATTGTCCTACCGCCCACGCGCGGCGCGACGCTCGGCACGTGTCATGAGCTGTTCGATCAGCGACGCCCAGCGCCGGTGGTGCAGGCGCCTATTGTATGCCGCAGCCAGGGTTCGCGCATAGCCCGCATGGTCGCGGATGGATTGCCGCTCGAAGTGGTAGAGTTCCGATCGTGGCACATAGGCGATCTCGCCTCCCGCCACCCGGAGCTTCAGGCAGAGGTCTGAATCCTCGTAGTCGCCGATGACGTAGTCGGTGCTGAAGCCGCCCACCGCCTCGTAGGCACCGCGGCGGACGCACAGCGCGGCGCCGGTCACGCCGGGTACCGGCCGCTGCTCCTGCGCCGCCGGATAGTACCGCGGATAGCCCTTGTAATAGTGGTTGTTGTACCACTCGCCTTCCGGGCCCCGTTCGAAGAACAACCCGGCATGCTGCAGCGAGCCGTCCTCGAACAGCAGCTTCGGCCCGACCGCAGCGAGGCGCGGTTGCCGCGCCAGCACGCTGAGCAGCGGCTGCAGCCAGCCGCGCGCGGCCGGGATCACGTCCGAGTTCAGCATCAGGAGTACCGACCCGCGCGCGGCCGCCGCGCCGGCATTGCAGGCGCTGGCGTAGCCGTAATTGCCGGGCTGGACGAGCAGCGTCACCGGCATGTCATAGAGCCCGTGCAGCCCGCGCAGCAGATGCTCGACCTCGTGGCATTGCTCCGGCGAGTCGAGCACGTAGATCAGCTCGGCACGCCGCAGCGTCCGGTCACGCGCGAAGCTGGCGTATTGCGGCTTGACGAAGCGGAGGTTGCGGTAAAGCGGCACGATGACGGAGACGTCCGGTTCCGCCAGCGGCGAGCCGATGTGGATCTCCTCCGGCGCGCCGCGCGCGGCCATCACCACGGCATGCAGCCTTTCCACGGCCGGCTCGATGCAACGCTCCATCAGCGCGGGGGAGATCTCCGAGGGGGCGATGGAGCCGAGCACGGCATCGCGGGCGCTCTGCGCATGCATGATGCCAGGCGGCGCGATGAGCGTGATGCCGTCGCCCGTCGTCAGTTCCAGCCGCATCGACCACTGGGCCACGGGACGCAGCGCGGCATCCGGCAGGTGGAGCGCGAAACCCGGTCTGAAGCCTGCTCCGCCATAGGGCGAACCGGCGAATTTCTGGGCGAGATCCGGCCGGCCGAAGCGGACCAGTTCGGTCAGCGGCACGGGGTGCTCGCCATGCGGGCTGCGCAGGGTCAGCCCGGCAACGAGGCCAAGCGGATCGCGGATCCAACCGCGGAAGAAGGTGCCGCCGGCATGGTCGCAAATCGCCATCTCGAGAGAGGCGCCGAAGGGGCGGCTTGGCTGGGCGAGGTGGTGCGGCTTCTCCATCGGCGCGAGAAGCTGCAGGTCGCGCAGCTGCCGACGCGCATCCGCGTCCGAGGCTGCCCGGCGGGAGAGTTCGGCCAGGCCGTTCCGATAATAGGCGCGGCTCTCCGGGTCCTTGCGCTTGCCAAGCTCGCTGAGCGAGGGCAGGCGCCCGCCAGGCGGGCTGAGATGGATCGGGCCGTCGCCGCTGGGCGGCAGGAGGTATCCATCCTCATACTGCCGGTCGCGCAGGACTACCGTATTGCCGGTCACGGGCACGCGGCGCAGCCGGCGGCGGCTGATGGCGTAGAACACGCCATCCCCGGACGCCAGGCCCTCGGGCAGGGCCCACATGACCATGTCGTGACCACAGAGCGCGATCGGCAAGGCCGAGCGTTCGGGCGTCATCACCGTTTCGGCCACGCGGCGGCAGCACTCCGCCAGTCCGCTGTCCTCGCTGTGGCGCAGGATGCCGGTGGCCTTGGAAGCGATGAAGCGCAGCAGGTCGAGTATGGCGGCCGGCCGCAGCCCTTCGGTCAGGAGGTCCAGCTCGCTGGGATCGTCCACGACGACCTGCAGGACTTGGCCGCTGCCGTCGCTGATCTCCAGCCCCGCACCCGGCGCAAAGCAGGGCTGCGCCCGGGTGAGCAGCAGAAGCATCGGCCCTTGTGCGGTGGCGAGGCGCGCCCAGGAAAGCGGCGGCTGCGCCGGGATGCACTCGGGCCGGAGCACGAGGCTGGCCATGTCGAGCCGGGACGCCGCGCCCCCGAAACAAAGCAGGACAATGCCCGGTGAGAGGGCCACCAGGGCCGCTGAAATGCGACCGGCGGCATCCTGGGACGCCGCCGGCATGTGGACAATGTTGTTCAGGCTCGGCTCCTTCCCGCCTGCGCGGGCACGGGTTACCGGCTACTACTTCACTGGGCTCAGGGCTGGATCTTCACCCAGGTGCTGATCTCGGCCTTGAACGCATCCACATCCATGCCTTCGATCCGGATCGAGCTGTCGCCGATCTGGATGACGGTGTGGGTGGCGTCGCCGCTCACCAGATCCTGGTCGATCAGGTCCTGGGCACTGGTGATGCCGGAACCGTTCAGGTCCGCCTTCAGCCAGATCTCGTCGCCGCCCGAGAGATCGTTGATGACGTCGTTGCCGAAGTTGCTGTCGAAGAAGAAGACGTCGTTGCCGTCCCCGCCCCACATGCTGTCATTACCAGCACCGCCGACGAGGTAATCGTCGCCGCTCTGGCCGAACAGGCTGTCGTCTCCGGTCTCGCCGAACAGGCTGTCGTTGCCGGCACCGCCGAACAGGCTGTCGTTGCCCTCGCCGCCATAGAGCGCGTCGTTGCCGTCACCGCCGGCCACGAAGTCGTTGCCCTCGCCGCCGCCAACCACGTCATCGCCGGCATCGCCGCTCACCAGGTCGTCGCCGGCATCGCCAACGACCGTGTCGTCGCCTTCGCCGCCCGAGCTGACATCATCGCCGTCGCCGCCGCCAAGCACGTCATTGCCGTCCTGGCCGCTCGTGACGTCGTCGTTCGAGCCGCTGAAAACGGAGTCATCGCCCGTGCCGCCGAAGACCGACTGCTCGCCGCTGGAGGCAGACCCGTCCCACTGGTCTCCCTCAGCACCGAGATCCTGGAAGACGTCGCCTCCGGACGAATACGTGTACGCGAAGGCCTCGTCCGGGTCGGCCTCAGAGATCGGTACCGGAGCCCCGCCCCCTATCATCGACGCAAAGTCAGACATGGTCCACACCTCAGCGATGTTGGGGCACCCGGAGGTGCCGTTGACCTGCTAAGTCTCTAACCAGAGGTTGCGAAAAGGTCAACGACGCACGGTGCAGAATGACAACTCATTACAACCGTCGGGTCGGGTCGGGGCCGGTTTTGCACTAGGGCAGGCCTCGCGTCGGCCTGTCTTCACGAAGGCGTGACTTTTGTGAGACAGTGGGGTACCGCGTACAACCTAAGCTTGTAGCTGATTTTGCGGCCGCCAGCAAACCGAGGCCACACCATTCCGACCTCGCATTAGTTGTGGCGTTTCCCCGCAGACAAATTGAGACTGGCTGCCTGCTTCACTGGCAGTTGTAAAACACTTATTAATCTAGCCTTGAAAGTGGCAAGGCCGGGTGACGGACCCGTCATCAGCGGAATAGCGCTCGGAGAACATTCTATGGTTATCAACGGGACCGACGACGACGATCTGCTGCTGGGCACCGCGACCGATGATTCCATCTCCGGGTTCGCCGGGGATGACACGCTCGTCAGCGGCGGCGGGCAGGACACGCTGGACGGCGGCACCGGGCGCGATACGGCGAGCTTCGCCGGCGCGGCCGCGGGCGTGACGGTGGCGCTTGCCTCCGGGTTCGAGGTCACCTCGGGCACGAGCCTGATCGACATCGAGAATGTGCGCGGTTCCCGCTTCGGCGACGTGATCTCCGGCGATGACGAGGCGA
>Ga0182748_1003870_pt1 | contig 12285 bp, 6 predicted proteins | sample eDN3rd37CKraftOP_FD_128877 | JGI IMG/M metagenome (GOLD analysis project Ga0182748, IMG submission 128877) | Enriched Organic Plus compost microbial communities from Emeryville, California, USA - eDNA 3rd pass 37_C Kraft OP (version 2) (version 2) ...
AATTCCTATTGTTTGCCAAGTGGTGTGTTTGCATCGCGCCCGCCTGAACCCCGCCGTGCTTTCTGTGGTCCGGGTTATCGTCCATTCCCCGGATCCCTATCGCGAGCGCTCACTGCGAAGTATAGGTTAGCAAAAATTGCCATCGCACGAGCACTACCTTAATACCCCTCGCGATTAAAAGGGGCCCGATCGTAATGGCTACGAACAGCCACACGCTGGTGGCACCGGCACTGGGCTAAATTTTGGATTGATCCGTTAATCTAAGGTTGATTGAGCGTAGATTGGCGTTAACTCGTAACTCGACAGGTGATAGGCTGACCTCCCTGCTGGAAGGATTGGATCGCCAAATGAACTTGCGGTTCTTAGCGCCATTTCTCTTCGCCTGCGGCGTAGCGATCACCCTTTCCGGCTGCGTGTCCGGCTACAAAGTTGGTCAGATAGTGCCCGAAGTACTTGGCGGTGCCCCCGATACGATTCCACCGCCACGGGGCACTCCCGAATATGACACTTGATTGAACAAACCGGGACCACGATAGTGATCCGAGCTTAGTGTGTATTAAGGCAAGTATCACTTCATAGTTGCGGCTGGTTAACTGCCTTGCGAATAGTTCGTTACTACATCTTGCCACTAAGTCTAGCGCCACTTAACCTGGGATGATGGGTTGTATATTTTTTTATCAAACACTACCGACTGCGCCCCCTGCAGATTTAATTGCCGAAGAAAGCAACGATTTATACTTCTTTGACCCTTATAGTTTATAAATTTAGACTTCTCATGTTCACAGTCACGACACGCGAAGAAAACCAGCACCTCCCCAAAATGATTCCGGTGCGGGCTTAGTGGACAGCTGATATCGAGCAGACGATTTTTAGTTTTGGTCACTACATCATTCGAGAGTGAATTCGGCCCACACAAGTCGACTTTAGGATGGCATTCGCCGCAGGAAATTAATACTGCTCCACTTTATAGACAGGCTGCGTCTTGCACTCCAGGCGAATATTCGACGCAGGAATTGACTTCTCGAAAGATTTAGTCACTCAAAGTAAGTGGTCCAAAGAACACTAGGGTTAAGGGGATGACGTGACCGGAGGAAAGATCGCCGCGCCACAATATTTACGTGGCCTCGCTGCCCTCATGGTGATGCTTGCACATTGGAGAGAAATCGGCTCGTACCCGAAGGAACATGGAGAACGGCTGTTTCTCACTATTGCTATGCCGGCAAGCCAGCCGAATTTTGTGAACGATATATTGAGCTGGTGGAATTGGCTTGTTCATTATCTTTGGCCGCTCACTTTTAGCTTTGCGAGCGGCGGCGTTTTGATCTTTTTTTTGATCTCCGGTTTCGTTATTGCCATCAGTGTGGAGAAATACGAAACGGCAGACTATGCAGTCCGTCGACTATTTCGACTCTTACCGCCGGTTTGGGCGGCTTTGGCATTATGGTGTGCCGTACACGCGTTGGCTCTTACCGCGGGCATCGGCGCTCCCCAACCATATAAGTTTGAAACCTTTCTCGTGAACGCATTTTTAGTTCAGGACTGGTTTTGGAAACCGAGTATAGAACCGGGGCTTTGGACACTGCTCGTCGAGGTTAAGTTTTACGCGCTACTCGCAATGCTATCGATAGCGGTCGGGCGTTTGAATGTCGTCAATATCATCATGCTATCGATCATCCTCTCGATTTTCACATTGCCGTTTTTCGGAGACTATGACGCGCTTTCTCAAGTCAGCAATGAGAGCGGTCTATGGTGGCCGTTCTATTTCTTCCGGGTCATGAACGACTGTATACCGTTCATCATCTTCATGCTAATTGGCACCTTGATCTACCTCTCCTACGCCGACAGGTGCAGTATTTCTCAGCTCGCAGTCGCCGTCGGTACGCTGTTTGCACTATTCGCAACCACTTTTTTGATCAAACCGAACGGCGTTCAGCAGCTCTATTACGTGACTGACGGACTAAAGGTTCTGATCGTCTTTTTAGCGGCGATGTTATGGCAAAAGAGTAAAGCGAAATTCTGTTGGCTCCAACCTGCTACATGGCTACTCGACAAGCTCGGTAACATTTCATATCCACTATATCTTGTCCACGGCATGACGGGCATGACGATCGGTAACGTAATTTGGCTGAAGACCGAGAACGCCAACCTCGCCACTTTTCTCGGTGGAGCTATAACCATAATCCTAGCCGGGATCATCCATTACGTGATCGAGAAACCGGGGCAAAAAGCTGGCAGCTTCCTCGGTAAAAAATACTTCCGACATTCAGCTAACCGAATGATGTCGGCTGAAGATACGAATTCGGCGTCTTGCAAGTCTACGATCAGCTAAAAATCACCGTAGAATGTTGATGTCATGCTAAAGCAGTGCCAGAGCCCGTAGAGAGACATAATGCACACCAGAAGCCTAAATATGGACCATTAGTCGGGTTGTCGTACCTGCGCACAAAAACCTCGCTGCCCAAGAACATCCTCACGCAAAGTCCCAGGTTATTATTGCCATTCGCACTCTCGAAAGTGAAGACCAAGACAGGACCCCGCTCCGCAACTCGGGCTGGGAAGCGGAGACCTGCTTGTGATGGTAGGGGAAACTGGCGGACTGACTCTACATCGTATATCTCAACTTGGCAGGAAGCAGCACCGTGATAGTCCGACGAAGAATTCGAATCGCACTGTGTAGCTTATGAGTGCCCCACTTCACCCGGATGGCAGACATGGGCTAAGTCTGTAAAGGGTGCAGCCAGCCAGACTTCATCCCCCGAACGGCACAGCAACTCCGGATACTGTTAGGTTTGCCGCGAAGAGACGATAATGCCCTCCCCAATAAGGGGGAACGATAAACGGCAAAAAGCGAATCTTAGCGAGGCAGCAAGCCAAATGGCGAAGCATCGATCGCACCGTGTTCATCGCCGCCATCGGATCCAATGAAGGTAACGTTTCCCATTCAAGATCGGGTGGATGGAACGCTTGACAGCATTATCGATTTCGATTGTCCGACTTCGATGAAAGGAGCAGATCGGACCACTACGTTTCCGCAAGCTTAGTCTTCTGTCTAATGAGCTCCAGCTCGGTGCCAAACAATGGCTCGACATTGCAAATTTGACTTGCTCCTGGCGAATTGCGCGGCGATTCTCAGCATTCCAGCCGCGGGTTTTGCTTGCAATGACAGCCTAGCGAAGCGCTCCAGTGCTTCACTAGCCATCACCGCTATGCTGACGCGGCGAGTTCTTAGAAGCACGAGCAAACGGGCGCCCAGCAGAAGGCGCGTCCGCTCTTGCGCTCGGCGAGCGGTTTGTAGTCGACGTAGCCGTCGAACTGAAGGACGAATCAGCACCATCATCGATTCAGATAGTGACCGATAGGCCCATCATGCATTGAGACTGAAACTGGATTACCTTATAGGGCTGGGCTATCAGGATTGAGCACCGGCGTCGAAGTCTCGTCCGCAAACAGCTTAGTCGAACTCCGCCAGGACAGATAGGCGATCCTAGGCCGAAGGGCGCGCGAACCAACCGTGACGTTGAATTCAAACTCTACACGGCTAGAACGTGCCGAACATTCGATGAGGTCGCAATAGGAAATGATAGAAAACCTACTACCATCGAGCGATACAAAGCCATTTTATGTTTCCTTGGAGCGCCTTCGTGGAGTCGCGGCGCTAATGGTTGCGCTGTTCCATGTCAGTTTGACGGAATATACTGATAGCGCAGGACACGTCAGAAATCTGATCACCCGCGAGCACGGCTCGCTCGTGGAACGATCATTCTGGATCCTAGGCAATGGCCCCGGAGCCGTAATCTTATTTTTTGGATTGAGTGGCTTTGTTTTAACTCTCGTTCTTAATTCAAGACCGCTTGGGACGGAAGCGGAACAAGCATCCACGTTCTTAGTTTCTCGCGTCTTCAGGCTGTACCCGGCCGTTTTTTCATCGATCTCACTAATGGCTAGCGTCAACATCATTTGGCATCAAGAGACTAGTACTTGGCATAGATATCTACTCAATGCTCTTCTCATTGAATCATCAATCAACTCGGTAACATGGTCGCTGCAGCTTGAGTTGTGCGCCGCTCCTATGGTCTTGCTTATTTTTTTGGCTTACAAAAGATGGAGCATGCAAGCGCTATACATTCCTTATATTATTTTCTTTGGGCTTTCTTTTGTCGGCTTTTGGAATCATCTTATCGGGCCACCAAATAGCTTTGGACAACTTTATACGTTCGTTCCGGGCATGATTGCTTTTCTACACGGCCCATCAATCGTCAAGCGACTGAAACATCCTAGGTTGATATTAATTGGCTGCATTGTCCTGTTCGCGCTAGCCAGACCAACAATTGGATGGAGTTCTTATTGGACCATTTTTGTTGAGTCCACGCTAGGCGCAATAATCATTGCTCTTTTGGCCTTCGCTCCATCACGACCTATACGAGGGAAAGTACAAAACATTCTGCAGTTTTACGGAAGGATATCATTTAGCTTCTATCTCCTTCACGGAGCATGCATGCATCTACTGCCACCATTACTTCCCTCGATTCAGACGCTTATAAATTTAGGATATTCGCCAGTCCTGATGTCGGTGACGCTATTCGTGCTAACGACTATAGCCGTCACTCCAGTAGCGCTCTTCCAATACCGCTATGTCGAATTGCTGTTTATCCGATGGGGCAAGTTGATCATACTGCACCGGGCTGTATTGACGATCTAACGATTGGGGATTCAGGACTCTCCAAATTAGATTCAACGCTGGCTTTGGGACGCTAGCGATGGATGGCAAGCCGGTAGGTTCGGGCCTCCACCGCAAGCGACGTTAGTAGCGTTGGATCTAGGGTGGCGTATTCGATCCCCCGTTCGAGGCGGGTTCCGGCGGATCCCGATCTCTAATGGCTGGCGACCGATGCCACGGTGATACGCGAGCAGGCCCAGGCCGCTGGGGCACGGCACAAGGGAACTGAAGCATCGAGCCCTTCAAACTGTTCACCAAGAAGGACTTAACGGTCGCTGGACCGGCGCCAGTTTGATTGAGGCCGACCAGATATCAACTCTACCCGCTTTTCAACAAAAGCCCCGATAATCATCGTCCGTATGTTTGGGAGGATGTCACGCGTTGTGGCAGGCGATAGCCGCGCACTGGCTGCTCAGAACCGTGACAACGCTGGGATAGCGGATCGAAGCAGCTTCTTACCGTTGGGAAATCTAGGGAGATGATGTTGTTGCCTATTAAGAAGAGATGATTATCCGGGCCGTATAGGCATCCACGATGCATAGCAATTTACCTATCTCGTCGAGAGGTTAAATGATATGGTGTTTGACTATCAAACAAGCTTATTCGGAACATGATCGGGAGGATCTGGCCAATGTTGGGCAGCGCCATTGCTGTTGCTATCAATGCGGCACTCAAACCATTGGGGTTACAAATTGTTCGGCGCCAAACAATAGAGGCCCTTGTAGGGGTTCATCAACAAGCCAACAGTGCGGATTCTTCTCGAATCGATCTCGAATCTAAACGTCTTGAGATTGAATCTCTCCGATCAACGCTGGACCATCTACGTCAAATCATTCGCGAGCGTAACGACCGAATCAATGAGCACGAGAGTACAATAATATCCCTGCAAGACAACGTCGCTAGAATCCAAGACATCGCGCAAAAGGCCACAGAATACGATAAGCGACTCAATCCTAATTTACTTGAAGTCGAAGAACGGTACGTTTTTGGCACGGGCTCATTCTTAGAACGCGATCTACATACTCACACATTTACAAATATGGAGTTAGAGTCAGCACGCCTGCTTTATTCTCTTGTTCTCTTGGGCCGTCCTAGAGTGGTTGTTGAAACCGGTACTCATCAAGGATACTCTGCAACCTATGCAGCGCAGGCCATGATTGATGCAAAGATCGCGGGTCATGTCTGGACGATTGATCCCTACGATTCGTCGCATCTTTGGGAAAACACAAATGCTGCTCGGTATGTAACTTGGCTGCAGGACATATCCTTCAACGTCATGGATCAGTTACCGGAAGTCATAGACTTTCTTGTCCTCGACTCCGAGCACTCGTTCGATACGCTCTCGAGAGAAGTCGAGATGTATGAGCCTAGACTTCGTATCGGCGGAACGATGTTCCTTCACGACACGCTCGTATTTCCGGAAATGTCTCCAGTCATACTGGCTCTACGCGATAGCGGCCGATTTGAAATGATAACATTCGACACACCACGCACCTATCGCATGATAGGTAAAGGTTGCGGCGTGACCGTCCTCATCAAGAAACGAAGCGGCGATCCCGTTAACTCTGAACCCTACAGGATACGAAACCAAACGCCCCGAGAGTACTTTGCCAACAGGAACGACGATTTTAGTAAGATGGTGTTATCAAATTCAGTACCGTTTCACTTGGACACCAACATTGCGATCTCCACTATGTCGAACTTGACAACTGACGACGTATAAATTTCAGGGAATACATGCCGCCGATCACTACCGGGTTCGGTCTTCGATCGCAATGCAGCTTTCCTTGGCAAGCCACACATATAGTGTGGTGATCTGAGCAGCAGCTTTTGACATAATCTCCTCTTGCAAACCATCCAATTGGTTTCCGCAAGTGTATCGGTGCCCTTATTGCCCTTTCCCGCAATGCCCAGTTCACATGCATCCAACGGGGCGTTTCTTAGCCCGAAGAGCCGACAGAATGAAGATCGTAAGCACGGGGCATACGGACTAGGCATCATCGAGTTCAGATGAAATTAGACAAAGAAGGCCGACGAAACTATCTTGCGACACTCACTCTCTATTCCGAGTTTATGTTAGCGGTAACTGAACCTTTGGTCTCAGCGATCCCATGATGACCTGGCGCTCCTTAGGGTAGCCGCTCTCGCGTACGCCCATCAGCATCTCAATGTTCATCGCATCTGCAGGTAAGCGGCTCCACCGCCTAACAGGTTGTGTGCTTCGTCGAAAGAAGCTCTAGCTGTGGAGGCTCAAGAGGTTGTTCCCGGCTAGGCCGAGTCTGCTGATGGGCGGCGAATGGACAACCTCCTGAAAGCTCACATCTAGAGCGATAACGACAGCAGTCCGGAGGATAGCAGCGCTCAGGCGGTCGGGAAGGCTGTCAATGTTCCAAAGCGTTGACTCACGCGTCGTCGCACTTCAGTAATACTGCATGGCTTCCATCGCAAATCTCTTCAAGAGATGCAGTAGACCTCGCGGTACTTCGCCGGCAAAGGAAACTCACTAGATGATTTTGATCACGTCGCGCTCGACTCCAGCATCGCGGAATGCGTCATCGAGCCACTAACAGTAAGAGTATCCTTCGCTAGCAGCAACGGCCGCAGGCGGACCTGAGCGGCCATCGAAACGCTGATGTATTCGCTTTCAGTAGACCCATAGCGAAATTTGGCAAAAGCCACGATAATATCTCGACGAGATTGTTAGTTGAGAATATATCATTTCTCGATTCATAAAATGTGGCTCATTCGAACCGGAGAGCTATTTGGAATTCTTTATGCCGCTCTTTACTCTCGTACTCGCGGCGACGCTATCGGCCTGGCTCGTCAATGCCCTTCGTCCTCTGCTGCAGCGCTATGCCATGGTACCGCCAAACATTAGGTCATCACATACGACGCCAACTCCGCAGGGCGCCGGGTTCGTAGTGATTGCGGCTACGATCACGGCCGCGGCGATCGCTATTGTATTATACGGGAACCTTCAAGTCTCGGCGGTCATTAATGTTTTCATTGCCACGATCTTCATCGCTATTGTCGGCGCCGTTGATGATCTTAAGCCGATCCCAGTGCTCCCCCGGCTGATCGCTCATGCGATCGCGGTTAGTGGAGTTCTGCTGTCGTTGCCTAGCGAACTTCAAATTTTCCCGCACCTCCCCCTCTGGATCGAGCGCGGTCTCCTGTTGATCGCAGGCATCTGGTTCGTGAATCTCGTCAACTTCATGGATGGCCTCGATTGGATGACAGTCGCGGAAGCTATCCCTATTGCAGCGACGCTATCGACATTTGGGATGGCAGGCCATCTGCCACCTGTCCCCACTTTAACCACGGCGGCGCTCGCCGGCGCCATGGTTGGATTTGCTCCTTTCAATCGACCGGTCGCTAAAATCTTTTTAGGAGACGTTGGCAGCCTGCCGATCGGGCTACTGCTTGCGTGGGCTTTGCTGGAACTCGCAGCTCAAGGCCATGTCGTTGCCGCCGTACTGCTTCCACTTTATTATTTGGCCGATGCTACCGTGACGTTAGTAAGACGAGCGCTCAACCGCGAGCGCATTTGGATCGCCCACCGAACCCATTACTATCAACGGGCCACCGATAACGGATTGGCTGTAATCCAAGTCATCACGTCGGTGTTCTTCCTCAACTTGGCCCTTGCCGCTCTAGCGATTGCGACGATCGTCTGGACTTGGTTACTGGCGCAACTGGCGCTACTGGCTCTCGGTTCGGCGGCAGTAGCAGTAGTCCTAATGCGATTTGGCCGCTCACCAAGGATCTCGACGAGATTGTAACATCGCTTCGATTAGAGCCGCCTTGATGGCCGCAAGATCATCATTATCGATTGCCTGCTTCAGCGCAATGATCCGCGAGCGAATCACCTCGATAGGCATCTGCTTCGGTTCAGCCGCGAGCACTCCCGCAACGCCGATATCCGTGGTCGACTCCCCACTGCTGAACAGCATCTCGTTCAATCGCTCGCCCGGACGGATACCCGTATAGACGATATCGATGTCGCTACCGAGCTGCAGTCCCGACAACTCGATCATCCGTCGCGCCAAATCCACGATCTTGATGGGTTGGCCCATGTTGAGTACGTAGACCGACACGTTGGAACCCATTGTTGTGACCGCATGCGCCGCAGCGGTCACAACCAAGTTGCAGGCCTCGCGGATAGTCATAAAGTAACGGACCATGTCAGGATGAGTGACGGTGAGCGGCCCCCCAGCCTCGATCTGGTCCTTAAATTTAGGCACGACTGACCCCTTAGAGGCCAGAACGTTGCCAAATCGAACGGAAATCAGCCGAGTTTGTCGTCCCTCGCGGGGGCAGTTGGCCAACTCACGATCGAGCGCTTGACAATACATCTCGGCAAAACGCTTGGTCAGCCCGAGCATCGAGACCGGCTCGATTGCCTTATCGGTAGAGATCATCACCATGGCTTCCGCGCCAGCCGCAATGGCAGCATCCGCGACATTGATCGAACCAAACACGTTGGTCTTAACCCCCTCGCTCCAGTCGCGTTCCAGAATTGGGACATGTTTCAGGGCAGCGGCGTGGAACACGATATCCGGCTTAAATTCCTGCATCAGCCGTCGAATCCGGTTCATATCGCGGATATCGGCAATACGGCCCTCAACCTTACCTATGGTCTCCTGCGCAGTCAGCGCCTCCATGACAGCATAGAGCGCGGGTTCGGAATTTTCGATGATCAGAAGCCGAGAGGCACCGAAACTGATAACGCGATCGCAGATCTCAGCCCCGATCGAACCACCTCCCCCGGTGACAAGTATGGCCTTGCCACGAATGAAGCGATCTAGCCGGGCATGATCGATCTTCACCGTCGGACGCAGCAGTAGATCCTCAACCGCCACCGGCCTTAGACGCGGCGCCTCACCACTTTCTAGCGAAGGAAGCTGACCGACAATTAGGCCGAGGCGGCGCGCCTGAATGATAAGCGATTCCGGGCACGCGCCCTCCTCGAAGGCGGAAGGTGCCATCACCAATCGCTTGATTGGCCTACCGCGTCGTGCAAAATCGTCAACGATACTTTTTAAGTCCTCGGGGCCGCCAAGGACGGCCGTACCACGAATCAACTGCCCACGATCCGCTCGCGACGGAGACAGAATTCCAATCGGCCAAAGACGCTTGTTAGCCCCGCTCTCGAAACCGCGCAAGAAGATTTCAGCGTCCGCGGCTAGCCCAATAAGAAGTGTTGGGACGGCATCTCGCGCACGAGCCTTGTTTCGGCTTCGCGTAAAACGAAAATAGCGATAAGCGAAGCGCATGCCGCCAAAAAAGAATATCTGAAGAAACCAATAGAGAACGATAGTGATCTTTCCGAAGAAGAAGCCACCATAAGCATCCGGTGCAACCAAAACATAATCAAGCACTAGCAGGACAATCGCTAGAACGGTCGCTACACGAATTATGTTGACGACATCCGGCAGTGAAATGAAGCGCCACTTAGTCGTTGTCAGGTTAAAAATAAAGCAAACTACCACGTTGAGAACAACAAAGGGCGGCAGGATGGTGAACAGGAGCGGCAATCGATCCCGCAGCGCATCAACGTCGAATCGCAGGAGAAAACTGCCAACTACAGCGGCAATCGTCGCCAGCACGTCATGGAGGGCGATCAGTAGATTCCGACTCGTTAGAGTCGACAGACGCTCAAATAGGAAAAATTTCCGGGCCATCAAAGTTGTTATAGCCTAAAAAATCTTATTCATAAGCCAAAACTTCTTAGCATGGCGGAATAACCTAGCAGACAGCAAGCCCACGCTCCATTATGAGAGGTTGCTCCAGTTGCTAGTCGTATTTCCACCACACCAACGGCATAAATACGGATTTATACCTCTCTTGCCCGCGCCCCCCACGCAAGGTAGCTCAATTTGGGCCTGAGGCGTTGAAGCCATTAATGGAACCTGTAAGGATCGGCTCAATGGAGCCCGATCGCCCTAGCCTCATGAGGCGGTCTCCCAAATAGCTTGGGTAAGACGCAGGACCGCTCCAACCCTCTCCCGAGAAACCCTCTCTCACAATCGCAGCAACTCCCGATTTACCTTGGAATGATAAACCCAGATTATGGCAATCCGGTTTAGCCCTCCTCGTCTTACGGCGTCGCTCGCTCCAGCTGACGTCATGGCCATCCTGGCTGCTGCTTCCCTGCCATGGTCCACTACCCTCCCCGCGATCTTTATCGGCCTTTGGCTACTGTCACTAATTCCGATTATCGACCGCGACGAGATCGCCCAACTCGCCACGCGGCGGGCCTGTCTCTGGCCGATTCTCTTTTTTGGTCTAGCGTGCATTGGAATGCTGTGGGCAGAAGTCCCCTGGCCAGCACGTCTATATGCTGTGGGCCCAGTAGCCAAGCTACTAGCGATTCCGCTTCTATTCTACCATTTTCGGCGTTCTGGCCGAGGCATCTGGGTGTTCGTCGCTTTTTTTACATCCTGCGTCCTGCTCATGATCTTATCATGGATCGTCACCATCGATCCACGGCTAGCCTTGAAAGCCGACGCCTATCCGGGCGTTCCAGTCAAAAATTATATCGATCAGAGCCAGGAATTCGCCCTTTGCACCATCGGTGCTCTTTACGTCATCGTCAAGGCAGCCCGCCGCAAACGCTGGCTCATCGTCAGCTTGCTGACGCTATCTACCATCAGCTTATTCGCCAATATGGCGTTCGTCGTCGTGTCGCGGACCGCGCTGGTGACTATGCCGATCATGATTGCGGTGTTCGCCGTCTCGCATCTCACCCGTCGAGGCATGGTCACAGCGCTTGTTTCCATTGGCATTATTGTCACGGCAGTGTGGTTTGCATCACCCAACCTACGGGAACGAGCCGGTACCTTGTTCTCCCAATACCATGCCTACGAAACCACCAACGAGTCGACCTCTATCGGTATGCGGATCGAGTTCTGGCGCAAGTCGCTTCGATTCTTCGCAGCAGCGCCCCTGATCGGACACGGCAGCGGATCGGTCAAATCGCTGTTTGCGGAGGCAGCAGCGGGACAGACCGGCGCCGCCGCCGAAATAGTTGCTAATCCACATAACCAAACCTTTTATGCTGCCGTGCAGTGGGGTATCGTCGGGATCGCGATCCTCTATGCGATGTGGTTGAGCCATCTGCTGATGTTTCGCGGCATCGAACTGCCGCATTGGGTCGGCCTCCTCGTAGTCGCCCAGAATATGATGTCATCGCTGTTCAACTCACATCTGTTCGATTTTCATGCGGGATGGATGTATGTGCTCGGCGTTGGCGTGGCTGGGGGCATGGTGCTTGCAGATCAAGCATCCTCGCCCTCGCTACACCGGCAGGAGAAAGCATCCATATGAAGATCGCCATGATCGGTACGGGCTATGTCGGTCTCGTTTCTGGGGTTTGCTTTGCCGATTTTGGCAACGAAGTAAAATGTGTCGACAAAGATGCAGAGAAGATTGCGGCGCTTATCCGTGGCGAGATTCCGATCTATGAGCCAGGCCTTGACGAACTCGTCGCAACCAATGTTCGTGCAGGCCGCTTAAGCTTCACCACGGATCTGACCGAAGCTGTCGGGACAGCGGATGCGGTCTTC
>Ga0182748_1003874_pt1 | contig 12280 bp, 9 predicted proteins | sample eDN3rd37CKraftOP_FD_128877 | JGI IMG/M metagenome (GOLD analysis project Ga0182748, IMG submission 128877) | Enriched Organic Plus compost microbial communities from Emeryville, California, USA - eDNA 3rd pass 37_C Kraft OP (version 2) (version 2) ...
ATAGCGTCCTGCTTGCTCGCCGCGGAAGATGCTGTGACGGTATGAAAAACCACACTCTTCTTTTCTGAGGGTGACGAAGCTGTCCTGCTGGGTGTCGTATGCTTCAAGAGATACGAACGTATCAGCAAGCTCCTGTCCATATGCACCGATATTCTGCACAGGGGCGGCTCCGACTGTGCCGGGTATGCCAGACATCGCTTCGATACCAGATAGATCGCGTTCGACCATTTGTTTCACAAAAACATCCCATGTTTCACCGGCGCTTACGGCTACGGTCGTGCTTTCATGCGTATCCTCTAGGATTTCAATGCCTTTGATGCGCATGTGTATGATGACGCCAGGAAATCCGCTGTCACGGGCGATCAGATTGCTTCCACCGCCAATGACATAGACAGGCTGACCGAGCTTTTTGCTGTTTTGGTATAGCTGCTGCAGCTCTTCTTCGGAGGTCACTTCGCATACATAATTGGCATTACCGCCAATTCGCATGGTGGTGAGCGTACTAAGAGGTATGTTTGTTTGAATATTCATCGTTAGCGGTATTATAGCCTATTGCAGATATAAATGGTATAATACAGAAAACCCGGATCTGCACAGCAGGTCTGATGGGCGCCCGTAGCTCAGCGGATTAGAGCACTTGTCTTCGGAACAAGGGGTCGTAGGTTCGAATCCTTCCGGGCGTACCAAGGTTTTATTTTTATTTTGCAAGCCCCGTTAGCTCAACTGGATAGAGCGTTGGTTTCCGGTACCAAAGGTTGCAGGTTCGATTCCTGTGCGGGGTACCATGGGTGGTTTTTGGATTGACAATATCCCTGTAAAGTGCTAAATTTACAAAGTCTGATACGGGCCAGTAGCTCAGCTGGTTAGAGCACCTGCCTCTTAAGCAGGGTGTCGAGGGTTCGAGCCCCTCCTGGCCCTCCACGCAAATGCCCCACCTTTTGGTGGGGTTTTTGCGTGGTTGTTTAAGATGAACTTGAATTCTCGACGGGTACCAGAAGTGCCGAGGGCGGGGAGCGCTAGTGGCGGGTGTTTTGTGTCTGTAGCAACGGAATTAGAATATTGGACCTTTTTGATACGGAACGATCGATTTGTAGCTCGATGTCGTGGTAGGTGTCAATCGGTTTGATGCGGCGTTGTTGCCAAGACGGCCATTCGTACCATTACCCCAACAAACAACCGTACCTTTTGCGACGACACAAGTCGATGATTCGCCAGCTGATACACTTATAGACGATTTTGTCGTTGATCCTTCATCGAGATGACCCCCGTTGATGCGCACAGCGGATGGGAAATCGCCTGAACTGACATTATTGCCGAGGCGTCCGCTGGCGCCATTGCCCCAACAAAATACATTGCCGTTGATTCTCGATTGGCCGCCATGCATGAGCGCACAAGCGTGCGAACCGCCAGCGGAAACCGCAGTTGTATAGTAACCGGCGTATGATCCACTGATACGTGCTGGCACCAATTGATTGCCAGACGTTGTATTGAGGCCTGTCCGGCCATTGGCATTATTGCCCCAACAACTGACGTTTGCATTGATGATAGCGCAAGTAAAGTCATATCCGGCTGATACCATGGTTGCATTCGGATTCATATTGTTTGGTCCTTTTGGCGTTCCCGCCGAACCGCCGGTTAGTTTTGACGGATCAGAAGTGCCTGTGGCCGTGTTTTTGCCTGTGCGTCCATTTGAATTATCGCCCCAGCAGTAAATATCGGAATTGGCGACGGCGCAGGCGTGGGTCACTCCCATACTGATTGACGTGACGGCTTTGCCGGTGAGGACGCCGCCCCCACCACTTACCGCAACAGGTGACGTTCGCTGAGTTGTCGTTCCATCGCCGACTTGTTTGCTACTATTGAGTCCCCAGCAATATGCCTGAGAGTTGGCAATTGCACATGTGCCAGTTGCTCCAGCGCTGACTTCGGTGACACGGACACTAGTATATGGTGTGCCGCCAAATGATGTAACGAGCTGAGGAGTTGAATAGTTGGTTGTATTGCCAATGCCGAGCTGACCGTTGCTATTGAGCGCCCAGCAGTAAAGCCGTCCGTCACTGATACCGCAAGTATGCTTCGCTCCGTCGCTTACTTTGGTGAAGGCTTTGCCAGCCATGCTTGGCAAAGCGATCGGGGAGTACTTTTCGTCGGTGCTGCCGATGCCGAGCTGTCCGTAGTTGTTTTTGCCCCAACAGTAGATCTGCCCATTGACGACTGCGCACGAATGACCCTCGCCGGTGCTGATAGGTCCGGTTGCTGCGTATGTGCCTTCAGTCGTACCGATAGGTGTGGAGCCGCCCGTTCCTGTGACAGTCGGATACGTTTTCGTATGAAGCAAGGCAGTGCTGCCATCAGCTAATTTTCCATACGAACCATCACCCCAGCAGAGCAATTGTCCATTTGCAACGACGCAGCCATGATCCTCTCCGGCGGCAATTGCCGTAGCAACCTTGCCCGCTAGTCCACTGGATTCATTGAGGTTAACGAAGTATACCCATCCACCGAGCGATCCGGTTCCGGTGTAGATATTGCCTGGCTGGCCCGCGCATCTACCCTTCCCACGGTCGACATAACAGAACAGACCAGTGAGGCCCATTGAGTTGATATTATCGCCATTGTCAGCATACGTGACGTCAACATCCGTGCGGGCTACCCACGGCTCTCCCCAAGAGTCGATCCAGAACAGACCAAAGGCTGGTGTCGTGCCGAAGCAAACAAGCGATGTGTGCGCCATCAGGCAGGTTTCATTTGCCGACAGATTCCAGGATTCCGGATCGACAAGTTTGCCACTGAGAGCTCCTCCCGGTTCATAGCCGTTCGAGTAATTCGCTACACATGGATTGAGCGGCACAAGAGTCAAACTGGCCGCCGAAAAGAGCACGCTATTACACCAAAGATCAATCGGCGCACGCACCCCCATGCAGTACAGCTTGCCTTCTGCTAGCAAGCAGGAGTCGTGCGAGCTAGCACCGACGTGCAGCGCTCTTTTGCCGGCAAATGGACCAGTGTTGTCGCTGTAACCTTTAATAAGTGTCGGATAGGTATAGCTTGGGTAGTCGTAGAAGCCGGTCGGGACACAAATAATAACACATATTTCAACAGGACCACCACCGGTCAGTTGCCTGAATTCGCCATAGCCCCAACAAGCAACGGCACCTTCGGCTGTCAGTGCGCAACTATGCTCAAAAGAGGTTGCAAACAACCAGATTGCCTGGGCAGGATTGTTCCAAGATGCGGTACTGATCTCAGTTATTATTTTGCCCGCCAAAGGACCTGAGGAGGTGCGAGGAACGTTTGCCGTAGGCGTCTTGACGCTGCCACCGCCAGAGCCGAGCTGGTTGGCGGAGTTACTGCCCCAACAATAAGGCTCGCCATCGGCAATAGCACAGACGGCCGATATACTGACGGATACATCCGTAACGGTTTTGCCGGCGAGTGCCCCTTGGACTTTGGTAGGATTGGCACGATTGGTTGTCGTTCCGTCTCCGACAGTTCCATATGTGTTGACTCCCCAGCAGTACAAGTCGCCGTTCGCGATCGCACAGTCCGTCGCATCGTTTCTGATTTTTGTAATCGGTGTTCCGGTAGCAACCGGGTATTCGTTGAATGTATCTGGCATAGTTGTTTTGATCTTTTTACGAATCGTATCGACTTTTTGGCCTGCGCTATTCAGTCGCTCGACGATGCCTGTCGAAACAATTGTCAATGTACCATTGGATTTGACAGGGGTGTCAACAGAAAAGGTTGTACGGTATTCGTTGTTACTTGTCAGATAAGGGGTGGAACCGTTGGTTGTGCCATTGCAGGCTTTCATCGGCGTCAGCTCGGTCCAATCGTTTGCATTTGCCTCAATACAGCTGTTCGCGTAGGTAATGCCTGCACGCGCCGCTTCGCTTGCCAATGCGTTGAAATTACGTGAACTGAGAGTGACTGATGTAGTAGCCGTAAATTGAAGATAAGTCGTGGATATGATAGCAATACCAAGTCCCAACATGATTGTTGCTGGTAATATAAAACCTTTATGCCAGATGTTTCTCATAGCGTCGTTCCATTTAACCTCGTTATGCGTATTGAGCCTGTTTCTTTTTCACTACCCGTGCCAGCCGTTAGAGTAATGACGATCGTCTGCGAATTGCCAGGTGCGGATGTATTGACGTATTGATCAGCGATAGTGTTTGAGCTACTCGGAGTCTGATAGTAGTCAACTCGGAAGTCTGTGACATTTTCGAGAAGCTTTGCGTCACGAGGGGCATTTGCGCATGGTCCCGATGTGACGCCGTTGGCGCATGACGTCTTTTGCGCGATAATATCGTCGTCTGAGCAACGAGGCATGTCTGTATTGGCAAGTGTGCGTCGATACAGATTTCCGTCACGAACGAAGTAGATGAGTGCATTGATGATTGGCGTTTGGCAATCATCTTGATATACCAGTGTGCGCGATGCATCGTCATCTAGCTCCGGCAATTCCGACGTTGCATAGACACTAGCGATCAATACTCTGCTCGAAGCACCGCTTCCTGTCCATGTCCATTGCGTCGGGCTACTGACATTGTTGTTCGATCCGGATGGATCATTCACGATAGACGTGTTGGTATCGTGAAAGCTAATAGCTAGCGAAACTTCACTCTCGATATCTCTTAGCGCGCTTCGAACATTGCCGGTCTGGATGATCGATTTCAATGCCTTGTTATTTGATGTGTATAGGCTTTCCACGGGCGTAAATAGAATACCGAGGAGAATGCCGGTGATCAGCAAAACAACAATGAGCTCGACGGCCGTAAAGCCTTTACTGAATGAATTATTTAACGAAAGACGCATGTGATACTCTCTCCGATCCGTATATTACCGTCGATACGATTTTTGCTGGTGCCGATGAAGAACAGCCTTGAGGGTAAAATACACGTAACTCCTGAATGGTGTTGCTTGGCATACCGAGTCCGTTTAAAGATTCTTTTGCCAGTCCGCTACTCGGTGAGCCGTCTCCAAGCCACTTCGGTTCAGTACCGGAAGCACTGGTGGCGATAATACTGCCGGGCGCATCGGGATTGTCGACGAGATTATTCTGACTCGTACCGCCGGTCTGGCAAGCTGTCGTTGTTATGGGTATCAGTGCTCGCGACGTGATTTTGCTGAGATTTGACATGGCTATATCATTGGCAACCGCTTGACGCGTGATATGCACCTGTTGTGAATTCCCAGTCATGAACATTTGAAAAAAGAGCGTCGCGAAAACAGAAATCACGATCAATGTGACAATCAATTCAGTAACTGTAAAACCCATATCTGATCGCACATCCACCATAATGCTATTGTTTATAATAGCAAAGTACAACAAAATACAACAAAAATCTTGATATTTATGTCTTTTTGACCAGAGATTTTTTCGAGGAAGATTTTTTATCTAGGTTTTCTTGGTTGTGGTTTTTTTGGGCGGGTGCGGCAGCTTTTCTTTCGGCCATTTCGACTCGTCAAAGCCGAGCCAAATCAGCCAGACTACAGGCATAAAAATCGCGAGGAGCACAAACCATCCCTCTTTGCCGAGTTTTTTGCCAATATGATACGCCGCAATGTAGAGGAAAATAGTAGGGATAATCCAGAGAAACGGAACAAGGCCGAAAAGCACCCAGAAACCTTGCTGGTTGCCAAGTTCAAGCAGTTTCCAGACATTGTAGACCGGTACCCATGCCGCCCATTGATGAGCTCCAGCCTTCTTGAAAAGTCGGCCCAGAAGAAAGGCGCCTATCACATAGGAGATAATCGCAAAGAGGACGAAAGCGAGAAAAACCGCTCCGACAACTTCGGGGCTGGCATATTCCGACCATCGAACATCACTGCTATAAGTATGCTTGTCCATGCGTTCTCCTTACGGTTTCATTGTAGCATACGCCTCTGTATGATAACCTGAACAGAGATGGCAAAGATACTCAGTGGCAGCGAGTTGGCGGCATATATGAAAGAGCGCCAAGCAAAACAGGTGCGCGCGTTGCGCCAGGCGCATCATGTGTTTCCGAAGCTGGCAATCATCCAGACGGTCGATAATCCCGTTATTGATGCCTATGTCAGACTCAAACAGGCATATGGTTCGGATATTCTGATCGATGTCGATGTGTACAAGATCGATCAAGCTGATTTGCTTGGCGTCGTCGAACGCCTTAACAAAGATGATTCAGTGCACGGTATCATCATTCAGTTGCCGCTTGCTGACGAGACCGGTACTCAGCTAGCCGTCGATTCGGTCGCTCCTGAAAAAGACGTTGATGGGCTCGGTGAAAATGCCATTCTTGATCCAGCGACTCCGTTGGCAATTATTTGGTTGCTTGCTGGATATGGCGTGGAATTGCGTGATAAAAAGATAGCTATCGTCGGAAATGGGCGACTGGTTGGAGCGCCACTTTCTAAATTGTGGCGAGCCAGCGGTTATGACATTACTGTATTCGATGAAAACAGCCATGACATGAAGTCTCGGCTGCCGCTTTTTGATGTGATTGTCACCGCTGCGGGCGTGCCGAATCTAATTGAGTCGTATGATGTGAAACGAGGAGCTGTAGTGGTCGATGCCGGTACGGCCGCCGAACATGGCAAAATTGTCGGAGATGTTTCGGCGGATCTGCGCGAGCGCGACGATTTGACGATAACTCCCGTCAAAGGAGGTGTCGGACCGCTGACAGTGACAGCACTGTTTGACAATGTTATTCGCGCAGCTCAAGCGGCCATCAAAAAGCAGGACTAAACTGATCGAGAATATCCGTTAGATTAAAGCCCCAAGACTTCCTTGACGCGCTCAACTACCTGGCTAGGTGTCAGCTCGGCTTTGACGATATAACTTTGAATTCCAAGTTCTTTGAGTTTTTTCGGAGATTCTTCAACGCCTAGGTTGGTGAGAATGATGACAGGAATGTTTTTGCCCCATTCCTGAGAACGGATGTGCTCCAGGGCTTCATCGCCATTCATCTCGGGCATTTGCAAGTCGAGCAGAATCATATCCGGCCGAAACGACTCAACCATGGTAATTCCGGATTTACCATTGTCGGCTACCTGAACTTCAAAACCATCAGCTTCAAACTTCATGCGGTACATTTGGTTGATTACGGCGTCGTCTTCGATAATAGCGATTTTTGTCATATGAAAATCATAGCACATTGCCGCGATGAACGAGTAGAATGATGGTACTATAATTTAACGTCAGGCAAACTGGTTACTATCCATTGTGTCAGTTAAGTCGTGGCGGTTTCGGGCGATGTCCGTGCACCTTACACATGAGGAGGATCGGTGAACGAAAAAACGCAGGAATATTGCGTGCGTGCACTCATGCGTACGATGATCTGGTGGGGACGACTGTGGGACGAGTCCAGCGCGTGTCTTTCGCGAGCGTTTGGGGGACTGTTGACGCGCCTTGTATTGTCACGTCCCGGTGGTTTCGTACTGCATCGGTTGCGTATACGCGTCGGGCATTTCTAGCCGATCCTTATTCGATTGCAGGGTGGTGAGTTACTCGCCACCCTCTTTTCTTTTTGACATGATACAATCGATATGGTTTTTAAAACGAACATCTCATCGTTTTTGGGAAAGGTAAAATCGATAGAAGGTAATTGTGATTCGGATGACAGAGACAGAAAGACTATGTACCGCTAACGGTGCTGAGTGTTTTGGGAATGTAGAGCTACTTTCAAGCGGGGTTGGTCGCACAGAGATATCGTATGGTCCCAGCAACAAAGCCATGCTAAAAAAAATGCTTCCGTTTCGAGCTCGCTTCGTCAAGGAGATGAACTGGTTGCCGGAAGAAATAGTAGACAAAACCTATTTTGAGGAAGCGCTTCCTTGGTTGAAAGATCTGTCCGCAGATGGGCGGCAAGATGTCGATTTTTATGATGTGTTGGACACGACTCTACATCTTGCTCTCATGGATCGCGATACGGATGAAATCATTGCCGGTCTTCGTTTGACCTGCATTCCTTCCATCGAAGATTCGTTGAGCTGGGGGATGTTGAAAAATAGCGATGATATGAAACGGCAGGCCTACGAGAAGAAGGAGTTGGACAATACGCTTGTCATGGACCGGTTGAACAGGTTTGCCGCTGATGGCAATGTCTGGGATTTAACACGACTCGTAAATCCTTTAGATGGGGGGACGGATTTTGCCAAAGTCGTTGGCGGCATGATGGAACTTTTCGCGACGGCATATGGAGTCATGAGGAAGAACACTCCTCCAGAAGAATGGAATGACATCCGTTGGGTTTTTAATGGGACAGGAATGGTGAAGGCGGCACTTGAACATCTGCAGATACAGCATGATGTGCTTGCGAAAGGACAGGTTAGTAAAAAAGATGTCGATGCATATGGCAATGTTATTAATTCATATTTCTGTGTCGTTGCGCCGGAGTCTGCCTTGAGATACATACAGGATCATGCGCACGAACAAGACTTTGTTTTTCCTTATCAGCATACAGAGAATGGACTGAAAAAAGCTAATGCTTTATAATCCATCATAAGGTGGATACGCAGTCAGTAATTGGTATTATTGCGCTTGGAGTTTCGATAATTACTATCGTGCTGTTGGGCTCGGTAGTATTATTGCAAAACTTGCGCGATAGGCTGCATATCGTATTTTTTGCACTTTCTTTGTCCGGGGCTTTTTGGATACTGACAAATCTTGTCTATAAGGTTGTAGAACCTTCTGGTATCAAATATGTTGCTGCGCTTTTGAGCTATGGAGTGGCGGGTTTTGCTGCACTGTTTTTTTTGCTTTTTTGCATCAGGTTGGCACGAGCAAGGGTTGCGAGAAAAACGCTCTACATCATTACGGCGATCGGTATTATTACTTCGATAGCATCATCTTTGCCGAATAGTATCACGACAGGTGTAACGGAAGACAGCGGATTAATTACGAATATGCCGTCGCTTGCTGCATATGGCATCTATGTGTTTTCGTATCTTGGCGGCGGCTTGATACTACTGCTACGAGCGCAGAAGCGTTCAAAAGGCATAGAGCGTATCAGGATGTCTATCATCCTCTTGGGATTACTAGGGACGGCAATCGTCGGTATGTTCTTTAATCTTGCGTTGCCTCTGATGGGCGATTACAGATTCGTCTACATTGGTCCAATGTCAACGCTCATATTCGTTTCATCATGCACTTACGCGATAGTTCGCCACCAGCTGTTCGATATCAAACCGGCAGTCGTCCGGACAGTAGCCTATACATGTTCACTATTGACGTTGTCTCTGGTGTATTACTTGCTCGCGTACGTTTTTTCTACGCTGATCTTCAGCGGGCAAATGACGGACTCTATCAGTGTCAGTCCGGTCAATATCTTTCTTGCATTGATTTTGGCTTTTCTTTTTCAGCCTATCAAGCGCTTCTTTGATTCGGCAACCAACAGAATATTCTATAAGGCTACATACAAAAGTGAAGATTTCTTTGCCGAAATAAGTCGGTTATTGTCGTCGACGATTGATTTGCGCGGACTCTTGGAGCGGGCTGCGAATGAGCTTACGAATACATTCAAGGTCGAGCAAGCAATGTTCTTTCTGTATTACGAAAAAGAAGGAAAGCAGCACTTTATGTCTGCCGGTACACGCGGTTATTCTCATTTACCTATTCACGATGCGCGGATGTTGGATGATTTTGTCACAAAGACGAACGAATCAATCATTTTGACGTACTTTATTGGTGACATAGACGAGAATGTGCGCAAGATGCTTGTAAGCCACAAGGTGGCGTTGGTCATGCCACTTTGGCAAGGAGACAAGATTACGGGGTATGTTCTCATGGGGGATAAGCTAAGCGGTAGCTATACGAAGCATGATTTGAGCGTGATCCGTGCCATCAGGGATGAATTAGTCATTGCGATACAAAATGCACTGTCACTGTACGAAGTCAAAGAACTCAATGCGACATTGCAGCAGCGTATCAATGTCGCAACTAGAGAACTGAGGGCGTCGAACAATCAGTTGAAGCATCTAGATCAAATAAAGGATGAATTCATCAGTATGGCTAGTCATCAATTGCGTACACCGCTCACCAGTGTCAAGGGGTACCTCAGCATGGTGCTTGATGGCGATGCCGGTAGCGTGACGCCGAAGCAGCAAAAGCTATTGCTCGAAGCATACAATAGTAGCGAACGCATGGCTCGTCTGATCGCTGATTTCTTGAATGTCTCGCGATTGCAGACGGGCAAGTTTGTACTCGAAAAAGAACCGATCGATATTAAAGAGATTGTCAAGCAAGAAGCGGACAATTTGGAATTGATCGCTAAAACCCGCAAGATAAAATTCCGGCTAAAAATCGCCGATGACGATATGCCGCTCATAGCAGATGGAGCGAAGATTCAACAGGTAGTCATGAATTTCATCGATAACGCGATTTACTATTCGCACCAAAATAGCACGGTTATTATCAAACTTGAACGGTTGAAAAACAGCGTGGCATTTACGGTTGTTGATACAGGCATTGGTGTTGCCGAGGCAGACCAGCCGAAATTGTTCCACAAGTTTTATCGCGCCAAGAATGCGCGCAAACAACGTCCTGATGGAACGGGGGTTGGTTTGTTTATGGCGCGGCGTGTTATCGAAGAGCATGGCGGCAAGATTATCTTTAGTTCTCGCGAGGGTAAAGGAAGTACGTTTGGGTTTAAGCTGCCGCTAGCCGCGGAGGAGTTGACATGACACGCGGTTATCCCGGCGATTTGATGACCCCGTATTTTTCGGTTGCCGTCATCAATCAGGACACGATCGCAGGTATCGAAACACTTCATATTCGTACGAAAGACCGGTTTCATAAGTGGCAACACTTACTTTCGCGTCAAACAATAAATCTTTTTGCGCGGACACTTGACAGATACCTTAGCAAGCGTCCGCATCTTGATTTTGATCACCCGAGCAATCATGTTCGTCGAATTGTCCATTTTCCTCCGGCTTTTCAAGCTTGGACGGCATATATGCCTGGCGGGTTTGCAACCTATTCCGTGCATAATCCTGATCACAAACGGTTGTATAACGGCAAAAAAATCGATTACATTACGCGCAATCTTTTTCGTCATTCTCTCGATGCGATCGGCCTGAGATCGAGAGCATATACAATGGCATGGTTCGTTCATTTCGCCATGCGATCACGAAAGCATATCAATTGGGTATCAGTTGCTGCCGGTACCGGCCAGCCGGTTTTTGATGCTGCGAGGATCCTTGTTGCCGAAACGACGTTTTACTTGTGCGATCGTGATAGCGAGGCGTTGCGCTTTGCGCGTCAACTTGCAAAAACATACGATATCACTGACGACTACTTATTCACTTCCCGGTTTGATGTGACGCGTGAAGGTGTGCTAGAAAAAATGATAGATGATACTGGAGCCGATGTGGTGGATGCGATGGGTTTCTTCGAATATCTTGATGACGATCAGATGGTGACCGTATTGGCGATAGTCAACAACACCTTAAAATCCGACGGCATCTTTCTGTTCTCGAATATGCTTGACAGCCGTCGTCAACTCAATTTACACAGAAGAGGCATGGGCTGGCCGGATGTTATCGTACGCAGCCCGGAGGTAGTTGCATCGCTCATGGATAAGGCGGGTATAGCGAAGAATAGGCGCATGCTTCTTCTTCCGGATGACGGTGTTTATGGCGTATATGTCGTAAAGGGGGCGGGTAGGCGGTATGTCGAGTGATTTTTTCGAACACATCTCATTGCTCGTTACCATCTGCGCGCAGATCAGTCTCATTCTTTTGCTACTCAGTTCTCGTCGTCACGCGCTAGTGCGCTGGGTGCTGATCGCACTGGCGACAACATGCGTGATCTGGCCAGCTGGAATTCTGATCTTCATTTCTCAAACAGATAACATAACTCTCGCAACGACTGTTGCGCAGATTTATTATCTCGACGGGGTCCTTATCGGGGTGTTGCTTGTTGTGCTGTCTCATCTTATACCATACCGGCGTCAAATTTCACTCAAACTTATGCTGCTTCTTTCGGTCATCGTGGGCGTCATTACGGCAATTGTTCTTTTGCCAAACGGTATGATAGAGTCTGTTCATTTAAATCCAGATCACAACTCCGTTACCCTTAATACACCGCTCTATGTGACTTATGTCGTCTTCTTTGCTCTTGTCGTAGGTATTACGCTGTATAGGTTTATGAGGGGGTATCGCAGTGCTATTCGAGAGCGACAACTCCAGGTGGCGGCACAAACGCGCACGGTGATCATCGGTCTTGCGATTGCGATGATATTTGGATGTTGGTTTAATGTTCTGTTGCCGTTTTGGGGAGATTATAGCTATATGTGGG
>Ga0182748_1003875_pt1 | contig 12279 bp, 12 predicted proteins | sample eDN3rd37CKraftOP_FD_128877 | JGI IMG/M metagenome (GOLD analysis project Ga0182748, IMG submission 128877) | Enriched Organic Plus compost microbial communities from Emeryville, California, USA - eDNA 3rd pass 37_C Kraft OP (version 2) (version 2) ...
AGGCCAACAATGAAAACCTTGTTGAACGAAACCGGATACCGCACACTTATGGAGTTCTTGATTTAAGGTCAGAAGATATACAAGCAGGTTGGCACCTGCTTTTTTATTTTAGAACGACTTAAGCCGTAATGCGCTGTCATTTGTGCCTTATTGCGTTGACGACCGGGCACAAGTTCCCCTACCCATCTCGCTATCTGGGCGAGACAGGTACAACTCGTGCCACCCGCAAGTCAACCCTCGGAGGACCTCGCTTTGGAAGAATCTCAATCGTAACTAAAGTACCTTCTTGGCAACAAGGACATATACGCAGCTGCGTCTTAACTACTGTACCTGAACGAAGAACAACACCCAATGATGCCTGCAAGTATGGAAGCTTAGCGCGTTTCCAACTGCTGCTCAAAATTCCATAATGACGAATACGGACAAAGCGACGAGGTAAAATATGTAAGCTAAAGCGACGAACAAATTCTTCGTTGGATAAGGTCATCGTTTTACGCACCCCTGCCATGCGGTAATCCTTATACCCAAAGGAGGTGCCCTGATCGGAAACACCCACAATACGATGATTGCTGATAGCGACCTTGTGCGTATAACGTCCCAAATATTCGATGACCTGCTTAGGGCCTCCAAACGGACGCTTGGCATACACCACCCAGTCTTTGGCGAACAAACTGTCCAACAAAGATCTGTCTGATACCCCTGCATGACGAAGGACACTGACATATTTGGCCCGAAAAACCTTGCCCATGGCTTTCACCGAAAACAGGAACTTCCCGCTTTTCAACTGCTTGCGCCAGTTGCCCCCGCTGTCAACTCCGCCACCGGGAACGATGCAGTGCAGATGTGGATGCAGGGTGAGGCTTTGACCCCAGGTGTGCAACACACCTATCATCCCCAATTGTACGCCTTCCGTTTTCCCAAATTGATGCAGTGTAGACCAAGCCGTGCTGAACAGGCTGTCGTAAACGAGCTTGGGATGTTGCAGCGACAGGCCGTGCAACGTATCAGGAAGCGTGAAGACGACATGGTAATAACTACAGGGTAAGAGCTCTTCGCCCCGCTGCTGTATCCATGCTTCACGTTTGTGTCCCTGACACTTCGGACAATGACGATTGCGACAACTGTTGTAACTGATGCTAATATTACCACAGGCATCGCAGGCATCGACATGTCCTCCCAATGCCGATGTGCGACAGTGTACGATCGCACGCAGGGTCTTTTGTTGATGGACGGTAAACCCGGAATCATCCAATACCACCCGCCGTACAACATCCGCTACTTCGTAGCGCGGCTGCATCGTGCAAAAACAGTATCCAAAGGACTATGGGGCAATGTATCCGGTGTTTGACAACAATGCAGGTACACCATCGTACTGTCTATATTGGCGTGCCCCAAAAGCTTTTGAACAGTAATGATGTTGACACCATCTTCCAGTAGATGTGTGGCGTAACTATGTCGAAGCATATGGGTATGCACATCTTTGAGGATACCCGCCCGTTTACAGACCGTCTTGATCACCCATTGTACCCCGCGCTGACTGTAGCGGCTGTCAAAGCCTTGTCCGGTGGGATTGCCCGTGCCTTCAAAAAGGTACTTGACCGGACGATCGACAGCAATGTAGCTCTTGATACCACGGATCAGATGTACGCTCAAAGGGACGTAACGATCCTTGTTCCCCTTGCTCTGTACAATGTGCAAAAGGCACCGGTCAAAATCCAGATGGCTCAATTCAATATTACGGACTTCCATACAGCGAAGGCCGCAGCCATAAAGCAAGCCGATCAACAGTTTGTGCTTCAACAGATCCGAACTTTGCAACATACGCCAGATCTCTTCCCGACTCAGGATCACAGGCAATTTCTTCGCCCGCTTGATCGCCGGCAACTTCAGGTAATCGTAAGGAAGCCCCTCACTCTTCAACAAAAAGCGAAGGCCATAAACGGTATGCTTGAAATACGTCTGGCTGGGTGTTTGGCTTCGTTGCTGCAGTTCGTAGAGATAGTCCTGTACCTGCTCAGGATCAAGATCCGTAGGAAGGCACTGAAAATGTAATGCCATGGATGCAACATGACGGCTGTAGCTTTCAAAGGTCTTTCTGCTACGACCCAAAATCGAAATATTGCGCTCGAAACGTTGCAATAAACCATCAAATCCCGTAACTTCACGGCAGGCGCGGTGAAGGAACTTGTTGTACCTTAATACTTCCGGTGCTTTTTTTTCGTAACCATAATCTTATTATTTTAGTAAATCATAAAGCTATGGTTTATAAGCGACAGAAAGGCTACCGGAGGTTTAGTTCAACACGGTATTGCCAAAAGCGGGGCTGAACGGCTTCGATTGGACATTTGTGCAAGGTTCAACATTTGTTTTTCTATTGAACTTTTGTGCTAAAAACCCCCGCCCATCGCCAATACGCGGCCCGTTGAGAGGAAATCCCTCCGGGCTTCCCTCTCAACGGATCAGGCGCTTGCCGGAGTACAGCCCTTCGGGACTGTCCTCTAACACGCGCTTGGAGCAATGCTCCAGCACGTGCGCCAAGCGCGTGATCCGTTACAGGCAATGTTACACAACCGCACTACCAACTCAATAAAAGAGCTACTTGAGAACATAATAAAAATTTAATCAATATGGCAAAAACAATATTGAACAAAGTAGAAACAAGAGGACACGTAAGACACGGCTAGTTATAATCCTGTCACATGTTTAGTTTTACAAAATTATCGCAATCCCGAACGTATGCACTTTGGTGCATTGCGGGCGTTGAATGATGATAGAGTTGATGCATGAAAGGAATGGGCTTTGGTTCTCGTAATGGAAGTACCAATGGAATTTTAATTAGAAACCGATAATCATTCCAAATTGCTAATGAATGAAATTTAAGACTGAAAATATTGTAAATTTGATTTAAAAAATTTTTAAAAAATATTATGAAAGTAGCACTTTTTGTCCCTTGTTATATAGACCTTATCTATCCCGAAGTTGCAATTGCCACGTTGGAATTATTAGAAAAACACAACATAGAAGTTGTCGTTCCACTTAATCAAACCTGTTGCGGACAGCCGACTGCCAATGAAGGAGATCAAAAAAATTCGGCAAAGATGGAAAAAGTTTTTGCTCAAAACTTTCAGGATTTGAACGTAGATTATATCGTTGGTCCTGCCGGAAGTTGCGTGAAACAAATAAAACTTCATTTCGATGCCATCGAGCAAACTGAAAAAGTAACGGCAATGCGGGCAAAAACAATTGAGTTAGTGGAGTTTTTCACAGATGTTCTGAAAATCACGGATTTTTCTGACTTATCATTTCCGCATACAGTCGCCATTCACAACAGTTGCAGTTCTATCAGAGGATTGCACATCAGTTCTCGCTCCGAATGGCAGGAACCTCGCTTCAATAAAACAGAAGAACTTTTGAAAACCATTCAGAATATCAATATCAAACACATCAACAGACCCGATGAATGTTGTGGTTTTGGCGGAACGTTTTGTGTAACCGATGAAGCAGTAAGTGCCAAAATGGGACAAGACAAAGTTTCGGATTATGTCGGTAACGAAATTGAATACGTCGTTTCGCCAGATATGTCTTGCCTGATGCACCAAAAAGGCATTTCGGACAAAGAAAAAACTGGATTGAAATTTCTACACGTGGCTCAGGTGTTGAATAACGGACCGTTTTGATAAAGAAGACACGAAGTTAATTGACAAAAAAAGAAATAGAAAATGAAAAAAGTCAATATAGAAAAAAACGCAGCGGCATTCATCTATCAGGACGATGTTCACGTAACGGAACACGACAAAAACCTGTGGAATGCAAGAGTAAAAAGAGATAAAGCCGCTTCCGAAATTCCCGAATGGGAAGAATTGCGAAATCTCGCTTCTGCCATCAAAGAGCATACACTTACACATTTAGACAAATACATTGAGCAGTTTGTAGAGAATGCCGAAAAAAGAGGTATCAAAGTTCATTTTGCAAAAGACGCCATTGAGCATAATGCCATTGCCTACGAAATTTTGAGCAGCCATAATGTAAAGAACATCATCAAAAGTAAGTCGATGTTGCAAGAAGAATGCGGAATGACACCTTTTCTGGAAGAAAAAGGAATAAATGTTTTAGAAACCGATTTGGGAGAACGGATACAACAGTTGTCGGGTCAGCTTCCCAGTCATATTGTAATGCCGGCCATTCATCAAACCAAAGAAGATGTAGCAAAATTGTTCGCAGAAAAAATTGGAACAGATCCTAACGATACCGACCCAAGCTCATTAAATACCGCTATGCGGAACAATGCCCGACCAAAATTTTTGGTTGCCGATGCGGGAATGACGGGAGGAAATTTTGCTATTGCCGAAACCGGAACTTTTGTTGTTTGTACCAATGAAGGAAATGCCGACCTCACCGCAAGTTTACCGCCTTTACACATTGCCAGTATCGGTATTGAAAAAATATTGCCCAAAGTAGAAGATTTGGGTGTTTTTATACGCATATTATCCAGAAGTGCTTTGGGAACTCCGGCTACGCAATACACTTCGCATTTTTCGGGACCGAGAGCAGGTTCGACAATGCACATTATTTTAACCGACAACGGACGGAGCAAACGTTTGGCGATGGACGAATTTTGGACTTCGCTGAAATGTATTCGTTGCGGTGCTTGTATGAATACCTGTCCTGTATATAGACGAAGCAGCGGTTTGGCGTACAGTGCTACTTATTCCGGACCGATTGGTATTATTATTGACCCCACTTTTGACCCAAAAAAATATTCCGAATTGCCATATCATTCCTCTTTATGCGGTTCGTGTACCGAAGTTTGCCCAGTACACATCAACATTGCCGAACAGATTATGGACTGGCGTAAAGTGATGATGAAAAACAAGGAAGTCGATTTCAGCCGGAGAATGGCGTTTAAAGCAGCAGGCGTAGTATTGAGCAATCCGAAGTTGTTCCGTGTAGTAGAAAAAGTAGCATATAATGCTATCAATATTTTACCCGAAGCCATCACCGAAAACAAAACCCTCGACCCTTGGGCGGCACACCGCAAACTGCCCGATGTAAAGAAAGAAACTTTTAGGGATTGGTATATTAAAAACAGAAAAAGCAATGAGCAATAAACAAGAATTTTTACAATCGGTACGGGAAAGTTTGAAAAAACGCACCAAAATCGAATACCCCAAAATCCCGACTTACGAAAAGGAGAATGTGGATTTGAAATCCCTTTTTGAAATAAATCTGAAATTGGCAGCGGTAGATTTTTACGATGTTTCTTCTGTGGAAGAAGCTCAAAAAATAATGCAGGAAAAACTGCCTGACACAAAAGTTGTTTGTTCAGCTACCGATGAGTGGAAAGGAAATAAAGACATCAACAAAATCGCTCGTCCGCAAGATTTGGCAGATGTGGATTTGGGAATTTTCCGGGCTGAATTTGGCGTTGCAGAAATGGGAATGGTTTGGGTAACGGAAAAATCGCTGAAAGTGAATGCTATCGGGTTTTTGTCGCAGCATTTAGCCGTGCTATTAGACCCTGCCAATATTACCGAAAATATGCACACTGCTTACAATATTCCCGGTTTATTCGATGTGAACTACGGCTGTTTTGTAATGGGACCATCAGCAACTGCCGACATCGGAGCGGTTTTGGTTCGTGGTGCACAAGGAGCAAAATCTTTGACTTTGTTTTTTCTGAAGAAATAAAAAACCTGCGGAAAATCCATATTTATAGAATTTTCAGCAGGAATACTATTTTTACTATAATTGTATTTTAAAAATGTTTCAATAAAAAAAGGCTGTTCTCTGACTTGAGAATAGCCTTTTTGATGATGATATGTATGCATACGGTTAATACCCTCAGAAGAGCTTTAGTGTCTGTTTTTCCACCTGTTGGGCATTAAGTCACTGTATTTTCCTTCGTACTCAGGATCATTAATTTTATAAAGGACATCGGTAAGCCAATCCTGTGGATCTACCTCATGCTTTTTACATGTTGCAAACAGGGAAAATATCGTGGCCGCATTCTGTGCTGTTTGATGTGTTCCGCTAAACAAACTATTCTTGCGGGATAATGCAATCGGCCGCATGGCATTTTCAATCTCGTTCGTATCGAGTCTGAGATCTCCGTGCAACAGGTAATAGTACATGTTATCCCATAATTTCAAGGCATAGGCTATGGCCTTTCCGATCGGGCTGCGGGGCAATACTTTCGGATATTCCTGTTGCATCCATTCTTTCATTTTATCCAATATCGGTTTTACCTGTTCATTTCTGAGCATCACGATTTTATCCTCGGCCATAGGTGGATCAGATTCACGGATTACTTTTTCAACGGCATACATGGATGCAATATAGTCTATGGCTGTTTTTGCACGGGCAAGATCATTCTGCGCACTTTCGTCGAATTTACGCCTGATATGGCTCATGCAGTATAGGTGCCGTATCGGGCTGTCAATCTTGCCCAATGCTTTTTCGTACCCTCCGAAGGCGTCTGTCTGGAGCACCCCCTGAAAGTCCTTTAACATTTCTGCAGGATGGATGTGTTCACGGCTGGTACAATATTGAAAAAACAGCAGCCCGGAGGCCGGTGAATGAAAGGACCACATGTACCCATTATGGCATGATCCTTTTTTCTCTCCCCGGAGCACTTTATATGTCGTCTCGTCGGACTGCAGATATCTGCTTCCCAATGTTTCTTTCCTGAGCGCATTGTAAATTGGCTCTAATGCGCGGATGGTTGCGGCAACATTGTCCGAGAGTGTGGAAGCTGATATCGGGATACCCTGCCGGGCAAACATCTGTTTCATCCGGTAAAGGGGCAGGTGATATTGATACTTGTTGACCAATAGGAAGGCCAATACAGATTCGTCAAAAAAGCCTCCCTTTACCGTACGTGATGCTGCCGGAGCTTCTTTGATCCCCGGACGGCTGATATCCTGACTGTCGATCAGCGCCCATTTGCGACGGATGATCCGCTTGACCCACATTTTCATCGGGTCGATAACGAGTACCTCACAGGAATCGCTACCGATTATTTTATAACCCGAGAGATCGCCCTGCGGGTCGATGACCACTTCTTTACGTTCGAGATGTTCAGGTAAAAGCATACGTTTTGCTCTGCGTACGCTCTTGTTATCTTTAGCCTGTCGTTCGTTGATCTCTTCTTTCAGTTCTTCTGCTATCTGCTCAACCAGCGCACCGGGAGCGGATAGACCGAACAGCTCCAGCTGTCCTGCCATGGTGCGCTTCACCTGTCTGTCAGACTTCAGGCCGAACAGCTGCCGGCGGAGGCTATCCAGGCTATGTAGCAGTTCTTCCTGCTTTGCCAGAAGCGTATCTCTTTCACTTAAAAGACTACTGTTCTCGCTCTGAAGATCACTGTTCTGGTTTAAAAGGCTACTGTTCTCCTTATGAAGACTATTGTTCTGATCGACCAGAACTGCATTTTTCTGCAGGCTGGCTTCATAGAGTGCTTTATAATCCATGACCTTTTCCACTGCACAAAAATAGCACCCATACCGTTAAAAAGAGCATTTAAAGTCACTTTATTCCCAACACTTTACGCAGCATATTGTGGATAAGCCACTGAAAATCCAGAAATGTTACCGAAAACTACAGTTATCACAGGATAATGGGTGGATTTTAGGAAGAACCCGGAAGGGCAAAGCGTTTTCGACGCTGTACACTCGCCAACTGGATCCCCTGTAATATAAACCGTAAGGATTCACTGCTGATCCGTATTTCCTTTTCATCAGCAGATGTAGGGATTTCATAGGTCCCCTTTTCCAGACGTTTCTGGTAAAGCGCAAAACCGTCGCCTTCAAAATGAAGTAGCTTGACCTGGGTCCGGCTCCGGTTGAAAAAAATATAGACAGCCCCGCTCAGTGGATCCTGACCCAGTTCCCTACGCACAAGGCCACTCAACGAATGCATGCCACAACGGAAGTCGGTCACCCCAAGGTGCAGGTAGTAATTAAATCCAGAGGAAAGAGAAAGCATCATCCCAGCAGTGCTTTAACAAAGGAAACATCAACAGCCTGGTGAAAGCTGATCCGATCGCCGTTAGCGTAGTTGATCTCAAAAATCGGGAAGCTGCCATTAGCGTTAACAATCAAAGGAACAAAACCTGATGACTCCTTCCCTGAAAACGTATCCTCTTTACGGAACTTACAGACCCAATAATGAAATTGACCAAATGCCAAATCGTTAAGCCGACTATACTCACTCTGGCTAACGCCACTGGACTTCCACGAACAATAGTGCTCATACATGCGAACGGATAAATTGCTTTTTGTCATATTTGGATATGCTAAACGTTAAATAAGGACAAAAGTACAGTGCTTCCAGACATCAGCCTATGGGGGACTAACCGTATGCTTACCACCAGGCCGATTTTAGAACGGGTCCACAGGGACGCAATTAAAGGGCTTACGGATCGATTGCCAAGATCGAAGCGATGATGAAAAAGATTGTTAGGGAAAATGATAAGATCAAAACAAATTATGGACTATTAACTAGCGTTCCGGGAATCGGTAACCTAACCGCGATCTATCTGATCTGTTGCACGTGCAATTTTGCCTGTGGCAGAACCGGTAAACAGCTGGCCTGTTATGCCGGTGTGGTGCCTTTTGAGCACAGCAGCGGAATAAGCATCAAAGGACGGAACAGGGTCAGTAACATGGCAAACAAGGAGCTAAAAAAAAATGCTGCATCTCTGTGCTATATCGGCAATACAGTCTTATTCGGAGTTCAAAGGATACTATCAAAGAAAAACGGGAGAAGGAAAGCCTAAAATGAGTGTGATCAATGCTATTAGGAACAAAATTGTACTCAGGGCCGCAGCTGTTATAAACAAACAGACCCCATATATAAAATATAGCGAAGCAGCGGCTTGAAAGATAAAATTTATTTGTTAAAGTCATAACAATCCAAATCCCCAAGCCAGCTTTACTGATATCTCGAACCGAATCTGCCGAGAAAAAATGACAGAAAAGCATGCTTCCTAGATGCGTCCAGTTGTTGATCCCTTTCTGGTGTTTGTCACTCTGTAGCTTGGCAACCAAATCTTTGAATAATTCGCGGTCTATAAGAGATAAAATCTGACTAAAAACATTTAAATTTATCATGGCGGTGTATTATAATTTTGCGATTTAAATATAGCAACTTTGCTATATCTAAACACCGCCACTTTTTAATCATTTAGGACGGAAGTGTCCTTGTACGATCTAATGGTATTGCCAGCATATCTCTGCATCAGCAATCTCTTTTCGAAGGTTTCAAGTATGATTTCGCTATTCATATCAGGGAAATAATATTTTATAATATTTTGTTTCGCTATTTGTGCGGTTTTATTTTTTAAATACAAATATATCAATAGCTTATGTAGAAAGAAAAGTCAAATAACGAAACACGTATATAGGGTTGGTTAAGCGAAATTTTCCGTATATTCGTTTCGTTAAAACAGATGTTGAGAGGAAATCCCTCCGGGCTTCCCTCTCAACGGATCAGGCGCTTGCCGGAGTACAGCCCTTCGGGACTGTCCTCTAACACGCGCTTGGAGCAATGCTCCAGCACGTGCGCCAAGCGCCTGATCCGTTGGCCGTAATACACAAGACCCACCATAAAAGGAAATGAACGAAATAGAATACATTAATTCAGAGAAAGTTAGAAATGCAATAAATAGCCTTGCAAGTAATATTAGAGCTGAACGAAGTTCAGTAAAAAATTTATTGAATATTTATGCTGACAAATCTATATTAACTAGACTTGACAATAATAATAATCAAATTATCTATGGTCGCAGAGGTACTGGGAAAACTCACTTGTTATTTGCATTTCAAGACCTAGTTTTCCAAAAAAATAATCAGGACACCGCAGAACGCTTTCCTATTTACATAGACTTAAGGAAATACTTACCTTTATTTACTAGCTCTAATAGTCTGAATATCGAATCTTCAGTTCTGATATTTCAGGCACTAATTAATGATTTAATCGAAATAATAACCAATAATTTAAAATACATTTTTGGGATAAATGAGTATGGCGTTCAAAACACTTTTGAAATTTCAAGAATTCAAAAATTAACAAAAATTCTACAAAGTTTAAACATAGAATTTAACGGCCGTGATTTTAAAAGACTTGGTTCGGTAGAATTTAACAGAGAAGAAATAAGAAACATATCGGGAAGTTTAAAATTAAGTCAAAACCCTGAACTACAATTAGACGGTAAAAGAGAGCAAAAAAATGTTTTTTCGGAAGTAAATGTTTTATACTTGTCATTTAATGAGATTTCAAAATTGTTGGAAGACCTTTCTTATGAAATCAACGACACAAAAATTGTTTTTTTACTAGACGAATGGTCTGAAATTCCAATAGACTTGCAACCATATTTATCTGAATTAATAAAAAGGGTATTTATAAGTTCAAACTATACTTTTAAAATTGCAGCAATTCCTTACCGGTCAAGATTTAGGGAAATTATACACGATGATGTAAAAATTGGACTAGAAGAAGGTGGTGATATTTTTCCAATAACTTTAGACAATAGATATATTTACGAAATTGATAAAGTTGGAACAAAGAATTTCTATAACGAGCTTTTAATTAATCATTTAAAAGAAATTGATACTTCAATATTCACGGACGTCGATTCCAATAGATTTATAAATTACTTTTTTGCAAACCAGGCATTAGCAGAAATTTTAGTTGCATCTGCAGGTATACCAAGAGATTTTATGAATTTATTCATTTTGTCTTACAACAACAGAGTTAATAATACACAAAGGATAATTTTAAAAAACATAAGAAATTCAACAACTGAGTGGTATACATCGGATAAAAAAGAAGAAATAGACAAAGATAAAATTACGAGACACCTATTTGAAGAACTTGTACATCAAATTATACTTGAAAAGAAGAAGACCCATTTTCTTTTGCCACAAAAATATTCAGAGAATAAATCGATTAAAAAACTGATTGATTTACGGGTTTTACACTTACGACAAAAAGGAATATCCCATAGACATATTGCGAACAAGACCTATGATGTTTACTCTATTGATTATGGTAGTTACACAAGTTTAGATATAAATAAAACTACTTTAAATACTGATTTTTCAGAATTGATATCAAACTTAAATACAATTGAGGATATTCGAGAAGCTCGCTCTTTATCTTTAGAGGATGACTTTTTTGAAAAGTTCAATTTAGAAACAGGTCAAGGGATAAAATGTCCAAAATGTTCTCGAACTATAGACATTAATCACTTGGCATACATAAAACAAAAAATTTGTAATAACTGTTTTGAAAAAGTTGATGACTAGATAGTACTACGGCCAACAGGGTATTTGCAATAGTTCGGCTTGACCTTAAATGCTCAACTTCGGTAGTTCTATGTAACGTTAAAGCAAAACTCGTCTGACGGAATACTATTACCGAACCATCGCAAATACCTGAACCGTTATATGCAATCTTGAGAGACACGAAGCAGATGAATCAACAACCTATAAATAAGGACGTGACAGAAGATGATTTAAATCTTATTTACGCTTCACTTGAAGAGTTAAATAAAGAGTTAAACAATGTTGGCCTAGAAATTTTCAAGAACGAAACTGACAAAAAAGTTCTAGCAAAGTCAAGCCACTACACTTTTTCAATTATTCATCGAGCTATTGAACTTAATAGAGGGTTCAAAACTCTAACAGAAGCAAATAATTGGATAACTGCAATAAATCTTATACGATTGCAGGCGGACAACTGTATGCGACTGTTTGCTTTAAGTTTAGTTGAAGATAGACTCGACTTTTATAATCGGGTTTTAAATGGCGAACACATTAGAAATATAAAAGACGCTGAAGGAAAAAATATGACGGATTTATATTTATCACAAAAACTTGAAGGACTTTATCCAGGATTTAGATTATTATATGAAAACACAAGTGGATTTATCCATTTCTCAAAAGAACACATAAATTTAAATAATGACAAGGTAGAAGTTGAAGAAAAATTTATAATGTACATCCGACTTGCAGAAACGACAGAATTCTCAATTTCTAGTAAAGTTGATTTTGCATTTAATATGTTTATTGTCGGAAAAAACTTGTTTAGACTTCTAAAAGGTTACAAGCTGAGTATGGAAGAATTGATGAATAAACTAGAATAAAAGACTGCATATAATAACTAAGTTTTCGTTGGGCCTGAAAGGCCAACAATGAAAACCTTGTTGAACGAAACCGGATACCGCACACTTATGGAGTTCTTGATTTAAGGTCAGAAGATATACAAGCAGGTTGGCAC
>Ga0182748_1003877_pt1 | contig 12277 bp, 9 predicted proteins | sample eDN3rd37CKraftOP_FD_128877 | JGI IMG/M metagenome (GOLD analysis project Ga0182748, IMG submission 128877) | Enriched Organic Plus compost microbial communities from Emeryville, California, USA - eDNA 3rd pass 37_C Kraft OP (version 2) (version 2) ...
GGGAATGCCGGCTTCTTCGAGGAACAGCGCCACTTTCACCGGATTGGGCGCGCCGCTGTAGTAGAATTTGAGCATACTTTTCTCCCGTCATCGCGCGTCATGGGTCAGCGCGCTTTCCGATCCTGGCGTCAGCCACGAGATCGGCGCGCATGAGTATCACGAAATCCGCGCCGGGATAGGCGTCTCGCCATAGCGGGAATGCATGACACGCCATCAGAAGCGGTCCCATTCCGGACGGTCGCCGAAGCGCGCCGCGAGGAAATCGACGAAGAGCCGCGTCTTGGCGGCGAGAAACCGGTTCGGCGCATAGAGCGCGAAGATGCCAAGACCGACCGGAGGATGATCCGGCAGCACGACCGCCAGCCGGCCGGCCGCGATGTCGGGTCCGACGAGGAATGTCGGAAGCAGCGTGATGCCGTTGCCGTGCACCGCCGCGGCGCGCAACACGTCGCCATTGTTGGAGGAGAGCGCCGTGGTGACCGGCACGGACACGATCTCGCCGCCGGCCTTTAGCTGCCAGCGCTGCGGCCCGGAAGCGTGGCCGAAATAAAGCGCGCGGTGTTCGACGAGGTCCTGCGGTGTGCGCGGGATGCCGTGACGTTCCAGATAATCCGGCGAGGCCACGAGCACGCGCCGCGCCGGCGCGAGCTTGCGCGCGATCAGGCTGGAATCCTGCAGCACGCCGATCCTTATCGTGACATCGACGCCTTCCTCGAGCGGATCGATGAAGCGATCATTCATGATCGCCTCGATCCGGAGATCGGGATAGGCCGTCATGAATTCGGCAATCGCCGGCGACAGATAGAGCATGCCGAAGGACATCGGCGCGTTGACCCGCAGCAGGCCCTTCGGCTCGTCATGCAGGCGGGAGACCGCGGATTCGGTCTCCTCGATATCAGCGAGGATGGCGACGACGCGCTCGTGATAGGCGCGACCGGCCTCTGTCGGCGTGACGCGGCGGGTGGTGCGGTCGAGCAATCGCACCGCCAGATGCCGTTCCAGCTCCGTCACCGCTTTCGAGACGGCCGAGCGCGTCAGCCCGAGCTGGCGTGCGGCATCCGCGTAGCTGCCGCTGGCGACCACCCGCGCATAGGCGCGCATCGCCTCAAGCCGGTCCATATTGTATCCATTTTAGAACCAATATGTTTGAAACATACCAGATTGATGATCGTTTCGCATCAAAATAAGGTTCCGCTTATCAGATCGCGGGCCACCAACGGCAAGCGGCGAAAGCGCAGCGGAGAAACCCCATGGCCAAGTCGGCAAACCCCTTCCTCGAGCTCCTCACCCCGGACAACAGCCAGCTCCTCTTCATCGACCAGCAGCCGCAGATGGCCTTCGGCGTGCAGTCGATCGACCGCCAGACCCTGAAGAACAACGTGGTGGCGCTGGCGAAGGCGGCGAAGGTGTTCAACATCCCGACCACCATCACCACGGTCGAGACCGAAAGCTTCTCGGGCCACACCTATCCGGAACTGCTCGCCGTTTATCCCGGCCACAAGATCCTGGAGCGCACGTCGATGAACTCCTGGGACGACCAGAATGTACGCGATGCGCTCGCGGCGACCGGTCGCAAGAAGATCGTGGTGTCGGGCCTGTGGACCGAAGTCTGCAACCTGATGTTCGCGCTCTCGGCGATGGATGAAGGCGACTACCAGATCTACATGGTCGCCGACGCTTCGGGCGGCACCTCGGTGGATGCGCACAAATACGCGATGGACCGCATGGTTCAGGCCGGCGTCATTCCGGTCACCTGGCAGCAGGTGCTGCTCGAATGGCAGCGCGACTGGGCGCGCAAGAAAACCTACGACGCGACCATCGCGCTGGTGCAGGAGCATTCGGGCGCCTACGGCATGGGCGTCGATTATGCCTACACGCTGGTGCACAAGGCGCCGGAGCGCGTGAAGCACGGCGAGCGTATCGGGCCGAACCCGGCGAAGTGAATTCGCGCGAAGCACCTGTTCCGCCCTCATCGCGAGGAGCGACCGAAAGAGCGTCTCGAAGGATTGAGGGCGTCCCCCATCCTTCGAGACGCGTTGCTGGTTATCATCGGGCCGCGCTGCGCGCGGACCCGTTGGCAACGCTCCTCAGGATGAGGCCGAACAGGCCTCTCGCCGAGTTCGTAGCCCGCATGAAGCGAAGCGGAATGCGGGAACACGCGCCGGATTTCGCTGCGCTCCATCCGGGCTACGATGAATGCGGGGGCAGCCCGAAATTTTTTGCGGCGGATGTCACACGGGGCCCGTCCTCGATCGTCTTGGGTTCGGAACCAACCCGAGAAGGAGCCCCGCTCATGACTGCAAAATTCGATCCCTTTGCCGCCGCCCCCGATCTCGCGAAGAAGTGGATGGGCCTGTCGCTCGCCGTCTCCTCAAGCCTCGAACCGAGCCTCGTTCACCTCGTCGAGATCCGCGCCTCGCAGATCAACGGCTGCGCGAACTGCATCAACCTCCATGCGACCAATGCCCGCGCCAAGGGCGAAACCGAACAGCGCATCTATCTGTTGTCAGCATGGCGGGAGGCGCCCTGCTATACCGACCGCGAGCGCGCCGCGCTCGGCTGGACCGAGGCGCTCACCCGCCTGTCCGAGGGGCATACGCACGAAGCCGCCCACGAGGACCTGAAGACGCATTTCAGCGAGGAGGAGCAGGTGAAGCTGACGCTGATGATCAACATCATCAATGGCTGGAACCGGCTCGCCGTGGGCTTCGGCCTGTTCATGGATCCGCAGGCGGTGAAGGCGGCGCAAGCCAGGGTCGCCGCATGACGGCCACCCGGCCAGACCAGGCGGACGCAGCAGCAAGCTTCGAGCCGCTGCGTCCGAAGCTCACCCGCATCGCCTATCGCATGCTGGGCTCGGTCGCTGACGCCGAAGACGCGGTGCAGGAAACCTTCATCCGGTGGATGCGCACCGACCGCGACGGCGTGCGCGAGCCGGAAGCCTTCCTGCGCCGCTCGGTCACGCGGCTTTGCCTCGATCAGCTGAAATCGGCGCGGCGCAGGCGCGAGACCTATGTCGGACCATGGCTGCCCGATCCGGTCGTGGAGGAGGGCGAGGAGGACGACGTCACATTGCCCCTGATGCTGGCACTGGAACGCCTCTCGCCGCTCGAGCGCGCGGCTTTCCTCCTGCACGACGTGTTCGGGATGTCGTTCGACGAAGTGTCGGAGACGATCCAGCGCGATGCCGCGACCTGCCGCCAGCTCGCCGCGCGGGCACGTGCGCATGTGCGGCAGGCGCGGCCCCGCTACAAGGTGGAGAAGGACCGCGGGCTCGAGCTCGCGGAGGCCTTCTTCGCCGCCTCGCGCAGCGGCGACATGAAGACGCTCAGCGCAATGCTCGCAGCCGATGTCAGCGTGCATTCGGATGGCGGCGGCAAGCGACCGGCCTTCCTGCAACCGGTGCAGGGCTTTGATGCCGTGATGAAGCTCTGGGAAAAGCTTGCGGTCGTGCTGAAGCACTATCCCTCGAAACTTATCCGGGTTGCGGTCATCAACGGCCTGCCCGGCTTCGTCACGCTGGAAGCGGACGGCGAACTTCAGACCACGGCGCTCGACATCGAGGACGGGAAAATCGTCGCGGTCTATGTGATGCGAAATCCCGACAAGCTGAAGCACCTGCACTAGCGGCGTCTGCGATCGGACGTGTGCTCTGCGCCAACAGAAAAAGGGGTGGCCCAGCGGCCACCCCTTCTGATTCACGCGCGCTCTGGAGCCGCTTGATTTTCGCTCTCAGAACAATCCGACGATCTTGCCCTCGGCATTCACGTCGATCGAATCCGCCGACGGCACCTTGGGCAGGCCCGGCATGGTCATGATCTCACCGCAGATTGCCACGATGAATTCCGCACCGGCCGAAAGCCGCACTTCGCGCACCGGGATGTTGAAGCCGGTCGGCGCGCCCTTGGCATCCGGATTGGTCGAGAACGAATACTGCGTCTTGGCGATACAGACCGGCAGATTGCCGAAGCCCATTTCTTCCCAGGCCTTGAGCTGATCCTTCACCGACTTGTCGGCGGTGGCATCATCGGCGCGGTAAATTTCCTTGGCGATGGTGCGGATCTTCTCGAACAGCGGCATCTCGTCGGGATAGAGCAGCTTCAGGTTGGCCTTGCCCTCGTCGCAGATCTTAACGACAGCCCGCGCCACATCGGCCGCGCCCTCGCCGCCCATCGCCCAGTGATCGGCCATCAGCGCCTCGACGCCGAGCGCCTTGCACTTCTCCTTCACCAGCGCGATTTCCGCATCGGTGTCGGCCGAGAAGCGGTTGATCGAGACCACCGCCGGCAAGCCGAATTTCTTGATGTTCTCGATATGGCGCTGCAGGTTGGCCATGCCGGCTTCCAGCGCCTTGAGGTCTTCCTTCTTGAGGTCCTCTTTCTTGACGCCGCCATGCATCTTGAGCGCGCGGATGGTGGCGACGATCACGACGCAATCGGGCTTCAGACCAGCCTTGCGGCACTTGATATCGAGGAACTTTTCCGCGCCGAGATCGGCGCCGAAGCCGGCCTCGGTCACGACGTAATCGGCGAGCTTCAGCGCGGCGGTGGTGGCCGACACCGAGTTGCAGCCATGCGCGATATTGGCGAACGGACCGCCATGGATGAAGGCGGGCGTTCCTTCCAGCGTCTGCACGAGATTGGGCGCGATCGCGTCCTTGAGCAGCGCGGTCATCGCGCCGTCCGCCTTCACCTCGCGGGCGCGGACCGGCTTGCGGTCGCGGGTATAGCCGATGATGATGTTGCCGAGGCGCTGCTTCAGGTCGTTCAGATCCTTGGCGAGGCAGAAGATCGCCATCACTTCGGACGCTACCGTGATGTCGAAGCCGGCTTCGCGCGGATAGCCGTTGGCGACACCGCCGAGCGAGCAGACGATCTCGCGCAGCGCGCGGTCGTTCATGTCGAGGACGCGGCGCCAAGCGACACGGCGCGAGTCGATGCCGGCCGCATTGCCCCAGTAGATATGATTGTCGATCAGCGCCGACAGGAGGTTATGCGCCGAGGTGATGGCGTGGAAGTCGCCGGTGAAATGCAGTTTGATGTCTTCCATCGGCACGACCTGTGCATAACCGCCGCCGGCGGCGCCGCCCTTCACGCCAAAGCACGGACCGAGCGAGGGCTCGCGCAGCGCGCACATCGCCTTCTTGCCGATATGATTGAGCGCGTCGGTGAGACCGACCGTGGTGGTGGTCTTGCCTTCGCCCGCCGGCGTCGGCGAGATCGCGGTGACGAGGATCAGCTTGCCGTTCGGTTTGTCGGCGAGCGACTTGATGTAGTCCATCGACACCTTGGCCTTGTAATGGCCGTAGGGCTCGAGGTTCTTCGCGTCGATGCCGAGCCGCTCCTTGGCGACCTCGACGATCGGCCGCATCTTGGCGGCCTGGGCAATTTCAATATCGGAGAGCGGCTTCTGATGTTGCGAGGCGGGCATGGTTGCTGATCCGTCAGGAGGGAAACGAAGAACTCGTCATTTCAAGGCTTGAGCGCAGCGAAGAACCCGGAATCCAGAACCGCGAGCGCGTGAATGGATTCCGGGTTCGCCGCTTCGCGGCGCCCCGGAATGACGCAGAGAGAAAGTCATGTAAAGCGCGCGCCCTTTTCGATTTTCGCGGACGCTGCCCATTCTCCCGCGCCCACTTTCGGCCCATCGGCCTGCACGCGCGTGACCTTGATGCGACCGTCGGCACAGACGACGGTGAAGCTGTCAGCATCGACCGCGACGACTTCACCGAGCTTGCCGCCGATGCCCTTCGGATCGCGGGCCGGAAGCGGCGTCGCCTCGAAGATTTTCAGCTTGGCGCCGTTGATCGTCGCCCACGCACCGGGCGCCGGATTGCAGCCGCGGATCAGCCGGTCGATCTGCTCCCACGGCTTGCCGAAATCGATATGCGCATTGCCGGGGCCGCAAATGCCTTCATAGGTCGCCTTGGAGTGATCCTGTTTGATGCGCGGCGCCTTGCCGGCCTTCACGAGATCGACCGATTCCAGCATCGCCTCGACGCCCATCGGGAACAGGCGGTCGAAATAAACCGTGCCGAGCGTATCCTTGTCGGAAATCGGTGTTTTCTTCTGCAGGAGGATGTCGCCGGTATCGAGCCCGTTATCGGGCCAGAAGATCGAGAGCCCGGTTTCCTTCTCGCCCTTGATGATCGGCCAGTTGATCGCGCTGGCGCCGCGATAGAGCGGCAACAGCGACGGATGATACTGGATCGAGCCGTGGGTCGGGATGTTGAGGAAGTCTTCCGGCACGAACAGCGTGACGAAGGCCATGACCTGCAGGTCCGGCTTCAGCGCCTTGAATTCTTCCCACACCGCCGGGTCCTTGTAGGACGCGGGCTGATAGACCGGGAGCTTCGCAGCGAGCGCGGCTTCCTTCAGCGGGTCGGCCTTTCCGCCGGGCTTTTCCGGCGCGACGTAAACCGCGATCACGTTTTCGCCGCGCTTGAGCAGCGCTTCGAGCACGGCCTTGCCGAAGGCCTGCTGGCCGTGGACCACAATACGCATCGTTTTCCCCTGCTCACTCTCGTGTCCCGGGCGCATCGCAGCACGAGTGATGCGAAGTGGTGCGATGCAGAACCGGGACCTTCACACGCCAGTTTTTCTCAAGTGGGTCCCGGATCAGCGGCGCACCGTTTCACGCTGCGCCGCATCCGGGACACGAAGGCGGCGTCACGCCGCCTTCGACTTCTCGCCTTTTTCCGGCGCCGACAGCGCGCCCGACGCCTTGATCTCGGCGACGGTCTTCTTGTCGAAGCCCAGCACCTTGGTCAGGATTTCGTCAGTGTGCTCGCCGAGCAGCGGAGAGCGCTTCACCTCGGAGATCGAGTCCGACATCTTGATCGGGTTGCCGACGGTCAGATACTTGCCGCGCACCGGATGATCGACCTCGACCACCGTGCCGGTCTTGCGCAGCGACTCGTCCTCGGCGATCTCCTTCATCGACAGGATCGGACCGCAGGGGATGTCGTACTTGTTGAGGATGTCCATGGCCTCGAACTTGGTCTTGGTCATGGTCCATTGCTCGATGCGCTCGAAGATCTGATTGAGCTTCGTCAGCCGCGCCTTTGGCGTGGCATATTCAGGATCGGTCTTCCAGTCAGGCTCGCCGATCACATCGCAGATCGCACCCCAGACCGGAGTCTGGGTGATGAAGTAGATGTAAGCGTTGGGATCGGTCTCCCAGCCCTTGCACTTGAGGATGCGTCCCGGCTGGCCACCACCGGAATCGTTGCCGGCGCGCGGCACGGCGTCGCCGAACGGCACGCCTTCGCCATACTGGCTGTATTCGGTCAGCGGACCATGCGCGAGGCGCTGCTGATCGCGCAGCTTCACGCGGCAGAGGTTGAGCACGCCGTCCTGCATGGCGGCGAGGACCCGCTGGCCGCGGCCGGTGCGGTTGCGCTGATAAAGCGCCGCGACGATGCCGAGCGCGAGATGCAGTCCGGTGCCGCTATCGCCGATCTGCGCGCCGGTGACGAGCGGCACGCCATCGCGGAAGCCGGTGGTCGAAGCGGCGCCGCCGGTGCATTGCGCGACATTCTCATAGACCTTGCAATCCTCGTACGGGCCGGGGCCGAAGCCCTTCACCGAAGCGACGATCATGCGCGGGTTGAGCTTGTGGATGTGCTCCCAGGTCAGTCCCATGCGATCGAGCGCGCCCGGCGCAAAATTCTCGACCAGCACGTCGCAGCTCTTGATCAGCTCGTTGAGCACGCGCTTGCCCTGCGGATGCTTGGAGTCGATCGTGATCGAGCGCTTGTTGTGGTTGAGCATCGTGAAGTAGAGCGAGTCGGCGCCCTTCACATCGACCAGCTGGCCGCGGGTGATGTCACCGACGCCCGGACGCTCGACCTTGATCACATCGGCGCCGAACCAGGCGAGCAATTGGGTGCAGGTCGGACCCGATTGCACGTGCGTGAAGTCGAGAATGCGAACGCCGTCGAGGGCCTTGCCGGCCTGACCGAACGGCTTTTTCGACGGCGGCGGCAGCAACGACTTCGCCGACTTGCCGTTCTTCGCGCTCTTGGCGCTCTTGCCGTTCTTGCCAGCGCTCTTCTTCGGCGCAAGCTTCAAGACCTTGGCGGACGAACGCTTCGTTGCCGGCTTTTTCGCCGCCGGCTTGGAGCGTGCCTTTGCAGGCTTTTTCACTTTCTTCTTCTTGGCCATCGAACTTCTTCTCCTGAATTCACTGAGGCCCCAGACGCAGCGGCCGACGCTGCGCCCACCTATTTCTTCTTCAGCGCGCTTTGCGGATTGAGATTGCCGATACGGCCGCTCTCGCTGCCCGCGGCCGGATCGATCACCGCGTTGATCAGCGTCGGCTTGCCGGAATCCATCGCCTCGTTGACCGCACGCCGGAGTTCGTCGGGCGTCGTCGCGTTGACGCCGACGCCACCGAAGGCCGTCGCCATCATGTCGTAGCGCGCGCCCTTCACGAACACCGTCGTGGCGGGATCGGAGCCCGCGGTGTTGACGTCGGTGCCGCGATAGATGCCGTCGTTGTTGAAGATCACGACGCAGACCGGCAGCTTGTAGCGGCAGATCGTCTCGATCTCCATGCCGGAGAAACCGAAGGCCGAGTCGCCCTCGATCGCCAGCACCGGCTTGCCGGTTTCGACCGCGGCGGCGATGGCATAGCCCATGCCGATGCCCATGATGCCCCAGGTGCCGACGTCGATGCGCTTGCGCGGCTTGTACATGTCGATGATGCCGCGGGTGAGGTCGAGCGCGTTGGCGCCTTCGTTGACGAGGATCGCGTCAGGGCGCTCCTTGATCACCTGCCGCAGAACGCCGAGCGCGCCGTGGTAATCCATCGGCACGTTGTTGTTCATCAGCTTGGGCGCCATCTTCGCGATGTTGTCGTCGCGCTTCTTGTTGACGGCGGCGATCCAGTCGGCCGGAGCCGTCGGCCAGTTGGCGCCCATGGCCGCGAGCATCGCGGAGACGCAGGAGCCGATGTCGCCGACCACGGGAGCCGCGATCTCGACATTGGAGTCCATTTCCTTCGGCTCGATGTCGATCTGGATGAATTTCTTCGGCGCGTCGCCCCACGCCTTGCCCTTGCCGTGCGAGAGCAGCCAGTTCAGCCGCGCGCCGATCAGCATCACGACGTCGGAATCCTTCAGCACGGTCGAACGCGCCGCGCCCGCGCATTGCGGATGCGTATCCGGCAGCAGGCCCTTGCCCATGCTCATCGGCAGGAACGGCGCGCCGGTCTTCTCGACGAACTGACGGATCGCATCGTCCGCCTGCGCGTAAGCCGCGCCCTTGCCGAGAATGATCAGCGGCCGCTTGGCGGATTTCAGCACGTCGAGCGCGCGCTTCACGGCCTCGGGCGCCGGGATCTGCGCGGGAGCCGGATCGATCACCTTGACCAGCGACTTGCGGCCCTTCTCGGCGTCGATCACCTGACCGAACAGCTTGGCCGGCAGGTCGAGATAGACGCCGCCGGGACGGCCCGACACCGCCGAGCGGATCGCGCGCGCAAGACCGATGCCGATATCCTCGGCGTGCAGGATGCGATAGGCCGCCTTGCAGAGCGGCTTTGCGATCGCGAGCTGGTCCAGTTCCTCGTAATCGCCCTGCTGCAGGTCGACGATCTCGCGTTCGGACGAGCCGGACATCAGGATCATCGGGAAGCAGTTGGTGGTGGCGTGGGCGAGCGCGGTCAGGCCGTTGAGGAAGCCGGGCGCCGAAACGGTGAGGCAGACGCCGGGCTTCTTGGTCAGAAAGCCGGCGATCGAAGCGGCATAACCGGCATTCTGCTCGTGGCGGAACGACAGCACCCGGATGCCGGCGGCCTGCGCCATGCGGCCGAAGTCGGTGATCGGGATGCCCGGCACGCCGTAGATGGTGTCGAGGCCGTTCAGCTTGAGCGCGTCGATCAGAAGGTTAAAGCCGTCCGTCAGCTCCTGTTCGGCATCCGTGGTTTTTGCGACCGCAGCGTCGGCCATGACTGTACTCTCCTCGAAATCTCAATCCAGATAATCGGCGTATTTGTCGACGTGATCGGCGAGGCCGAGCGCGTGATCGCGCACCAGCGTTTCGGCGCGCGCGGTGTCGCGCGCTTCGAGCGCCTCGATGATGTTCATGTGATCGCGGATCGAACGATCGACCCGGTCGCGCTCGACGATGGTCTTGCGCCGGATCATCCGCATGTGGGTGAACAGATTCTCGGCGAGATCGATCAGCACCGAGTTGCCGCTCATGCGGATGATCGATTGATGGAATTCGATATTGACCTCGGAATATTCGTCGAGATGCGCGCGCAGCTCGCCATCCACAAAGGTCGCGAACATGTCGCGCAGCGTGCCGACATCGGCGTCGGTCTTTTGCGTGATCAGGCGCGCCGCCATGCTTTCCAGCGCCGCCCAGGCGGTGATCAGCTCGATCACTTCCTTCTTTGTCTTGCGCACGACATAGACGCCGCGGCGCGGCACCGAGCGCACGAATCCTTCCCGCTCGAGCTGAGCCATGGCCTCGCGCACCGGCGTCCGGCTGATACCGAAATCCTGCGCGAGCTGACGCTCGTCGAGGCGGATGTCAGCGCGGCTTCGGTAGATGTCCATCGAGACGATGACGTTTTTCAGCGCCGCATAGGCCTTGTTCTTGAAGCTGAATGAGGTGTCGATCGGTTCGATCGCGAGTCGCGGCGCGTCGCCTTCCGCCCGCGAGCGGGAGACCGAACCGGAGACCTTGGTCGTGTCCGAGCTCATCCCTGTCCACCTTCCGGCGGCTGGAATACAGTATTCCAGCTGCCGGTTCAATGGGTTGATTTACGTCCTGCCAGTCACGCCGGCCTCGCTCGCAGCCGGGTAAAGCCTTCCTGGATCGCCGACCAGAACAGCGCGATCAGGCCGAGGATCATGATGCTCGACACGAGGCCGTTGGAGAAAAACACCCCGAGATGGCCCTGCGAGGAGAGCAGCGATTGCCGGAACGCTTCTTCCGCCATCTTGCCGAGCACCAGTGCAAGCACGAGCGGCGCCAACGGATAGTTGCACTTTTTCAGCACATAGCCGAGGACGCCGAACACCATCATCATGATGACGTCGAAGGCGTTGTTGTTCACCGTGTAGGCACCAATCGCACACAGCACGAGGATGATCGGCGCGATGATGCTGAACGGGATCCGCAGGATCGCGGCCAGCACCGGCACGCAGGTCAGGACGATGATCAGGCCGACGAGGTTGCCGAGATACATCGAGGCGATCAGGCCCCAGACGAACTCTTTCTGTTCGACGAACAGCATCGGTCCGGGTTGCAGGCCCCAGATCAGGAGGCCGCCGAGCAGCACCGCCGCGGTGGGCGAACCGGGCACGCCCAGCGACAGCATCGGCAGCAGCGCCGCGGTGCCGGCGGCATGCGCCGCGGTTTCCGGCGCCACCACGCCTTCGATCTCGCCCTTGCCGAAATTGCGCCCGTTCTTCGACATGCGCTTGGCGATGCCGTAGCTCATGAAGGAGGCCGGGGTTGCGCCCGCGGGTGTGACGCCCATCCAGCAGCCGATGATGCAGGACCGCAGCGAGGTCATCCAGTAGCGCGGCAGCGACGCCCATGTGCGGAGCACGACCTTGAGGTCGATCTTCGCCTTGCCGCCGCGGAAGTTCAGTCCCTCTTCCATGGTGAGCAGGATTTCGCCGATGCCGAACAGGCCGATCACCGCGATCAGGAAGTCGAAGCCGTTCAGGAGTTCGGTGAAGCCGAAGGTCAGGCGAAGCTGGCCGGTGATGGCGTCGAGACCGACCGCGGCGAGCGCGAAGCCGATCATCATCGACGCGATGGTCTTGAAGGGCGGCTCTTTGGAGAGGCCGACGAAGCTGCAGAAAGCGAGGAAATAGACCGCGAATTTCTCGGCGGGCCCGAACCTTAGCGCAAAACTTGCGACCAGCGGCGCGACCAGCGTGATCATGATCACCGCGAACAGCGCGCCGATGAAGGACGAGGTGAAGGCTGCCGTCAGCGCTTCGCCGGCCTTGCCTTGCTGCGCCATCGGATGGCCGTCGAAGGTCGTCGCCACCGACCATGGTTCGCCGGGTATGTTGAACAGGATCGAGGTGATGGCGCCGCCGAACAGCGCGCCCCAGTAGATACAGGTCAGCATGATGATGGCCGAGGTCGGCGACATGCTGAAGGTCAGCGGCAGCAGGATCGCAACGCCGTTGGCGCCGCCGAGGCCCGGCAACACCCCGATCAGGATGCCCAGCACGATGCCGATCACCATCACCAGGATGTTGAAGGGCTGCAGCGTTACCGCGAAGCCGTGAAAAAGATTCGCA
>Ga0182748_1003883_pt1 | contig 12268 bp, 9 predicted proteins | sample eDN3rd37CKraftOP_FD_128877 | JGI IMG/M metagenome (GOLD analysis project Ga0182748, IMG submission 128877) | Enriched Organic Plus compost microbial communities from Emeryville, California, USA - eDNA 3rd pass 37_C Kraft OP (version 2) (version 2) ...
AGCACGAGACGGTTCACCCCGGCTCGACGCTCCGGATCTGGTACTGCGTACCGGAGCTCAGTATATCCCGCCAGTGTATTGTTCGGCGGAGATGCCATGCGTAATTGGCAAAACCGTGCACCTTCGGCAGCGCGGTTTTTGCCATTTCTGGTGGGCAGATTTTGCCCATATCCGGCACGCAGCCATTGATCCCGCGAGATTGCGAAATCACACGCGTTTGTTACAAGGCTTTTTGAGCCGTCCGATTGAAATCCGGACATAATCCTGTGAAATGCAGTGTCCTTTCATGGAGCGCCTGCACAGGCTATTTTTTATTCGGGGCAATGAGTTTGACCGCACAACGATCAGCCACCGCTGTTTCCAGCGCAGACAGGAAGCTTTTTGGCCTGCCTTTGGCTGTCATTTTCGTGCTGTGCTATTTTGCATTCCAGGCCATTCTTGTCACCGTTGTTTCCAACGGTGCCGGTCTCGATGACGCCGAACAGCTCGCCAATATCGGCTATCTGGACTGGGGATATGGCGGATCCCAGCCTCCTCTCTACACGTGGATAACCAATCTGGCAGCATCAGTGCTTGGCACATCGATGCTCACATTGCAGATCGTCAAGTTCAGCCTTCTGGCAAGCCTGTTCCTGAGCGTTTACGGTGCAATGAGGCTGCTCGGCTTTTCGCGCATCGTTGCATCTGCGAGCATGCTTGGACTGTTTCTCATTCCGCAAATTGCGTGGGAATCGCAGCGCGCGCTGACGCATTCAGTAGCGGGTACGGCAGGGTGCGGCTGGGCATTCCTGGCCTTTGCATGGCATATGCGCGCGCGACACGCCGGGTCCGCCGCCGCTCTTGGCGCTGCGATGGCAGCGGCGCTTCTCGGCAAGTTCAACGCGTCATTCTTCCTGATCATGCTGATCGTGACAGGCCTTCTCATTCCCGAATATCGCCGGACACTCCTTTCCAAGCTGAGCCTCGTGACGCTCCTGGCATTTGCGATCTGCTTCGGCCCAACTGCGACTTGGATGCTGGCGCACAAATCGAGTGTCATGGCCCGTGCGAGCAAGTTTGAGATCGGTGCTTCGGGCAATCTGTTCTTCGACCGATTGATGGGTATGGAAAGCCTCGTCGAGGCGGCGTTTCTATTCTCGATCCTTGCGCTCGCGATCGCTGGCATCATCGCGCTTATTCACTGGAAGAAAAGGATTGCACCGCCCACTCCGCTGACCACAGGTGAAAAATTTCTGCGCCTTCTCATTTTGGTCGGGGTGGTTATTGTGCTTGCTGGCGTTGTCGTGACCGGCGCGAACAATGTAAAAGACCGCTGGCTGCAACCGGTCCTGTTTCTAACTCCCGCGCTGATGGCTAGCCTTATGGGGCGCTATCGGATCGGAAACAGGGCGTTGATCGACTATGCCCTCGTCAGCGCGGTCCTTGCACTTATCGTCCCGCCTGTGCTGAGCTATTACCTGACTTACGGTTCCAGCTCTCCACCTTACGGCCAGCTCGACTATCGGCATCTTTATGAAGAAGTGCAGGCGAAAGGCCCGTTCAAGACGATCCTGACTGACAATGCCCAGATACCAGGTAACTTCAGATTGTTTGATTCGTCCTTGCGGGTGGTGCATCCAGAAACACCGGATGCGCGCGCGCATTTGACCCCGCCTGTTCTTGTGATGTGGTTTGGCGGAGCTGAACCCAATGAGCGCATGGCAGCATTATTGCAGAGCGCGAATATCGCTGTACCTCAAAACGGTGTTGCCACCACCGATATTCAATACAAAACCCGCCCAGAAAAACACATGACAGTCAGCTATTTTCTGGTTCCATAGATAAAAGGCCCGGGTATCCGGGCCTTTTGTTCACTTACTCTACCGTTTCCTGAACCGCATGGGCGGTGCCCTTTACGTCGCGGCCAACGCCGCGAACAGTATTTGCGCAGGACGCAAGCGTGAATGCGCAGAGAACGATAGCAACAGGGACAAGTCGGGTCAGCTTCATGACAGTCTCTCCAATGGGATGCGCGTTTCTGCTCTTCTGAAGGAGCAGACGCATAGAGTTCCAAGTCTATTCAAACCAGTTATGCCTCCCCCACATGCGAAGCCCCTGTCCGGCAACTGGCGGTGAAGCCGATTCACTCGGCTGTCACAAAAGAAATCTAGCGCAGCGTTTTTCACTGGCAAGTGAATGCATTCAGTGCCATCCCAATAAACTGTGATCTGCCATCAGCAGGAGCGAAACGTCTCGAAACGCCCGGAACGGCGATAGCCTTCGAAAACACTTCGCAAATGGTCGGCAACGACCTGAATATGCGGTCCGGCTTCCGGTTTGACCACCATGCCAAGCTGATAGCGGCCAAGAGCCGGAAGGCCGTGTTCCGGCCCAAGAGCCACGATCCCGTCACTCAACAGCGTTTTACCGAAAGGGGCGATCGCCAGATCGGCCATGATCGCGGCCCGCTGCCCCGTCGAGTGTGAGCTCATATAGGCAATGCGATAAGGACGACCGCTGCTTTCAAGCGCCTCGAGCGCGCTACCCCGCCACGCGCAGCCCTCTTCCCAGATGGATAGCGGCAAAGGATCCCGACGATAAGCCGTACCGCACTTGGCCCCGGCCCATACGAGTTCTTCGTCCAGAAGGACCTCCACATCGCCTTTGTTGAGCACAGTGTGGGAAATGTTGATCAGCGTCACATCCAACCGGCGCTCGTCAAGCCGCTTGCGCAGATTGCTGCTCTGGTCGATCACCACGTCGACCGTTACGCCCGGATGGCTGTCAGCAAATCGCTTCAACACAAGCGGCAGCACGCATTCGCCAATATCATCCGGCGATCCCAGGCGAACCACGCCAGTCACTGTCGGCGCGACGAATTTCGATACCGCTTCCCGATTGAGAGCCAGAAGGCGCCGCGCATAGCCGAGCAGTATCTCCCCGTCGCCGGTCAATGTTACCGAGCGTGCATCACGGTCGAAAACCGCAACACCGAGCTGCTCCTCCAGTTTCTTGATCTGCATCGACACGGCCGAAGGCGTGCGAAACACCGCGTTAGCCGCGGAAGAAAAACTCCCCGTATCGGCGATCGCCACAAATGTGCGCAGCACATCAATATCAAGCATCGGGAGGGGATGTTGAACCGGCGCTGTCATGACGGACTCCGTTTTTTAGCACTTTGTTCAAATTTTCTGATCTTAAACCTTTCTATATTTCGTTTGATTGAACGTCAAGCGGAATACATAGTTAGAACACCAACAGGCAGTGCTGCAGCGAGCGCATCAACCGAACTTTCTGAACGAGGAGAGAAAAAATGACCGTTCAATGCCAGTCCGCTTCCGATGGCAGGACGACCACCGTTCGCTTTACGCCAACTTCGTCCACCGTGAATGCACACTCATGGCTTCTGGAACTTCACGCCAAGGTACGGAAGCAATTGCAAATCTGGGCTTACGAAGGTCGCGTGAGGCGCAGCCGCCGGGTACTGGAATCGTTGCCTGAGCACATATTGCACGATATCGGCTGGCCCAACGTAGATGATCGTCTGCCCGGCATTCCACGAAACCCGGCGGAATTCCACCGCTGAAACTGAAATCGAATGAGGGCGACCGCGCGACCCGCCCTCAATTTCCCGACATTAAAATACCTTTTCGCGGCAGGCATTTAGCCGCACTTTGCAACCTACCCGTTCTGTGTCTCAATAGAACACTATCTTGTTTGCGCCATCACCCTCCCCCTGAGAATCCGGGTTGGCGCAACAAGGTTACCGGTCTGAAAGCGACCGGCTAAAGCCGGGCCCAAAACGACCCGGAGTCGTGACGGAGACACAAGGTTCGACTGCGTCGGGAACCGCAGCCAAAACCTTCGAGAATGGGAACGATCGGGCATGATCCAGGCTTCATCGGTTAAGCGGTCTATTGTCTTTTTTCTTGTTCCAAACTTTTCGATGATTGCGTTCGCAACGGCCATCGAGCCATTGCGTATTGCAAATCGAATGCTGGGTTATGACGCCTATCGATGGCGACTGACATCGGTTGACGGAAAGCCGGTAACCGCCTCCAACGGTGTGGAATGCGCTGTCAACGCATCGCTGGAAGACGAACGGCGCTTTCTGCAGCGCGAACAGCGTCCATCGATGGTATTTGTCTGTTCCGGCGTGTACGTGGAAGAATTCAGGAACAAATCGGTCTTTGCCTGGCTGCGTGAGGAATATAATCGCGGTGTCGCGGTAGGCGGGCTTTGCACCGGCGCCCATATACTGGCGGCAGCCGGACTTCTGTCTGGAAAGCGCTGCGCCATTCACTGGGAAAATCTTCCCGGATTCTCGGAGGCATTCCCCAAAGCCGAGGTCTATGCCGATCTGTTTGAGGTTGACGGTAACCTCTACACCTGCGCAGGCGGAACAGCGTCGCTCGATATGATGCTGAAATTGATCGGGGACGATTTCGACGCAAACCTGGTCAACAAGATCTGCGAGCAGGCTCTGACCGATCGCGTCCGCAGCCCTCAGGATCGCCAACGTCTGCCGCTGCGCGCCCGCCTGGGCATTCAGAATTCGAAAGTGCTCACCATCATCGAGATGATGGAAGCCAATCTGTCGGAGCCGCAGGCGCTGATCAATGTCGCGCATACGATAGGTCTGTCGCGCCGCCAGGTGGAGCGACTTTTCCGTCAGGAAATGGGTCGGTCTCCGGCACGCTATTACCTCGAAATCCGCCTGGACCGCGCGCGGCATCTTTTGCTGCAGTCGTCCATGCCGGTGGTCGAGGTTGCGGTCGCCTGCGGTTTCGTTTCGGCGTCGCATTTTTCCAAATGCTATCGGGAACTGTACGGCCGCTCACCGCAACAGGAGCGGGCAGAGCGCAAAATGCTCATCGCCGCCTGAACGCGATATCGAAAGGGAATGGCGCTGAACCTTGAATGGAGCAGCCCATCCCTTCCGGCTTTTAGAAGAAAATCAAAAACCTACAGTTCTTTTTGGAATCAGTTTCACAGATCGCACCGTATCCTGCTCCAGATCGACAGGCATGTCGTGAACGGAACAGTATTTCTCCGCTCCACAGTGATTTCCAGAAGCTTTGATGCAGTCGTCTGACGCTGCGAATATGTCGTATAAAGGCAAATGTCGCGACCGGCCAACGACTATGGTTTTGTGAAAATACCAACTAGGGTCGCATAAAATGGCAGAGTTTCCTAAGAAGGCGAAAGTTGTGATTGTCGGGCTGGGCGGTATCGTCGGCGCCTCGATCGCTCACCATCTGATCGAGCGCGGCTGGGACGACATCGTCGGCATCGATAAATCCGGCATTCCGACGGACATCGGCTCGACAGCCCATGCGTCAGACTTTTGCTATGCGACGAGCCATGACTTCCTCTCCTGCTGGACGACGCTCTATTCCATCGATTTCTATGAAAAGATGGGACATTACGCCCGTGTTGGCGGTATTGAGGTCGCACGCGTCGGCGACGATGCGCGTATGGACGAAATCAAGCGCAAGGTCGCATCGGGCAAGGCTTTCGGCACCCGCGCGCGGTTGATGGAACCGGCGGAGATCAAGGAAAAGTTCCCTCTGATCGAGGAGAGCCTCGTTCAAGGTGGCCTTTGGGACCCGGACGCCGGCCTGGTTATCCCGCGCTCGCAGACCGTTGCCGGCAAACTGATCGACCAGGCAGAGGCCGCAGGCAAACTGCAGAGCTTCGCCAACACGCCTGCCCAGTCCCTGATCGTTGAAAACGACCGCATCAAGGGCGTTGTCACGCATCGCGGCACCATCGAAGCCGATTATGTCATCGTCTGTGCAGGACTTTGGGGACGCCTGATTGCCGAAATGGTCGGCGAAGACCTGCCCGTCATGCCAATCGACCATCCATTGACTTTCTTCGGCCCCTATAACGAGTTCGAAGGAACGGGCAAGGAAATTGGCTGGCCGCTCATGCGCGATCAGGGCAACTCGGCCTATATGCGCGATACAGGCGATCCGAAGACCGCCGAAGGCGGCCAGATCGAATGGGGGTACTACGAAGAAAAGAACCCGCGCTTGTGCCATCCGCGTGACCTTCTGGAAAAACACGAAGCACGTCTTTCGCCGTCGCAACGCGATCTTGAAATGGACCAGATTCTGGAGCCGCTGGAGCGCGCAATCGAACTGACGCCCATTTTGGGCGAACTTGGTTACAATGAAAGCCACTCCTTCAACGGCTTCCTGCAGGTGACGACCGATGGCGGGCCCTCAATGGGCGAAAGCCAGAAGGTACGCGGCCTGTGGTATGCGGTGGCAATCTGGGTCAAGGACGGCCCCGGCATGGGCAAGCTGATCGCCGACTGGATGACCGACGGACGCACATCGATCGACCATCACGCCATCGACTATTCGCGTTTTTATCCGCATCAGATGACGGAACAGTTCATCTGGGACCGCTGCACGGAAACCGCAATGAAGGTTTACAACCCGGCGGTTCACCCGCGTGAACCTTTCTCCAAGGGCCGCAACATCCGTCGTTCGCCGTTCTACGAACGCGAAGTCGAACTCGGCGGCTATTTCATGGAATTGGGCGGCTGGGAGCGTGCGCATGGCTATGCCGCCAACGAGCATCTGCTGGAGAAATACGGCGACCGTGTGCCGGTACGCGAAAACGAATGGGACAACCGCCACTTCTGGCGCGTCTCCAATGCCGAGCATCTCGAACTGACCGAAAATTGCGGTATCATCAATCTCTCGCACTTCGCCATGTATGACATCGAAGGCCCCGACCATGTCGAACTGATGGAGTGGCTGTGTGCTGCCAAGATTGGCGGCGATGCCAATATCGGCAAGGGCATCTATACCCACTTCCTCGACGACGAAGGCATGGTGCGCGCCGACTTCACGGCAATCCGCATGGCCGACCGCATACGCATGATCAATGGCGCCGATGCGGGTCCACGCGATTTCCATTACATGCGCCGCGTAGCCGAGGATAAGGGCTTTGACGTTACCATCACCGACGTAACCGAAAAGTATGTCACCATCGGCATCTGGGGGCCGAACGCCCGCGAAAACCTCAAGAAGGTCGTGGAAAATCCGGAAGGACTTGACGCCGAAAACTTCCCCTTTGCGGCGATCAAGCCGATCAGGATTGCAGGAAAGGACGTCACCGCCTTCCGCATTTCCTATGTCGGTGAACAAGGATGGGAATTGCACATGCGTTACGAAGACGGCCTTGCCGTCTGGGATGCGCTTCGTTCCACCGGTGTGATTGCAGTGGGTGTAGAAACCTATGCCAACACCCGACGCATGGAGAAGAGCCTGCGGCTGCAGAATGCCGATCTGCTGACCGAGTATAATCTTCTGGAAGCCGATCTGGCCCGCCCGAAAGTCAAGGAAGCCGATTTCCGTGGTAAGGCCAAGCATGTCGAATATCGCGCTCGTGAGCATCAGCCCGCCATGCTCTGTACGCTGGTGATGACTGATAATATCGACAAGAATGGTGTAGCTCGCTATCCCGTCGGGATCATGCCGGTACAGGACCCTGAAACGGGAGAAACACTGGTCGACGAGCTTGGCCGCCGGTCTTTCACGACCTCTGTCGCCTATGGTCCCACAATTGGCAAGAACATCGCGCTCGCTTATCTGCCCTGGGCCTATTGTCAGGAGGGTCGCAAGCTGAGTGTGGAATATTTCGGCGAGACTTATCCGGTCGAAGTGGTCTCTATCGGCTACAAGCCTCTTTATGACCCGGAAAACTTGAAGCCCCGCAGTTAAATGCCGTTATATGCAAAAGCCGAGGCAATGCCTCGGCTTTTCTGTTCAACTCGCAGGATTATTTCAATGTAGCCTTGCCACCGCTGATCGTAACTTTCTCATCGCCAGTCAACGCTTCACGGTCTCCATTTGGAAAGGTCACGAAACAGCCCGAAGCGCAGAATTCAACGGTCTCACCGGGCGCCACGATCATTTCGCGCTTGGAAGCGCCTTCCGTGACCACAATTGTCTGAGGGCCACTGTCATTGTTGGAAATCTGGGCAGCATAAGTGCTGCCAGCCGAGAGCGCCAAACCGGTTGCTGCAACAAGAACAAACTTGGTCAACCTGTTGAGCTGATTTGTGTTCATACCGTCCCGACCTTTCTATTGCTCCCGCTGCATATATCCTGCGCCGCGTGAGCCCAATTGCCCTGAGATATTACCCTTTATAAGCGGACAAAACTGAACTGCAACTGAACGAAATGTTCATCAGGCCCGGTCGTCATCCTTCTCGTTGGCTACCGGCTTTTCCGCAGACGTCTTTTTTGTCCTGGCAGCGGGCGAGATTTCATTTTCCTTCTGCATTAAGCCGGATAGCTTTTCGATTTCCGTCACGCTGAGAACAAGGTCCGTCGTGGACGAAGACAGATGTAACCCCTCTTCATGAAAGCGTTCAACGATCTGGAATCGCAGCTCATTCTTGATACCACCGGTCGACGTGATGTCGGCCACATGAGCGTAGATATCAAAAACCATCAGTGAATCGTTCATGCTTTGAAAAGCAACGAAAGGCTCCGGATTCTTCAAGATTGATGGATGGCCGCGAACGATTTCCAGCAGTAACGCATGAACCCTGCGCGGCTCTGTCGTATAGGACGCCTGCACATTGATATCTATGCGTCCGAGCTTGTTGCGATGGGTCCAGTTGCCAACGTTACCGTTGATAAGCGTGGAATTGGGCACGATGATCGACTGTTTCTGGAAGGTTTCCACTTCGGTCGCGCGTACGCTGATCTTCTTGACGATGCCACTGACCGTGCCAGCCTCCACCCAGTCACCAACCTTGAACGGGCGCTCAGCAAGAAGGATGAGGCCGGAAACAAAATTCTGGACGATATTCTGGAGACCAAAACCGATACCGAGAGAAAGACCACCGGCAATGAGGGCGAGGTTCGACAGGTTGAACCCGGCTGCCGATACGCCCATCAATGCCGCCAGGCAAAGCCCCACATAGCCTATGACCGTGCGGATGGAATTGCGCACGCCGGAATCGACACGCCCGCGTGCCATGACGCTGTTGTCCAGCCAGTTCTGAAACCAGCGCGTCAGCAGATAGCCGATCACGAACAGCAGCACGCCGGTCAGCAGCCCCATGAGCGAGATCGAAATATTGCCGATCTGGAAGCCTGTCATCAGCTGGTAGAAAGTGCTTTTCAGTTCTGCCCACTGGAAACCGAGCTGCATCAGAACGAGCGGGATGCCAATCAGCGCCACAACGAGATTGATGAGAATGCCTGCTAGAAGACCAAGCTGATCCAGCGTCGCGTCGTCGAAATGAAACCGCTCCCGCATGGCCTTGCCAATCTGGCTGGATGCAAAAGCCTGCTCCTCGGAAATTGCGCGGCCAGTCAGGAAACCCATATACATGGTGACAAGGAATGCGCCTGTCACCACGATTTGCTGCGATATGAAACGCGCCATGCCGATATAGCCGAACACCGCAGTCAGAATAGGCAGGAGCCCCAATATGATGAGGAAAGTCCTGAACGCACGCGGCCACGACCGGACAGCGCCATCCTTTTCGCGCTCGACGGGCTTCAGGAAGGCAATCGCCAGAATAAGCACACCGACCATCACGGTGGCCAGCAAGCTTTTCGCCATCGTCAGCGACAGCGGCGACGACAATATCTGATTGACGGTTCCGAAGAAGGAATCGAGCCCGCTTGTCAGCGCTGTTCCCGTTATCAGCCAGCCCAGTACACGTCCCGGCCGCGGTGCCACCGGAACCAGCCGCCATTGCGGCATATCCGAACTGATGCACGCCGATGCCAGCCGATGAATGAAGAAGACAAGTCCAAGCACCAGAAAAAGCGACTGGAGAAGGGAAGCAATATCTGTCCTTAAAACGTTGAAATAGTTCAGGAAAAAATAAGTCGTCGCCAGGAATACACCCACAGCTGCCGACGGTATCACCGTAGACCAGAAGGCCACCGACAAACGGCTTAGATAGGAAGGCGACTCGACCGTTGGATCGCGCTGGTAGAGCGTTCCGAGAACGCGCCGCGCACCCAGCTGGATAATCAACGCCGCCACGAAAGCAAAAAAGGCTGCGGCGAGAAACGAATTGAGTTTGAACGTGCTTACAAAGCGCCACCAGGATTGGACAATGCGCCAGAGCGAAACCATTTGGGAGCTTGCCGCCGAAGCGACTTCAGTGCCGAGCGTCGTATCGATGTTCACGCGCTGGGAAAGCGTTTTAGCAAACAGATCCCGGCGCATATCCCCGATTTTCGCGGACATCTGATTAACGGAAAGGGATGTATCTTCCGTTTCGCCGACGATGGCGTTTATTTCGGCCTTTTCGGCGGTCAGCCTGACGCGTTCCTCGCTGACGATCGCTGGTTCGGGCGGTTGATCGCCGGAAGGCGCCGGCCCTAGTTGTTCCAGCCGCGTGTTGATTTCGCTGAGACGCGGACGGAATGAAACGCCAGCATCAAGAAGCTTTTTCGAGAGAGAGTCCAACTGGAGCTTGAGATTGGCGAGCGTTTCATCATTCGAAGCTGCCTTCGGAAGCTGACCGCTGATCCGCTTCTTCTGCTGCTTCAGATCGTCGATGACGGGCCTTTGCTGTTGGATAATGCTGGAAACGGGCGCTGGTGCCTGCTGCTGATCAGTGGCAGCGGGGGCTGGCTGTGCTGCGCTGTCTTGCGGAGCCGCGGCGGGCGCGGCTTGCGTCGCGGCGGGCACTGGCTGTTTGTTGTCCTGCGCGAAGGCGGACGCAAAGCTTCCCGGCGACAGGGCGCTGATCAGAAGTGAAAATGCAAGAACACGAAACGTCGATGAATATGCCAATTCAATTCTGCCGTTAAACAAGACATGGTTTCAACATAAAGCGCCCTAAAACGGATGCAAGGCGTGGCTGTTTACAAGATTTCATGGCGCGTAGGAAGCGGACAGATACCGTATGAGACGAGCCCGGGTGCCAGTATTTCCTTGTTCCCGCGAACACAAATGATTAATGAGGATTCGCAATGGGTGTGAAAAGCTGGCTCGACTCCAAGGATAGACTCTAACGAAAGTCTTGGCGATTTGATGAAGGGCATGAAAAACACGGAACAGCACAAGCGGCATGGTTTCATGCTGTTCGTTACGTGCGTTCTGTCGTTTGCGGCTTTTCTGTTTGCCGTGGATTTTTCGACGCTTGATGACGATCCGGCCAAAGATCAGTCCGGCCGCATCTTGGCAAGACAGGTCGAAGGCAGTCCGACGACACCCGTTCGTCAGCAATCCGCTCCCTCGCCACAGCCGATGCGCGCAATCCTGATCGAAGCCATAGCCGCCAAGATCAAAGCCGCTTATCTCGATGGCACCGGGGCAGCGCTGCTTGTTGCGACGGCAGCGATTCTTTTCCCGAAAACGGAATCAGCCAGGGCAGCGCAGAATTTTCGGCGCCTCGCAGTTCTGCAGAAGCATTTTGGCTCTGCCCGTGCGCCTCCGAAAAGCGCATAATAGCCAACCTTCGGTAATTGGCCCTTACCAATCCAAAAGCCATTACAAACTAAGCCCGCATCGCCACTTGTTGAGTGGAAGTTGGGGCGTACCAACCGGAACATTAATCCATGCGTACTTCGAAATGGGTGGTTGCGCTGTATAGCCTGATCGTCGCGATCGGCATAATCATCGCCTTGCCCAACTTTTTCACCCAGAAGCAGCTTGACGCAATGCCGTCCTGGTTCCCGAAGCGTCAGGTTACGCTCGGCCTCGACCTGCGCGGCGGCTCCTATCTCGTGCTTGAAGTTGATGCCGCAGGTCTGAAAAAAGATCGTTTGCGGACCCTGCTGGACGATGCCCGCAGCAAGCTGCGCGCGGAGCGTATCCAGCCACAGTCCATCCGGGCTGTCGGCGACGCTGTTGTCGTCACCATACCCGACGCCGATCAGCGCTCCAAGGCGGAAACTGCGCTGCGCACACTGATCTCGCAGGTCAACACCAGTGGGTTCGGTACGGCAATCAATGACATCGACGTCGCCTCGACTGACAATCAGGTGCGCCTGACCCTGACGGAAGCGGGATTCAATTACCGTCTCGATGCCGCTCTGCAGCAAAGCCTTGAAATCATCCGTCAGCGCGTCGACCAGGTCGGCGTCGCCGAGCCGTCCATCCAGCGTGTGGGTTCGGATCGCATCGTCGTTCAGCTTCCCGGTCTTCAGGACCCGGCACAGCTTCGCCAGCTTCTCGGAAGCACCGCGAAGATGAGTTTCCATATGGTTGCCGATGCCAATCCGAACGACGCACCGCCTCCGGGCGTGACGATCATGCCGGATTCCAAGGACCCGAACATCAAATA
>Ga0182748_1003886_pt1 | contig 12258 bp, 9 predicted proteins | sample eDN3rd37CKraftOP_FD_128877 | JGI IMG/M metagenome (GOLD analysis project Ga0182748, IMG submission 128877) | Enriched Organic Plus compost microbial communities from Emeryville, California, USA - eDNA 3rd pass 37_C Kraft OP (version 2) (version 2) ...
CGCGTTGTAGTCAGTGACATAGAGGTTGATAGCCTTCAGCGTCGTTGACGTGACCCGGGCAAGTGCCGTGGTGTCGTTCATGTTGAGCTCATCGATGGTCTTCCCCGCCATCGATTGCGGAACAGCAGTCGCCACAGAGTCGGCCACCACGAGGATGGGCGCAGTGTCAGGAATGAGTTTGCTGTCTCGGATCGCCTGGCACGCCTTCGAAGCGACCATGTTGCCTTCTTCCCAGGTGCGGGGGCGCTTGTAGATCCAGAAAGGCCGGTCAACGTTGAGTCCAAAACCGACCGCAAGGTGCTGATTGAAGGTGCGTTCCCAGTCAATAAAGACGGCGCATCCGCCCAGGCGCTGGGCTTCCACCATCCAAGCGGTCGCAAGCGCGGTTTTCCCGGATGACGACGGACCATACATCTCCACGATCCGGCCGAACGGCAACCCGCCATCAGCGCGTCCGGAGAGCGCGATGTTCAGCGGGGCGTAGCCCGTGTCGATGAATTGCGTTACAGCTTGCTCCTCGTCGTTCTCACCGATGGCCTTATCCAAAGCGGCAAGCAGAGCTGCAGCGGATGTCATGATTCTTCCTCTTGTTGTTCTTGTGTTGATCTAGTGGCGAGTAGCCGGGTCGAAAGTGTGCAGAAACGCCTCGATCTGCCTGAGAATGGAAGCGAAGGCGAGCTCTTCGCACAAGGCGATGAATTTTTCCGGGTTGAACTCTCCTTTCACCATGCGGACGTTCTTGGGATCCGGTTGCTTGCCTACATGCAATTGCATCAATCGCAGGTTCCGAAGGAAGCGGCGGCGCCCATCTTGCGAGGCCAGAGCGATCATTCGCTTCAGCTTGGGGGCGTGTTCCCCGCTGTCACAGCGTCGCCAGAACTCTCGCACGGAGCCGAACTCAGCGAGGACATGGGTGGCGCGCTCTTCCCCGATTTGACCTACCCCGGGAATGTCGTCGGAGCTATCGCCCTGTAAGCACTTTCCTTCCAGGAATGCCATCGGGTTCGCGAACCCGGTCTTATCCATGAAGTTGTCCAGAGTGATAAGGCGAGAGTCATCCCGTAGGTCGCGCCACGTGACATTCGGCGTCAAAAGCAGTTGCACCCAATCCTTGTCGCCGGTTATGAGGACGACCTTCGCGTGCGGATCCTTCATGACGATTCGCCTGACCAGATAGCCAGCCACATCGTCAGCCTCTTGCTTGATATCCGTAAGCTGCCGCACTCCCAAGTGGGCAAGCGCTTGGGATATGTAAGGACGTTGCTTGACATACGCCTCGCGCCTGGCTGCTTTCACTGGGTCATTGTTTCGTTTGCTCTTATATGTCGGATGTAAGTCATACCGCCACTGAGCGCGTCCATCCCACAGAACAATGATCTCGTAGCCGGGATAATCCAGAGCGACTTGACGAATGGTTCGCAGAAAACCGTAGATGGCTTGTGTTTCCATGTCGCCCGACCTGAGCTTGGTCGCATCGTGCGCGGCGTAACCGACGCTGTTACCGTCAACGATTACGGTATTGCTCATGAACTCTCCAAAGAACGAGCCAACGACCCGAAGGTCGATGGCCGTTCAATGCTCCTTCTTAGACGGTCAGTTCAGACCCAGCGAACAACTCGTCCAGCTCTTGGCCCAGGTCCAACGAGGTGTCGACCTGTGCCGCGTTGCGAGCTGCGTTGTTAGCTGAGGTTGCCGGCTCCGATCCGAACACCGCTTCCTCTGTAGAGGACGCGCTGGGGCGGAAGCCTTTGCCCGGTGCCGGGAGCATGCCGGCCACGTTGCTGATCGCCGACAGCGCACGGTTCTGCTTCTCCTCGTTCTCCTGCCGCACGTATTCGTCCAGGTTGTGCACTCGCTCCAGCGCGCTCTTGGGAACGGCGTGGCGCTTCGGGCTGATCTGCACCGAATACTTAGTGTTCAGACCCTTGCCTTCCCGGTTGATCACGATGATCTGGGGATTGGCGGGATCGAACATTTGCGGCCCCCACTCTTCTGCGGTATCCAGAATCTGCGTGAATACAGACTTCCGGACTTCCAGAATTTGCGGGGTGTTCGGGTCGGCGCTATCCAGCGCGAGGACGTTGAAGAGGAAGGATTGCGCAGCGCGCGCTCCTTTCAGCAGTTCCACGGTCTCGTCGTCGGCAGTCGACCTGATTGCGGCGTTCAGCGTCTGACACACTGCGCAGGGCTTGCCGTAGGTTGCTTCTTCGCACGGGTAAACTGCTTGGATCTGACCTGCGGCGTCCTTGATGTAGTGCTGACCCCATTCGTGATAAATCACTTCCGGAGCCGCGGGACGCCAGCCCGGCAAGATGACGTAGCGATTGGCACCCGGGGCGGGCTTGATTGTCTTTTCCGTCGTCTTGAGGGCCGCCTTCTTTTGCTTCATCAGTTCTTGAAGTTTAGCAATGTCCATTTTTCTGTTTTCCTGAGAGTTGATAGGTCGGTAAGTAGGTGCCTTTGGGAGCTATCTTGCGAGAGCTCCGGTTGAGCAGCTTTAATATAGTAAGTTATTACTTACCATCGCAGAAAAATAGAAGGTCATCCCGCACGACTATTGGCTACGGCCTTCAGCATGCGCTCAGAGTTGGCGCTCCGCTCCATGATTCGCAGCTGCCCCTTCATTTCGTCCCTGCGGTCCGCACCGAGTTGGATCAGCATGTCCCGACGGTCATTCAGAGCCATCACCGCGTTCCGATTGACCTGGCTGATAGTCTGAGCCTCAATCACAGCGCTCATCCCCTGCAGCCAGCGCGGATCCATCCTAACGGCGTTCTCGATTGCCTTCTCGGTGACTTTTTCGCCAGAGGCGGTGAGGTTTCGCCGATGCTCGTCGTATAGCTTGGCTTCCAGCACCTTGAACTTGGCCTCGACGCGGTCATGCTGAGCCTCTGCATAGGCCGCTTGAGCTCCGTAGTGGGACCGCAATCCAGACTGTTCCACCATGCAGGCATCCAGCCGATCTTCCGTGACCAGGATATCTTTGGAGAACGCGCCAGGATCCAAGTAGTATTTGAGGCCCGTGACCGCCGGCTGAGCCGGTTGCGGGCTCGCCACCTCAATCATGTCCACATTGGGCGCAACTTCGGGCGCCGCGGTCGACACGGCAGGGCTCTCCGCCGCCGCAGGTGGATCAGTCGGCTCTACCTCGGCTGCGACAGCGTCAGACTCACTGTCCAGGACGCTTTCGACCTCCGCCAGCAAAGTAGCCTCATCAGATTCAGCTGCGGGCGGCTCAGGCTCGGCAAGCGGTGGGACGTTCGACTCCCCCGCGGTCTGTTCTTCCAGTTCAGCCAGCATTTGCGCCAGCTCGTCTTCGTCTACCATCAGTTCAGCGGTTCCCATGGTTCCTCCATTGAGTCATTTGCTGTGTAAGTGCGGTTTAAGATTGCGCTGCGAAGTCAGGAAAGAATCTCGGCAACGCGAGTGAATACATCTTGAAGAATGGCGTCCTTCGAGGGATCGAAGATCAACTGCTGCGGGCTGATCCCGCACACAATGGAGGCGTCCAGCTTCGGGTCATAGAAGACCTTTCCCGCCATTTCCGCAGTGCCGCCCTTGATCCCAGGAATCAGCGCTTTCACGGACGCCGATCCAAGTGCGACGATGATGGGCGGCTTGACGATCTCGATCTCTCTATCGAAGTATCTGCGACAGCCATTGATCTGCTCGTTCGTCAAGAACTTGTCTGACTTTTTGGCTTTGACCAGCGTCGTGTAATAGCCGTCAGCAACCGTAAGGCCGGCTTTTACTATCGCCGCTTTGACAAACTCAGCTGCATCCCCCACGAGAAGTCGTTCAGCCTTCTCCTCTTCCCACGTGGGGCAGTCTGTGACAACCATGAAACGTGCCTTGCTGCTGGCACGAACAGCAGCGTGCGGTTGACCGGCGAGCGAGCACGACTCGCACTTCTTGTAGTCCTGCACCAGCGAGATCACCTTGGCGCGCAAGAAAGGGGCTGAGAGGTCGGTTTGCCGGTCTGCCTTGACTGAGTCGACTATCAATCCAGGCAGCAGCTGAATCTGGTCCCTGCGACGGTCGGGATGCCTGGCAGGTTTACTCCCGGGCTCGATCTCCGAGAAGGCGCCGACCTTATCCAGGTGATCGACATGGCGGACCGTTACTTTTGAACCCTTTTCCGCTGCGACCGTCGCCATGTGCGCCATATTCCGAAACGCGCCGCCCTCTCTATTCCTGAGCTCCACAATTCGCGCCGCAACCTTTTCGGAGATTCCTTTGATGGCCGTAAAGGGGGCTCGGATGTGATTGTCGTCAGGGATCGTGAACCTCTCGGTTGAAGAGTTGATTTCTGGCGGCAAAACCTCAATCCCGAAGGATCGCGCATCCTTGACTAACCCTGGCAGCTTCTCCTCGTCTACGATTGACATGCAAGCGGCAAAATATTCGACTGGATAGCGAACCCGAACCCACATCGTCCAGTAGGAGATGATGGAATATTCCACCGAGTGACTGCGGTTAAAAGCGTAGCCGGCGAACAGTTCGATCTTGTCGAAAAGGCGCTCGGCGGCAGATTCAGGAAACCCGATGGTGGCCATACAACCTTTGGTCCACTTCTCCCGCATTTCGGCCATCTTGACCTTGTCCTTCTTGCCCATCGCTTTGCGTAGATGGTCGGCTTCGGCCCTTGTAAATCCCGCCATGTCTACCGCCAGCTGCATCACCTGCTCTTGGTAGACGATGACGCCACTGGTCGCAGCCAGCGCTGACTCCATAGCCGGGTGCTCGTAATATGGCGCTTTGGCTCCCTGCTTGATCCGGACGAAGTCGTCCATCAGCCCTGAATCCATCGGACCGGGCCGGTAAAGGGCCGTGGCGGCGGTGATATCTTCAAAGGTCAAGCGTCGGCCCACTGCAAGGTCGCGAAGGAGCTTTTTCATGCCGGCTGACTCGAACTGGAAGACGCCGACCGTATCTCCTCTTCCAAAGGCATCCATAATGTCGGGCTCTTCAAGAGGCAAGGCGAGATAGTCGATCTCCTTGCCGTGGCGCTCCTTGATGTATGCCTTCGCGATCTCAAGGACATCCAGAGTGGACAGTCCCAAGATGTCCATCTTGACCAGTCCCCAGTCCTCGACCGTTCGCTTGTCCCAGTTGACGACGGGGGATCCCGCCCTAGTCTCCACGACCGCTCGTTCCTCCAGGGGCTCCCCGGCGACCAGGACACCGGCTGCATGTTGGCTAAAGGACTTCATTACGCCCTCCAGCTTGATCGCATGCGCCCAGATGTCCTCATGCTCAATCTTGAACTTCTCCAGCTCAGGAACGGCTTTTGCAGCTTCCGTAAGCGTGACGGCCTGGCCGTGCTCCTTTGGAACCAACTTCGTCGCGGTGAGGTCAAGGCCGGACAGACCGTGAATTCGGCCCGTATCGCGCAAGGCTGACGCTGACGCGAGGGTCGAATAGTTCGAGATGCCGGCAACCCTATCCCTGCCGTATTTCTCCACTAGATAGTCGACAACCAGATGGCGCTTGGAACTCATGAAGTCGAGGTCGGCGTCGGGTAGGTCTAGACGTTCAGGATTGATGAACCGCTCGAACATCAAGTTGAAACGGATCGGATCGACGTCCGTGATGCCCAGAAGGTAGGCAACGAGAGATCCGCCGACCGACCCCCTCCCTGGGCCTACTATGATTCCGTTCTTCTTCGCCCAGACGACCAGATCCTCCACCAGGAGGAAGTAGCCGGCGAAGCCCATCGTTTTTAGAACGTTGAGTTCGTAAGTGAGACGCGCCTTGTAAGTCGGCAACTCTGCGGCCGAGGGCTGGTGGCCCAATACCGGAGCCCCAAAACGCCTCTTCCAGCCGGCCACACACTTGTTGGTAAGCTCGCGGAACTCGTCCGTCGCCATCTTCGGTAGACAAACGTCCTGCTTTTTGAACTCGTAGGAGCAAAGGTCGGCCAGCTTTCCCGTGTTGGCGACGCCAGCCGCCCACAAAGCTGGCTCATCCAGCCCATGCCACTTCGCAAGGCGAGCCCGCGCCTTAGCCACCCTTGGTAGGATGGCTTTCGAGCTCTCCAGCACAAAGTCCTTAACCTGCTGTATCGGCCTATAGCTCACGGACAGCTGCGTATTGCTGGCGATCGCTGACAGCACATCCAGCGTATCGGCGTCTTCAGCCTCCAGATAGCATGCTGGATACGTCACCAAAGTCGGTAAGTTTTCTGCCTTCGCAACGGATAGCGCCCTCGCATTGAGCGTGTCGAAAAGTGGCGTATCGATGGGGCACAGCTCGACATATGTGGGCGCATGGGTCGCCAGGAGATTGACGATTCGTTCGTGATCCGGGTTGTGGAAGACGTTGAACATATCCCCCGTCGAGAACACCACGCCGCGCAGTTTCAGGACGTCGTCCAGACCGACCCGGCTGTGATAGTAGAAATACTCTGGGGAGTTCCCCTTCGAGAGAAGCTTGAGAAGATCCTTGATCCCTGTCTCGTCGATCGCATACGCCTTGATGACGTATTCCGGATTGGGCTTTGGGGCGATGCCCGAGCTCTTCTTCGGGAGCCTGTAGGTCGGGTCTTCCACAACCCTAAGCCGACATCCGATGATCGGCTTGATGCCAGCCTTTTTCAACTTGGTGCTGAAGTCGACCATAGCGTGAATGGACATGGTATCGACCAGAGCGACCGACTCGTATCCGACAGCCTTCGCCCGCTCAACAATGTGGTCAATTTGGAGCATCGACTCACCGACCGAAAAGTCCGATCGGACGGCCAGTGCGTGGTTGTAGCTCAATTGCTGCCTCCCATCTCCGCGAGCATCACCCGACCGTCAACCTCCTTAGCAAAACCGAAGGCAATGAACACTGGCGTTACGATGCTGACGTGGGAGCTGGCGGTTTGACCGCTCCAACCGAGCTCGGCCTCAAACGACTGCTTGAGGCTTTGTCGGCTGTATCCTTTGAGCAGACAGTCAGATGCGACGCGCAGCCACTTCTGGCGGTCATCGCTGAATGGATTGCGTCGGGCGGAAAAGTCAGCACGCATCCGGGCAATCATTCCCTTCCGACACAAGTTCTGGGCGAGCGCAGCCGGCTTGATGTTCAGCCGTTCGCAGATCGCCTTTTCGTCCGGCGATATGTCGACCGTCACGGGTTCGACAGGCGCGGTTCTTTCGACTTTCGCGACCGCTGCCTGAGTAGCGTTCGGGCGGGCTTGATGAGGTGTGCCGGCCTTATCGTGCAGCTTCAGCAAGTCAGACACGTTGACCCTATCTCTAATTCGCTCCAGGACGACTCGCGCCTCCTCAGCGCAAGCCGTGTTGTGCTTGCACGCGCCACATACTTGTGAGGTGAACGAATAGATGCTTGGAGCGCCAAAGCAAGCTGGCGCCGCAGTTTCAAATGAAGCGATGTGCATAATCAGTCTGGACTTGCTTAATTTCTTCCAGGGCGCGTTTGACGTCCCTCTTGTTCAGACCATGAACGGTGACCATGTAGTCCCCGATGGATGTAACGGACAGATCCGTGGCGGCACGGCGGGCGATTCCGATGCTTCGGGCGAAAGCTGCGTGGGCGGCCTGTCGGTCGAATGCATCCATCAGGTCTTCCGGCGGCTCCACCAGCCAGTTCAGAATCAACTTGGCGAGTGGGGATAGTTTCTCGTCCAGAAACGCCAGATACTCGTGGACTGCGGCCACCGATTCGGGATCGGTGATGTCCTTAAGCAGAACCTCTTCCATTGACAGTTCTTCGCCGTCATGTGAGGACATCTCCTCCACACTCACCGTCCCGTGTTTCAGACGCTCTTCCGCGAGTGGCCCAACCAGCGCGTTGATGTTGTGTTGGGCAGCCCGCCAGAAGTAGGTGCTGAACTTGCCCAGTTCGGGGTTGTAGCCGGCGTAGCACCTCAAGAACGCCTCGCACGCCGACTGGTAGAGGTCGGTGTAGTCGAGCGAAATCCCAGCGTGAGCGACTCGCCGCATGGCCTGACCGCAGAACTTGTGAATCAAGCCTTTGTTAGCTTCGTAGAACTCGTCTTGCGCCAGCTTTTGCGCTGGCGCGGCCGTTTCATGTTGCGATTGAGCAATCACGATTACCTACCCCTACGCGAAGATACGTTGCGCCAGTCCTTCCGCAGTAGCCTTGTCTACCCGGCTTAGCTTGTTCATAAAGGCAAGCTCCAGACCAGTCTTGAAGTCAGCCCGCATGGTTCCGATTCGGGCCGCATAGATCAGAGTGCGAGGCGAGATCGTGTCGTTCATCTTCTGGGCGGCGAACGACTCCCGGATCTTGCCGGCGAAGTCCACGAGCTTTTTGGCGTCGTCGGCATTCAGACGGGCCTGCTTCTGCAGAATCTCCATCTCCTTCTTCGGGTCCATATACTGCTTGTGGACGACGATCCCGAATCGGTCGTAGTTGGCGCTGTTTTGGAGCTGCGTGCCCTGGTAGAGGCCGGTTTCATCACCCGAGCCGTTCGTGTTGCCGGTAGCCATGAACCGGAACTGCGGGTGCGGTTCGATGATTAGATTTTCACGGTCCGCGCCGTGAATCACCAGCGGCTTGCCTTCGAGCACAGCCTGATAGACAGAGAGGACGGACGGAAGAGCGAAATCGTATTCGTCGGCCATGAAAATCATGCCGTGCTTCATGGCTTGCGGCAGCGGCCCGAGTTCAAACTCGGTATTGCCGTTCTTGACCGTCCACTGGCCGACGATGTGGGCCTCTTCGATGTTCACGGTGTGCTGGACCCGCATCAGTGGACGGTTCGTGCGAGCGGCGATCTGCTCGCACAGCTCGGTCTTTCCGGACCCCTTGTGGCCCCAGATGTAGACCGGGATATTGAGCTCCAGCGCCATCGTGACGTTCTTGAGTTCATCCACGTCGAACACGTAGTCGTCGGAAACCTCCGGCACCAGCGCGGGGAAGTCGTGACCATTGAGGACGGTGATAGGTATGCCCTTCCCCTGGCGCGACATGGCGCTCTTCCCGCTGAGATTGAACAGCTGGTGGAAGAGTTTCTTGGAAGTGGGGCCGGACGGCACGAGCGTGTCGACCGAGGCGGGCGCGGGTATTGCGGAGGTTTCGATTGCCTCTTTCGCGCCCCCTTCCTCTGACTCCTGTCGACTGGCTGCCAACTTCTTCTGCAGGGTCACCTTCGCCAGCTCGGACATCAGCGGCGCATCCGGCCATTTCGCCTGATACTCTTCCATGGTCATTTCCGGGTGTGCCTGCTTCAGATGGGATGCAATGACATGCACCTTCGCACCACAATGTTGGCAAGTGATCTTTTGGTCGCTCATTCGACGCCTCTCCGTTGGTTCATTGACTGCGATACACGATCGCTACAGACGAAATGTTAGATACGAAGCTCAGGAAATATAGTAAGTTTTTACTTATACTACAGGGCAAATTTTTAGTCCGATAAGAGCAGATGTCGAAGCTCCTTGATCGTCTGAACCGGTAGCTCCTTGATATCGTTTATCACCACATTCTTGTCGTAGAACTTCCGCACGGCGTCGGAATGGATGCCAATACCGATCGTCTTGATACCGGCCGCTGACACTCGCTTGACGACGGACTTCAGGTGGCTGGACAGCACGTCGCCGTCGCAAGCTCCAGCCGGATAGCCATCCGATAGGACGATCATGATCTTTCCCTTTTCCTTCCGAGCCAGCAGCCTCCGGGCCGCGATTTCCACGCACTCGCCGTCAATGTTGTTGCGCATCATGCTGCAATTGGGCAGCCAACCAAATCGCTGCCGGGTTACTGCCGTCATCCCCTCCTCAAATCCTTTGAGAATCGGCATGTAGAGCGCCTCCACCCTACTGAATCGCGCGCCAGTTCTGGCTTGCTCCTTCCGGATCTGCTCGTAGGTGTCGCGACCGCCCTTCGGTTCGGTGGTTGTGAAGCAAATCGCTTCACTCTTGATCTTCAGGCGTTCCAGCACGCTCGTCAGGGCATACGCCGCTTGAGCCGCAAGATGGATCTTCGCGCCCGACATGGAGCCGGACATATCGATCACCAGGCTGACCGCGACATCTTTGCTGCGTGACTCCTGTTTTCGACTGAACACACGAGGGTCATTAAACCGAAGGCGAACCAGACCGGCCGGATCTAGCTTTCCGGATCGATGGCCGTGAGACCTAACCGATAGCGAGCGCGCGGCTACGGCTCGCTCCAGATCTTTCTGGATTGGGGCGACCATATCGTCAACGGCATTCGTGAGCTCCTTGAGCATGTGGTCGTTGAACCCACGGCCTACCGTCAAGGGTTCAATGATGTCGCTGTCGGTAGAATAGGGAGCGTATTTGGCATTCGAATTCGCTTCGACGGCTGAATCTGCGATCGCCTGTGACAGCGCCTTGTCGAAGTCGTTGGCGGTGTGTCGGTCGAGCTCGCCGAGCGCAGCGGCGACTGCCGACAGGTCTAAGGACGGAGACTCCCCTTCGTCGTCCGCACCATCTTCCCCCTCGCCATCCTCTTCGTTCTCTTCAGACTCGTCAGCCTCTTCCTCTTCGGACGATTTGCCTTCGCTTTCCCCGCCTTCAGATTCCGCACCCTCTTCAGGGGCCTCCCCGTCGCCCTCGCCACCGGTCGACTCTTTCTCTTCCGATTCGTCCGGCTCGCCCTTCTCTTCTCCCGATTTGGGCGTTTCACCGCCCTCATTGGGCTCTTCCTCTTCGCTCTCTTCCTTCGCTTTCGACGGGGTCGGCGTGCTCTTAGGCTTAGCCTTACCCGATTTCCTACCACCAGCCGACTCGGCCCGGCTGCTCCTTCCGGATTCGGATTCTTCTCTCTTGTCGCCACTTCCTGCTTGTGAGTTTGCACGGCCCTCGCTGATGCGCTTGTTGATCTCTTGGGCCAGAGCCAAACAATCTTCAGTGGACTGCGCCGCCTCCATCTTCGCCGCGAGGTCTTTGATCGCCTCATACAGCGGGGCGACTAGAGGCATCTTGTCCTTCATGAACTGCTGAAACACCAGCTGGCCGGACATTGCCCTGATCAACGGAACCATCAGCGTCTGAATCGCCGCCTTATCGTCGCCGGATGCCTGAGCTTTCTCGAATTCTGGAATGATGAACTTCTTCAGGAAGAACTCGCCCACGTTGTCCAGATTGAAGGCAGAGCCCTTATACCGTTGGACCATCGCCTTTTCGACACGCGGATCTTCGAGCATGTTGAGCAACTGATGGAGTTGCTGCCCGCCCAGTTCATTAGCCTTCCGGATGGTCTCGAAGTCGGTAAACAGCAGGTGCGCGACTTCGTGATCGAGAAAGCCTTGAACTGCGTTGCAGAGCTCCTCAGAGGCGTTGTCGGGAAGATACGGCAGGTTTACCCGAATGGGCTTGCCGGTCTTCGGATCAAGCTCCACCGAGGCCGATACCCCACGTTGGGTGACCTCCAGCCCGCTTCCCGCCAGCATCTGCGTGACTTTTACGATGCTCTCGCGGAGGACATAAACGTTATCGTTCCTCATGAATTCTCCGTTTTTAGTAAATATTTACTTACCAGACCGAAGCATAGCGAGCGAACGTAGGGGCTCACAACAAGTCTGTCAGGGGAATGAAAAAGGAAAAGCGAGGCGATCCCTCACTTCGATTTGCTTAGGCGGTGATTGGCCCACCTTGCATGGCGGCAGTGCCGTTCACCGTGGTGACGACAAGCACGCGGCCCAGCAGCGGATGCTGGCCTTGAACGACCTGGGCGCACCCCAAGTCGATGTTTGCTTCTATGTTGCTGATCTCCCCCAAAACCTCGAAAGCCTTTTCGAGCGATACCTCTGCCAGATGCAAGTGGCTGGTAGACATGTGCCTCAACCTAAAAATTATGAATTCACGATTGATAGAACACGCGAATTATAGTCAATTCTTACTTAATTTTTCTCGCCGAATAGTGGATATTATTCGACCCTTCTGACTGCTTACGTGGTGCTGGCTTTGCAGTTGATACCTCTCCTTGTTCTGGAATAAGTAAACATTTACAATAGCTACCGCCCAGGGGATCCAAGTTCCCAAGTAAACTTTTACTTATCCGCTCATATAGTCAAGCGACATAGCGAGGCCGTTCTCGCGCTCACCACCTACTCGTAAGGGGGAACAGTGACCACCAAAACTCAAAGACCGCAATCCAGGCGGAAATCGATGTCCGTCAAGGAATGGCTAGAGCTTCGGATTCGTCTATCCGACAAGACTCAGACTGAGATCAACAGGGAAGCCGGCTTTAGCACGCCTAACATGCTGACGCTTATGAAGAGCGGCACGTCGAAGGTGCCATGGGCACGCGCAGCGCGAC
>Ga0182748_1003887_pt1 | contig 12255 bp, 13 predicted proteins | sample eDN3rd37CKraftOP_FD_128877 | JGI IMG/M metagenome (GOLD analysis project Ga0182748, IMG submission 128877) | Enriched Organic Plus compost microbial communities from Emeryville, California, USA - eDNA 3rd pass 37_C Kraft OP (version 2) (version 2) ...
TCCCGATTCCCCGCGGGCACCGGCGGGGCAACCTGAAGGCTTTTCATATGCGTCGCAATGCCTGCCGTTTTCTCTGCGCCCTCCTCCTCGCCCTCGCCGGGCCGGCCCTCGCGCAGCGCGCGCCCGACGCACCGGCCACAAAGGCGCCGGACGCAAAGGCGCCCGCCAACGAGGCGGGCTATCCGATGGTGCCGCTCCTCTCCACTTCGACCACCATCCTCGGCGAAAAGCTGCGCTATCCGGCGGGCGAGCCGCATGTGAATGCCTCGATCATCACGCTTGCGCCCGGCCAGCGCACCATCCCGCACAAGCATGGCGTGCCGCTGTTCGCCTATATTCTCGATGGCGAATTGTCGGTCGATTACGGCGCGCACGGCATCCGCACCTACAAAAAGGGAGACAGCGTGATGGAGGCGATGGACGTGCCTCATTACGGCTTCAATGCCGGCGCCGTGCCGGTGCGCCTGCTCGCGGTCTATATCGGCGCGAAGGGCGCGAAGGATGTCGAGCCGGTGAAGTGAGTCTCAGCGGCGCGGCCAGTCGGCCATCGCGGCGTCGAGCCCGGCGGTGAGCACATCGGCCATGAACAGCATGACGCAATTGCCGCCGGCGTCGATCACGGGCTTGAGGCCGTATTTGTTCACCGGGCAGCCCGCCGACTTGCCGAGCGAGCGCGCGAGGTCCAGCAATCCGAACGCGACCTCGCGCACCTGCGCGTGGTCGCCGCGGCGCGGCAGGCCGAACGACACGGCGAGGTCCGAGGTGCCGATCTGCGTTGCGTCGCAGCCCTCGGCGAGCATGAGATCGCGCGCATTGGCGACGCCGGCCTGCGTTTCGATCAGCGCGAGATAAAGGAGCGTGTCGGCCTCGTCCGGGCGGATGTCGCGCATCAGCGCCCGCACCGCCGCGATCTCCTGCGGCGTCTCGACGTCCGGCATGATGAAGCCGTCGATGCCGCAGCCGAGATAGCGGCGCAGCACGCCGGGATCTTTCGACCATGGCCGCAGCAAAGCCGCAGCCCCGCCCGCCTGCGCGGCGCGAACGAGATCCGGAATGCGCTCCACATCCGGCCCGGCATTCTCGCAATCGATAAAGACGTAATCGACGCGCGGCGCGAGCGCCGCGATCAGATCAGAGGAGGAGAATTTCGGCGCAAGCCCGATGACGAAATCGCGGCGTGCAAGCCGCGATTTCAGTGCGGTGCGCAGCTGCGTCATTGGCCCTTGCGCTTGCGGAAGGCTTCGATGACCTCAGGGACAGCATCGTCGTTCATCGGCGCCATGATATGCGCTCCGGCGACGCCCGGAATTTCCGAAATCTCGAGGAGATAATCGGTGAGGATCGCCTTGCCCTCGGCGACAGCGTCCGATGCATTCTCCATGCGATCGATCATCGCGTCGGGCACGATCGAGCCGAACAGCTTTTCCTTGATCCAGCGCGCCGATTTCGCCGAGCGGAACGGCACGACGCCGATGATCATCGAGAGGCCGGGGATGACGCCCTCCTCCTTCAGGCGCTGGGTGTAGCGGCGCAGCACGCCAGCATCCATGCAGAACTGGGTCTGCGCGAACCGCGCGCCGCCATCGACCTTGCCTTTGAGGCTGACCGGCTTCCAGTCCGGCGCGGGATCGATCGGCGCATCGGCGGCACCGAGGAAGAAGTCGGCCTTGCCGCCGATCTTCTTGCCGGACGGCAATTCGCCGGCGTCGCGCATCCGCGCCGCGGTCGCGAGCAGGCCCTTCGCGTCGAGATCGAAGACCGGCTTGGTTTCCGGCTGGTCGCCCTGCGTCGGGTCGTCGCCGCGCAAGGCGAGAAGGTTACGCACCCCCATCGCGGCGGCGCCCATCAATGCGGCCTGCAGCCCAAGCCGGTTGCGGTCCCGGCAGGTGAGCTGGAGGATGGGCTCGATCCCATTCATCAACAGGATCGTGGCGGAGGTGACGGAATCCATATGGGCTCTCGCGCCCGCGCCATCGGTCACGTTCACCGCGTCGGCGAGGCCCCGCAGCGGCAGCGCCTTTTCGAGGAGATCGTTCTTGTCGCACGACACTGGCGGCGTGATTTCCGCGGTCAGAACGAACTTGCCGGATTTCAGGGTGTCTTCGAGACGCGCGGGAGCTGAGGACATTCAGGACCACACATACATAGAGGTTGCCTCACGAGGAGGAGGAGATGCGTACAGGCCCCAATCGGGCCCTTGCGTCAAGCGTGGGCAAAGGGGCCGCATCGCGTCAGGCGGCGGCCCGCGACGCGAAGGCCGGCATCACCTCCTGCGCGAACAGACGGATCGAGGCGGCGGCATTCGCGGGGGACATGGTGCCGAACATCATCTGGCCCAGCACATAATTCACCCCGCTGTCGGCCTGCAGCTTGCCGATATAGTCGCGCACCGTCGACGGCGAGCCGGCAATGCCGTGGCCGATCGCCTCGAGTTCGTCCCAGCTCTGCGGATAGACCTGCGTGAGCGCAAACGGCACGCCGGACCGCGCCCACAGCATCTCGATGGCCTTGCGCCAGACCGCGTAAGCCGGCCGCGCGAGGTCCTTCGCCTCTGCGTCGGTCGCCGCGGTCACGATATGGCGGGTGATGCCCATCATCGGAATGTCGGCGGCGTTCCGTCCGAGATCGGCCCATTCCTTGCGATAGCGATCGGTGATGGTCCGCGCGCGGGCGGCCGGGCCGAGCGATACGATATTGACGGAATTGGGGGCGGCCCAGCCGACGGCATCGGCGTTCGGCGCGCCATACCAGATCGGCGGATGCGGACGCTGTACCGGTTTGTTCTGAACGAGATAGTCCTTGAAGGTGTAGTACTTGCCCTCGAAATTCAGGATGTCCGACTCGCACGCCTTCATGATCACCGCGAAAGCCTCGTGATACATGGCCGGCGCATGCGCAGGATCGATGCCGTAGCGCTGATGCTCGACGAGCGCCGCGCCGCGGCCGACGCCGAACAGGAGGCGTCCGTTGCTCATGTGATCGAGCATGCAGATCTCTTCGTAGACCCGCAGCGGGTGGTACATCGGGAGCACATAGACCAAGGGTCCGATGCGCAGGCGCCTGGTGCGCTGGATCGCCGCGGAGACGAACACGCTCGGCGAAGGAACCCAGCCGAGCGGCGTCGAGTGATGCTCCGCCATGTGAAAGCCGTAGAAGCCTTCGCGGTCGGCCAGTTCGACCAGCTTCAGGCGGTTCTCCAGCATCTCCCCGAGCGGAGTGCCGTCGGCATCCAGGTGATCGAACAATCCAAATTTCAACACGTGCTCCCCCCGCATGATCCGGTTCTTCTCGCCATCACGGCGTGCCGGGCCAACAGGCGACCGACCCAATCGCAATTCACGCACGGTTTCAACCCGGCGGAGCGCAAGGCATGCCTGCAAATCGCGGCGTTCGGTCCGCTCGCCCCGGGCGACCCGATCCAGCATTCACCGTCGCGTGAGAGTCCGGCGGGTCACGCCCTGCCGTTGAACCAACGCCTTCGGGGAGGCGACCAATACCTATCAGGGACGCGATACCCGCTCCCACAGATCGCAAGGGGACTTCGCCATGATCCGCAACACCATTCTCGGGCTGACCGCTGCCGCCGCTCTCACCGTTGCCGCCCTCGCGCCGACCACGGCTTCGGCCGGTTATTACGGTGGCTACGGCTACAACTCGTACCACTACACGCCGACCTACCACTACAGCTACAAGTCCTACGAATACGGCTACGGCTACCGGTCGTATGGCTACAAGTCCTACGGGTACGGCTCCTACGGCTACTAAGCCATCAGCCCAAACAGACGCACAGGCCCGGTCTCGCAAGAGCCGGGCCTTTGTCATTTCCGCCACCGTTGTCTATGTGGAGGCCGACTGCCTGTTGCTGACGGCCACGAAAAACGAGGAACCGACATGTCGGACGACGATCTGAGAGCGGAACTCGAGCGCCTCAAGAGCGAAAACGAAGCGCTCAAGAAAGCGCAGTCCGGGACAGCGCGCATCAAGGTCAGCGACAAGGGCGGCGTCTCGGTCTATGGGCTCGGACGCTTTCCCGTCACCCTCTACAAGGAGCAGTGGCTGAAGCTCCTGGCCATGGGCGACGAAATCCGGTCCTTCATCAGCGCAAACGAACAGCACCTGAAAAGCAAAGAGTGACGGCGCCGAGAGACCGCATTCATGAATTTCGGATCGCTTGTCGAACAGGTCATCGCGGTCGGTCTGACGCAGGTCGCCGTGGTTGTCTTCGTGGTTGGCGTCGTGGTCGGGATTGCTCTTGTCATGGTGACGCGACGGAACCGCGGCTGAATCCTTAAACCGCTACACGCGAGCGGACCCAAGCCGGCCACGAGCGCCGTCGTCCCCACTTGCGTGGCGACGACAGCGCGAGGACGGCCGCTGCTGTGAAAGCCGAAACAGCGCTAGTTGGCCGATTTGATGCCGGCTTCGGTCACGATGCGCTTCAGCTTGCTCATGTTGGCCTTCAGAAATGCGTCAAATTCTTCGGGCGTTCCGCCAACGATCTCGGCGCCGGTGGGATCGATCTTGGCGCGGATTTCGGGAAGTTTCAGCGCCGCGTTGACCGCCTCGTTCAGCTTCCTGACGATCGGCTGCGGGGTACCTTTCGGCGCGGCCAGGCCGTAGAAGGTCACGAAGTCATATTCCGGATAGCCTTGCTCCGCGATGGTCGGCAGATTGGGCGCGCTCTTCAGGCGATCCTTCGACGACAGGCCAATGGCATGCAGCTTGCCCTGCCTGATGAATTCGTCCGCGACCGCAACGCCGAGGAACATGCCCTTGATGTTGCCGGCGATCAGATCCTGCAGCGCAGGGTTGACGCCGCGATACGGCACGATGAGCGCGTCCATTTTGGTCAGCGTCTTCAGCCACGCGAAGCCGATTTCGTGCGGGCTGCCCGGTCCGAGCGATCCGAACGTGAACCAGCCCGGATTGGCCTTTGCATGAGCGACCAGTTCCGGCAGCGTCTTCATCGGCACGAGGCTGGAATTGACCATCAGCACCAGCGGCACGCGTGCCAGATTGATCACGGGCGCGAAGTCCTTTTCGGAATCGTAGGGCAGCTTCATGCCAAGCGCGGCATTGATCGCCAACGAGTCGAACACCATGCCGACGGTGTGCCCATCGGGTTCGGCCTGGGTCAGCGCCGCGGTCCCGGTGACGGTGGACGCACCCGGCTTGTTTTCGACCACGATCGGCTGACCAAGCGTCTTTTCCAGCGGAACGCCGAGCGTCCGCGCCATCAGGTCGGTGCCGCCACCGGCCGGATACGGCACGATCCAGCGGATCGGCTGGGTCGGCCAATTCTGCGCGGATGCGGAGACAGTGACCAGCACCAAAGCTGCGCCAGCAAATGCGATGCGTCTGATCAAGCGAACCTCCCTTTTGTGTGGCCGTTTGGCCTTGTTTTTTTGACCGCGTCCGAATGCCGGATCGCGGCTTGAGCGAAACTAAAGATCGCGATTGTCGAAGACTTCCTGCTCGGCCCTCTCCCAGATTTCGCGGGCGAGCGGATTTTGCATCTCTTCGGACAGATGCCCGACAAGTCCGACCGCGCGCGAGATCACCGCGATCCCGCGGCAGATGCGCCACGGAAAGTCCAGTTCGCACAGGATTGCCCCGATCGCGCCGGTGGCGTTGATCGGCAATTCGCGCTTCAGCTTGGCTTCGGCCTGCTTCGAGATCTCTTCGAGGAGCGCGACATATTCGCCGCGAAAGCCGTTGCGCTCGGCGATGCCAAACAGCACCGGCGTTCGCGGATCGATGGGCTTGTGGAGCGGATGACCAATGCCGGGGATCGGCTGCTTGCGTGCGGTGAAATCGGCAACGATTGCGCTCGCAAGGTCTGAGATCGACTCGCCATCCTTGCGGTTCTTAATCGCCTCCTGCAACACGCGCGCGATCTGCTCCGAGCCGCCCGCAAAAACGCTGCCGACGCCGCAGAGACCCGCCGCGACCGCGGCCTGCAAGGCTTCGGGCGCCGCCATGTTAATCAGCCGCGCCGTCATCGCCTGCGGCGTCATGCCGTGCTCGACCAGCGTGATCAGCAGCGCATTGAACACTTCCGCTTCCTGCGGATTCGGCAGCCTGCCCCTGATCTCGAGGAAAGCCATGCCCCCGAGATCGATCTTGCCGAGGAGTTGCGTGGTCAGGTCGAAGCCGCGCACCGTGATGCTGTCGCGGGTGCTCCAGCCCATGCCGGACTTCAGTTTCTTGCGTTCTTTCATGCCAGGCCCCCGCGAAGGATTTGCCGCGCCAGCGCCGTGCGAAGCACTTCGGTCGGCCCTTCGGTAATCATGAAACTGCGTTGATCGCGCCAGAATTTCTCGATCGGCAATTCGGTGGTGAGGCCGATGCCGCCGTGCAATTGCAGGCAGCGATCGGCGACCCGAAAGCCCATCTCGTCGCCATAAACCTTGACCATGAAGGTCTCGGTGCGCGCATCCTCGCCACGGTCGAGTTTGGCCGCAGCGTCTTCGACCATCAGGCGCGTGGCATGCAATTCCGTGGCGCAATCGGCAAGAATCCACTGGACGCCCTGGCGCTCGGCGAGCGGTTCACCGAAGGTCTTGCGCTGCTTCACATAATCGAGAGTCAGTTCGAGACAGCGTTCGGCAACGCCGCAGGCGCGGGCGCCATGCCGGATACGTCCTTCGTTCAGCCAGCCCTGTGCGATCGCAAAGCCTTCGCCTTCATCGCCGACGCGGTTTTCTTCCGGCACCTCGACATCCTCGAACACGAGTTCGCAGGGCGCATCGCCCATCATGGTCGTATGCTGGGTCGCGATTTTGAGGCCGGGCGTGTCCATGTCCACCAGAAAGCACGAAATGCCGCCGCGGGCGCCCTTCACTGGATCGGTGCAGGCGATGACCTGCGCGAAATCGGCCTTCTCCGCGTGGGTGATGAAGCGCTTGGTGCCGTTGATGACATAGCGGTCGCCCTTGCGGACGGCGCGGGTGCGCATCGCGGCGGGGTCTGAGCCTGCATCGGGCTCGGTCTGGGCGAAGCAGGCGGCCTTTTCGCCCGCAAGCACGGGATCGAGATAACGCTCGCGCTGCTTGCCGGTCAGCCCCATCAGGATGGGCCCCACGGTCGGCCCGAACAGCGAATGATCGCGCGAGGGGATCGCGATGGTGCGCGACACCTCATGCCAGAACACCGCCATCGCGAGATAGCCGAGCCCCTGCCCGCCCAGCTCCTCGGGGACGTTGAGAAGCCAGAAGCCGGCGGCTTTCGCCTTGTCCTGGATCGCCTGCCGGTCGGCGTCGCTCATGGTGCGACGCTCGAACGGCATCACCTCGCGCTCGATGAAGCGCCGGAGGCTGGCGCGGAACGCATCCAGCTCCGCGCGCGTCGGCAGAGACGAGCCTTGATCGCGAGACGGCGTCAGCATCAGGCTCGCTTGCGGTCGTGCGATTCCAGACCGGGCTTGTATTCGCCCTTGAGGAAATCGCCGATACCTTCGGTGCGCCACGCATCATTCTGGCGCGAGATCAGTTCGAATTCCTTGGCAGAGGTGTAGCTCATTGAGGCATCCCAGCTCATTTCGAGCGAGAAGCGATAGCCTTCCTTGGTCGCCTTGAGCGCCCACGGATCCTTCGCCGCGATCTCCTTCGCCACCGTCATGGTCTCGTCACGCAGCTTCGCGAGCGGCACCGCTATGTTGACGAAGCCGATCTCGGCCGCAACCTTGCCACCGAACGGGCGGCCCGTCATGCCGTACCAGAGGGCGTCACGCGGACGCAGCAGGTTGGCCAGCGACTTCGACACGCAGCCGCCCGGAAACAGCTTGAAGTTGACCTCGGACAGGCCGAACGTCGCCTCCTCCGCAGCGATGGCGAGGTCGCAGCCCTCGACGATGGAGAACGCGCCGCCGAAACAGAAGCCGTTGACCATCGCGATGGTGGGCTTCGGATAATAGCGCAGCGTGCGCCCGCGCCATTCGACGGCGAGGCGGGTGATGCGGTCGTATTCGCCGGGCTTGTCCTTCAGCTCGGTGAAAAACTCCTTCAGATCCATGCCGGCACAGAAGGCGGGGCCGGCGCCGGTGATGACAACAACGCGCGCGGCATCGTCATAGCGCAGCGCCTCAAGCGCGGCGGTCATGTCCTGATGCAGCCTAGGGCTCATCGCATTGCGCTTGTTGGGCCGGTTCAGCGTGATGGTCGCGACGCCATCGGCGATGTCAATCAATAACGTTTCGTACTTCATGCCCTGCTCCGTTCCCTCGCTGAGGCCGGCGTTTCGCGATTGTGCGATTATCGCCCACTAACTCACTATTCGCCCACGCTAGCATCGCGCTTTCGCGCTGACAATGCCGCCACCGCATGGCGCCATGCAGATCAGTCGAGGCCGAATTCCGCTGCGATCTTGGCGTTATGCTCGCCGAGCGCCGGCGCCGGCATGCGGTGCGGTCCGCGCTCGCCGTCGATCAGCACCGGACGCTCGATGCCGGTGACGGTCCCGAGCCTCGGATGCTGCATCTCGTAGAACGTGCGAAGGTGCTGGACCTGCGGATCCTCGATCACCTCGTCCGCCGACCAGATCGGCGCATGCGGCACGTCCTCGGCCTCGAGGCGGCGGCACCATTCGGCACGCGGCTGCGTCCTGAACGCAGCGGCAAGTTCGGCTTTCAGAACCTCGTAATGGGTCACGCGCGCATCGCGGGTCGAAAAGCGCTCGTCGTCGGCCAGTTCGGGCCGCTCGATCGCGGCGAGGAGGCCCTTCCAGAACTTGTCCGGCGTGGACAGGTGAAGCGCCAGCATGCGGTCGTCGGCGCACGCGAAGGCATAGGATTGCGAGGTGGAAACCCGCGTATGCGATCCACTGACGATGCCAAGGCGCGCAAAGGTTGCGAAGGTGTCCGGGATGAAGGCGATTCCCGATTCGAGCATGTTGGTCGCAACGCGCGCGCCTTTGCCGGTGACCGCCCGGCTGAGTAGCGCGGCAAGGATGCCGTAGCAGGCATACATGCCGGTCACATTGTCGGCGATGGTCGGCCCTGCCGCATCGGGCCTCTGCGGATCGAGCAGCAGGCTTGCAATCCCGCTCATTGCGATGCCGACGGAATCGTAGGCCGGACGATCACGGTAAGGCCCGCTGTCGCCAAAGCCGGTTATCGAGCAGCGCACGAGACGCGGATTGAGCTTCTCCAGCGTCACGTCGTCAAGACGGAGCCGCGCCAAGACGCCCGGCCGATAATTGTCGAGCAGCACGTCGGCGCGGCTCAACAGCTTGTGCAGCTTGGCCTGCCCGCTCTCGCTTTGCAGGTCGAGCTGGATGCTCTCCTTGTTCCGGTTATAGGCGGAGAAATGCGGCGAGTAGAGATCGCCCCGATAGGCCCGGAACGGATCGCCGCCCTTCGGATGCTCGACCTTGATGACGCGGGCGCCGAGATCGGCCAACATCATCCCGGCGAGCGGCGCCGTTATCATGGTTCCGAGCTCGATCACCAGAATGCCGTCGAGTGGCTGGGTCATGGTCGCCTGTCCATCATGGCTCGCACGCCAGCACGCGGTCCGGCCGCTGCGTTGCCGCCCGGCCCCATCGCTCGATTTGCAACGCTCTCCCTCACGCGGGCTTGTGCGAATACCGCTCTTATGGTTTTTAATCGCGCTGAGGATGGCCAACGCCTTCCAGCTTGTCAATGCAGCCCGGATCCACAACCTCCTCTGAACGCATGGTTACAAAGGACACCACCAAGGAAAAGCCGCCGTCCTGGTTCTCGGAATCGCTGGCCCGCGGCCTGATGGTCATACGGGCTTTCGATGCGAGCGCGCAGCGTTTGCGTCCGACCGACGTCGCCAAACGCACTGGCCTCAACCGCGCCGCCGCGCGCCGCTATATGCTGACGCTGCAGGATCTCGGCTATCTCGGGTCGGAAGACGACCGCTTTTATCTGCGGCCGAAGGTGCTCGATCTCGGCTATGCCTATATCTCGTCGATGCAGATCGACCGGCTGGTCCAGCCCTTCCTCAACGATCTCGCCGCGCGCACGCACGAATCCTCCAGCTTTGCGGTGCTGGACAATGACGAGGTGCTGTTCGTGGCGCGCTCGTCCGGCGAGAAGATCCTGCAGATTTCCGTCAGCATCGGCGGGCGCGTGCCGGCCTGGTCGACATCGCTCGGACACGCGCTTCTCTCCGGACTCTCTGAAGAGGACTTCGAGCGCTACCTGAAGTCGCTGAAGGCGCAAGTCGGCAAGCTGCCGATCAGCCTGCGCGATCTCAAGGCATCCATTGAAAAGGCGCGCAAGCAGGGCTGGGTGCTGGTGTCGAACGTGCTGACCCGCGGCATCGTCGGCATCGCCTCGCCGATCCGCAATGCGGATGGCAGCCTGCTGGGCGCGATCAATGTTGCAAATTACGGCGCCGGCAATCCAAAGCTTGTGCGCGATCACGTTCCGCTGCTGCTCGAAACCGCCGCAAGCCTCGAACGAACGCTCCAGGCACGCGGACAGACCGGCAACGCGGATCGCTTCTCGGCGCGCGCGGCGCGCCTCGTCACCGGCCGCGAAACGGCCCGCTAGTTACAGCGCGAAGCGTTTCACCGCGTCCCAGTCCACCACCGACGCCACCGAAGACGTGTCGGGCAGCATGATGCAGCCGTTTTCGATGACCGGAAGCTCGTTGGCCACCTGCTCGGTCATGGCGAGATACCAGGTCAGTTCCGCCGGCAGCATTGGCTGTCGCAGCGCCGCCGCAAATTGCAATGCCGCGAACGTCCCAAGCGCGCTCTCGCCCATCAGGCCTGCGACGACGCCGCGCCCTTCCGCATCCGCAGCGTCCTGCAGCAGCCGGCAATCCGACAGGCCGAACCGGCCGGGCTTGGCGCTCAAAGCCTGCGCGCCCTGCGCGAGAAACAGCCGCGCATCGCGCAGCGACCAGGCGTAGAAATCCACGAGCACGGGAATCGGGCTGTCCGCGCACAACGCCGCGAATGCAGGGTCCGGCGAGAACGGACATGGGTCCTCGATCACACGCGCGCCGGCATCGGCGACCGCGCGCGCATAATCGAGCGCGTTGTCGAGCTGGTAAGCGCCGTTGCAATCGACATAGAGCGCGACGTCCTCACCGACGGCCTTCCGAATCGCGTGAATGCCCTCGATATCGGTGGCGACGCCCTGTCCGCCTTTCACCTTGAGCGTGCGAAACCCGTAACGCTCGCGCATGTCGGCGGCTTCCGCCGCCATGACCTGCGGCGTCTGCCGCGTGACCGCCCACGACAATTCCACCCGCCGGCTGCCCTGCCAGGTCTGCCAAAGCGGACGCTGCATTTGCGCGGCCTTCAAGTCCCAGCAGGCATTGTCCACCAGACACTTGGCGGCGAGATTTTCCGGGATGCGATCGAGCGCGCGCCGTGTTGCATGCGGATCGGACAGATCGAGTGTCCGCAGCAGCGGGATGAAAATCTCCTCGATCGTCGTGATCAGGCTGCGGGCCGTCACCCCGCCCCATGTCGGCTTCACGGTGACTTCGGCGACGCCCGTCTCGCCACTCTCCGCGGTCAGCCGCAGCAGCACAAAAGGCGCGGCCTCCTCTACAATATCGCTCCACACCACCGGCCGCGCATAGGGCAGCGCATAGGCATGGAGCGAATAATCAGCGAGACGCATCGTGCACTTATTTGGCGGCTTGTGCGCCTTCCAGCAACTTGCCGAATCTCGGAGACTCGACGGCGACGAAATCAGTTAACTGCTTCGGATTCATGAAACGCGGCTCGGCGCCGAGCTTTGCCATCTTCTCGCGGATATCGGGACGCTTGAGGATCTTTTCGACCTCGGCCGCGATGCGCTGCACCACCGGCTCCGGTGTTCCCTTGGGTGCGAACAAGGCGAACCAGGCCTGCACGTCGAAGTCGGAGAACCCGGATTCCGCGACCGTCGGCACATCGGGCACGAGCGAACTGCGTTCGGCACCGGTAATCGCCAATACCCGCAGCTTGCCGGTCTTGACCTGCGGCAGCAGCGCCGGAACGGTGAAGAAGATGAAGCTGACATCGCCTGAGAGCACGCCCGTCACGGCTTCCGGTCCGCTCTTGTAGGGCACATGCGCCATGTCGAGCCTGGCGGTAGACTTCAGCATCTCGGCCGCGAGGTAGCCGGACGTTGCGACGCCGGCCGAGGAGAAGGTGACGGTACCGGGCTTGTCACGGGCGAGCTGCACCAGCTCCTTCAGCGATTTCACAGGCAGATTGGAATTCACCACGAGCAGGTTCGGCGCCGTCGCGATCATGGCGACCGGCGGGATGTCCTTCATCGGA
>Ga0182748_1003890_pt1 | contig 12252 bp, 5 predicted proteins | sample eDN3rd37CKraftOP_FD_128877 | JGI IMG/M metagenome (GOLD analysis project Ga0182748, IMG submission 128877) | Enriched Organic Plus compost microbial communities from Emeryville, California, USA - eDNA 3rd pass 37_C Kraft OP (version 2) (version 2) ...
CGAACCGCTTCGCGCTTGAATTCATCAGTGAATGTTCTTCTGCTGCGTGTCATCGTCCTTCTCTCCAGGCATCATCATGCCATCTGATGTGTCCGGCGAGATAGGGCAAGGCCAAAGCTGGGCGTCGCCTGCAAGATCAACAATGATTTTCAGAAAATCGACCAAGATGATGTGGCGCACCGCGAGGAAAGCGAGGGCGTGCAACGCTTTCTGCCGGATCTTTCGCAAAGTATGACTCTTGCCATGCTCTGTACCATGCTGATTCTCTTCAATAACGGCCAGATCGTTGAATGGAGCTATTGCCGCAGACTGCTGTTGGAAGGGAAAAGTGCTTCCAGGTAAGCGCAGATTGGATCAATCCCCAGCGTCAGTGGCTCAAGGCAACAGAAGCAATCCCGATTCTGCCAGATACTGCTTGTGACACGCTTTGGCTTCTGAAATCTTCTTCTCGTCGGTAACCAAGCCAGCATGAGCTGCTGCAGCGGAGGTTGCTCTGATTCTCTGACCTGCCGATTTACGCTCGGAAGATATCCACCTTCGTTTCAAGGCACTTGCGCAAGCTCAGATCATTCGCGCCCACCTCGAACCAACCTCCGGGCTTCTGGAAGAAATCCAGCCCCCGGCCAATCTTGATCACCCAGCCGTTGTCGATACGAATCTCCCGATCGTGCATGTTCGGGTTGAGCTTTACCTCCAGCTCGACATCCAACTCCAGCAGGCTTTGCTTCAGTTCATCAAGCTTCTCTGCAATGTCGGCCAACTGGGTCTTGTCGTCGTAGCCGGTGATCAGGCTGATCTTCTTCACGGTGCCAGCCTTCAGTACCGTCTCGCAGAAGCGCACGAAGTTCTGAATCTGGTGTTGCAGCCGGATGTACGGGTCCTCGATGACGACCGACTTCGCGCCCTGTAGGTAAGGGCCGAGGATCGACTCATAGCTGTACCCGGTATCGCCATAGAGGATGGTGAAGTGCTGTTCCTTGAGCTCTATCGGTGACGACCCAACCGCAGTCGAAGCCGGGGCCGGGGCCGGTGATACCGGCGTCGGGACTGCTGGAGTCTCCTGTGCAGCAGGTGCCGCTTGTACAGTGGGTTGCACTTCGACTGCCTCAGTCGGCTGCTCATCCGCCTGATTCAAACGACGGCGCGCAGGTTCTTGCGTTGCCGCCGCATCCTTCGACTCGGGGCAGAAAACTACCACTTCCTCGCCGCTGGCCTTGAAGTAGGACAGGTTGATGCGCGCAAACTCGTCATCCGGTTTGCGCTTGTTCATCTGCTCTTTGACGCGGCGGCGGCACTCCGTGGCATAGGCCACGTATTCCTCGAACTCCTCATCCGTCGGCGGTCCGTTCGGATGCAAGACCTTCAAGAACGCGCAGACGGTTTTCTTGATGCCTTTCTCATCACGCCCCTCAATCGACTTGCCGAGCCGGATGCGCTTGCTCACTTCCTCATACCGATTCGTGTGCTTGAACTGGTAGTGGAATGCTTCAGCCAGGTAGTCGGTGATGAAGCCGTAGTTGCTGGTCAGGAACTCGCTGCTATTCTTCGGCATCTCCCAACCCGGGATGTAGGCAGCGAAACGGTCCATCACAGCCAAGTCGAGCTCTGGCGGCAACGGCTGAAATAGATCGTGCTCGTTGGAGTTCACCACCTGCTGCACGGACACGTCAATGTTGCCAACGAAGCTCAAACTGGCATCAGCAATGACCTCTGCCCCGCGCGAAAAGCGCCCGTTGGCCATGAAGTCCTTCATGATCTGAATGGTGTCCGGATCACGCACCTTAATGCCACCGACCTCGTCAAACGCGACCGTATCCCAAAAGCCGACCAGACCCACCTTGCGGCGCGCGTTGTTGTAGAACAGTGTGGCCTTGGTTGCCTGGCCGCCCGAGATCAAGGTGGCATAGGGCGAAAACTCGCTGAAGAAGTAAGACTTGCCGGTGCCGCGTGGCCCCAGCTCGATGTAGTTGTAGTTGGGCTCCACCAGCGCAGCCAACCTGGCGATAAAGTGCATCTGCACGCGCTTCGAGAGCTTGCTGGGCTCTAGCCCCACAGAGCGCAAAACCGCCGCTAGCCACTCGTCACGCGTGAACGCCCCGCGCCCCTCTGCATAACGGTCGAAGTCGAAACGAGTCAGCTGGATCGGCCGCAGATCCTCAATGGAAAACGCATAGTCGTCTTCATCGATGTCGTTGTGCGCCAGGGTCACTTCCGCCCAAATGCCGCCTTCCAGCAGCCGGTCGTTGTCGCGGTAGAACTTCTCGCCAATCGCAATGCGTTGCGAGTTGAAGTTTTCCAGCGATGCCCAGTGGCGCTTTTCTTTCTCGACGTAGCGAACGTGAACTTTGTCGATGAAGCGGTGCTTACCCTTGGTGGCCACCTTGGACTGCGCCGCATTGGCCTCGTCCGGGCGCACATAGTTTTCTTGCAGTGAAGACAGCACTGCCTCCATGCCAGCATCCATCTCTGCCTGATCGTTGCTGGCGCAATACTTGGCAAGCAGAAACTCCAGGACGAACGTCGGGACGTTGGTGCCTTTCTTGATTCGATGCAACAGGTCCTTGCGTAGCACCTTGCCGTCGAATGTGGCGTTAAGTTTTTGGTCGAGTTCGTCCATAGGGCTCATTCCGTATAGTCGGTTTCAAGCGCCAGATTGCTGTAGGCAGCCAGAGTCGTCGGGTTTAGTGCCACAACCTTGAACTTGCCTCTGAACTCATCATCCATTCGCAGCGCAATCTGCTTGCGCTGGCCTGGCATCAGGGTCACGGTTCTGGTTGCGGGGTTCACATCGCCGCCTGGGCGTGGCTCTCCCACCACATTGCCCTTGCTGTCTTGCGCTTCCAGCAAGATCTCCACGCTCATGTCTTGCGAGAACATATCGTCAGCCACCAGTATCACTTCGATGACCGGCAATCGCGTAGTTATTCGTTTGGCGCCGTTCTTGTAGCTCAGCTCCACCACCACCTTGCGCAATTCCGCATGGGCGGCGGTATCCAGCCTGGCCACTAGCACCGGCACAACGGCCTCTGCCAGGGATGCCCCGCCGTGGAAATACAGGTGCCCTGAGCGATACGGAGCCATGCTGCGCGGTAGTGCCACTTGGGTGAAATCACCGCGAATGCCGACCTTCTCTGCACTGACCACCAGGCTGTGACCATCCGCTGTGCCGTCGCCCAGCATCATGCGGTCATGGGCATTCACCGGCCATTTCCCTTGTGGTTTCACGCACACATCGCCAGCTTCTGCTTGTGCGTTCAGGAAGAAGCCGTGGTCGGTCACGATGACCGCCTCTTTGAAGCCCATGCCACGCAGCTTATGCAGTGCCACGCGGATCAGCTTGAGCGTGCCTGGTATCAGGCCCAGCGTCGTTTCCGGGTTGCTTTCCAGTTGGCTATCGATTTCCGTGGAGCGCAGCACCAGCAGATCGACGGTTTCGGCAATCTTCGGTTTGCCGCGAACAAAATCATTGAGCGGCATTTCCGCGAAGCGATCGCCATACCGCTTGGCCAGCACATTCATGCGCTGCGGGACATTGCTCACCGGTGTACCCGCTAGCTTCGGCACCAGGGAATCGTTCTCCAGCGATAGGGTCAGCCCCGTGCGAGCGCCCGGCAGCAAGCTCGCCATGCCCACCAGGGTGATGGTCGGCAACTGCGCATAGGCCGCTTGCAGCTCGACGGGACCGTCTTCCGCCAGCAGCTTTTCGAGGGCCACGCCCAACTCATAGCGCAGGGCATCCACCATCAGGTAGGCCACTTTGCGCCCGCTTTCCTTGAGTCGATCAGCCACCAGCCGATCAAAGGCATCGGCATTGGCCAGGCGCCCAGTGGGTGGCCAACCGGCGGACTCAACGTGCTTCACAAACACGCCCTGAACCTTTTCTGCCAAACGGCGATAACGCGCCCGAGCTTGGCTGATCACTTCATGCATCAAGCCATGCGGGTCGAGGAAGTCACCCGCCGCTTGTTCAAACTCGCGCTGCAGACGATCTGCTTCACGCAGGCTGCCCAGGTAGAAGTCGATCAGCTCCGCTTGCGAGCGGGCGTGGTCCGGCAACTGGCGCTCAAAATCGTCGCAGGCCTCAACCAGGCTCAAGCCAGACCGCACCAACTCCCACTGGGCCTGGCTTTCGCCCTTGCCGAGCCATACCGAGCTCTTATGGCGGGTCAGCACACGACGCGTGGCATCGGTGTCGCCGCTGACAATGCCCTTGATCGCAGTGCGCAGGAAGGTCCGCTCCTCGAAGGGGAAGGTGTCGCGCTCACCCAGGTCTTCAATCGCACCGCACAGATCGGTCAGATTGAGTTCAGCCTCGATGGCCTCAGCGCGCTCGATGTACGCTGCGCGTGACTTCGGGTCGCTGCGCAGACGGTCGCACACATCCTCGACGATGGGTCTGGCTTCCATCGGTGCGTGCGGTACCCCCTTCAGGGTGTCCGGCAGCGCCACTGGCAGATCAAATACAAACTCACTGAACAGCACGTAGCGCCACAGCTCGTCCGCCAGGGCAGACCAGGTCTTGCCGCGCGTCTTCACGCTCAGGCCCAAGGTAGCGCGGAGAAAATCGCGCGCCTCCTGCACCCAGCCTTCCTGCCCCTTGAGTGCTTCGGATTGACTGATAGTGGGGGCCAGCAGTGCGGCCAGAATCTCGCGGCCAGACTCCACTCGCAACGTGGCTCGCAACTGGGGCCAGCTCACACCGCCGCCAATGGCATCGATCACTGCAAAGGTCGGCCCAGAGGGAGAAGTGGCAAACACCTGCCGAATCTCGGTCGCGTGATCCGGCCTGGCGCGCAGGCACAGGCTCAGGTACTCGTCGCCATCATCTTGCGGGAACACCGCGCCGCATTCCGCGTACAGGGCGAATGGATCAGCTTGCTTCTGCTCGTCGGTTTCCGGGCGCTTAGCAGGTACGTAGATCAACACACCTTCAAGCGGCGCCTTGGGCTGGCCCACCTCTCGCAGTGCCTGCAGCGCCGCCTCACGGCTTTCGATGCTGCTTTCAGACGCATCCACCACCCGCACCTTGTCGGCCGACAGATCGAAACACTGCTCGCGGTAGCGCTTGTCGGCGTCGTACACCACCAAGGCGCCAGCTTGCTTAAGGCGCGGCCGCAGCACGCTTTCTCGAATGAATTCTGCAATCGTCATTTGTCCCCCCGCAGGCTCAGGATGGACATCACCTCCTTGAGCATCTTCTCTGTTCGCGCCGTAATGGCGGCCTCGTTCCAATCATCTCGGCTGGCCAAGTCGGCATTCAGGTACAAGCCGTTGCGGTAGCCAATGAAATCACCCTGATCGTTCTTGCGATCGCGCTTCTTCACGAATTCCATCGTGCCGAGTTTGGAGTTGTAGCCACTCAGAGTCAGGTTGCCGAGCTGGTGAGCGCAGCGCTCACGAATGGCATCCGCAGTCCCTTTCTGATCCCCTTCGAGCATCGTCACCCAGCCCGGCCCCAAGTTCTCGGTCTTCGGCAGGATGTGTTCGACGGTGAAGACAGGGCGATCATTGGCATCATGCGCCCACAGGTCGCGTTTGTTTTCCCGGGTTTGGTGTGTCTCTTCCAGCTTGCAGAGCATGAACCGTGTGGCGTCGTAATTCTCCAGGTACACATCACCCTTGAGGCGCGACTCGCAAACATCTTGTGGGGCTGCCCGTCCTAGCAACCAATCACTGCTCTGCTGGATGAAGTCGTCCAGCGTCGTGATCTCGCCACTGCGAATCTGCGTCAGCAAGTGGCCGACTAGTTCGATGAACATCGGGTCGAGTTCGCGGGTGGGCGGCATATCGGTGAGGTTGCGCCAAAAGAACCACTTGGTGAGCAAAGTGGCCAGACGGCTCACTGCATCACCCTCAGTCCATTTCTGGCTCTGCGCCACCTGGCTGGCCCATAGCAAGAATGCGTAAGCCGGCGCGGCCCCCAGGCGCTGCAGGTCTTGCAAGGCCGCTGCGGCAGCGTCGCCCCATTCCGCGTGTGCGACGGTGGGGTTGAGTAGCGCCGAGTAGGTTTTGCCCTTGGCTTGCAGCGCGCCGAACAGCCACACCGGACGCTTGCGCAACAGGGTGTCGTAGATGGTGATCAGGTTCGAGCGCGTGGCGCGGGTGCAGCCTTTGACCTCGACCCGCTTGAGGTACTTGAACATGTTGTACAGCTGGCGCAGAAAGCGCTCCTGCACCGCCGGGTCGGGCAACAGGTCGATCAGGTCTTTCCACTCGTCAAATGCCCGGTCGATGCCATAGTCCGGACGCTTGTCCAACTCGGCCAGCAGGTTGTTCTTGATGATGTCGATGGCCGAGAGCGGGATACCCCGGTTGTTGATCGTCTCGAAAAGCACAAAGGCATCCGAGTGGCTGGGCACCTCGATCTTGACCAGGATTGCCGCCTTCAGCTTATCCAGCAGCGCCAATGTTTGCTCGATACTCAGCGGCTGCAGGCGCTCGCGGAAATAGCTATACGCTTTGGCGATACGACGATTGCCGAAATAGCTCAGGCCCTTGGGCGCGGAGACTAGCTTCGGGAAGAGGTCACTCAGTACCTTCTGGAAGTCGGCCTTGTTCTGTGCCTGTTCGCTGGGCTCAAAGCGCCACTGATTGGTCGACTTGATAAAGAGCCGATTCTTGAGGTTTACCATCTCAACATTGAAGTCATCATCCGGGTCAGGATGGGCCTTCAGCCGGTCGTAGAGCGCGCAGAACAGCAGGCTGATCGTGGTGAAACGCTGCTGACCATCGATCAGCTCCAGACGTCCTCCCGCCATCGAATCCTTCTGGTTGTTCACGCAGATGATCGAGCCCAGGAAATGCCCCTTGGGGGAATCCTCCAGATCATTGAACAGCGCCTCCCAGTCCCTCGGTTTCCACACGTACTCGCGCTGATACTTTGGGATAAAGAACCGCTGCGCAGCATCCGGGTTGAAATAGTGGCTGACCGGGTAATCCTGAACACTACTGATCATTCGTCGCTCCCAGCCTTCTTCTTGCGTGCCTTCTTCGGCGCTGCCTCGGGCTCGATGTACAACTCCTCCAGTCCGTGCGCGATGGCGAGGCTCTTATCGGTTTTGCACTTTTCGCGGACGCGCTCGGGCCAGTAGTTCATGGCCAGGTGCGCCCAGTCGTAATCACCTTTTTCGAGTTTTGCCCAGGTGTCCTTGAGCACCTTCTGCCAGGGCTTGTGGCGGAACAGCGGCCACAGCGGCGCGGCGCTGATCTGCACTCCATCGTCGTGGTTTGGCTTGTAGGTGGGCGCGAGCTTGAGCAATGTGTCGCGCAGCTCGATCAGCTCCAGCTCGAAGGCTTGCAGGGATTCGAATTGCTTTTCGTCGTCGCGGGTGCGGGCCGCGCCCTTGTTACGCAGCGCCGTTACGTCAGCACCGACTTCTTTGAGCTTGGGTTCGACAAAGTCGTTGATAGCGGTGTACAGCGTCTGACTGGTGAGGCTGGGGTAATAGACCCACAGCGTATAACTGCCGGATGTCGTGCTCAGCGGCCAGTAGATAGGCGCCTTGCGGCGACTCTTGGAGTAGCGCTGCAGATGGAATGGGAAGAAGTCGCGCTGCAACCAGCGGCGTACGTCTTCCGGCACGGGAGCCTCGACACGGGTGAGCACCTCTTCGACCAGTCGCGCCAGGTCGTGCGGATGACCGGGATCATCCACCAAGATGCCCGCATGCGCATGGAAGGGTTCGGCACCCTCGGGCAACATCCCGGGGCTTTTCGCCGGCAGCGGATCGAAGGGTTCCGGCTCGGCAGGTGCAGCACGCTCGCCGGTGGCCAAGCGCCAGTCGAAACGACCGAAGGACACACCGAGGGCCCAACTTAACAGGCCCGCCGTGTGGTCGATGGGGGCAGCGCTGTCTTCGTCGCTGCTGGCCTCGTCGTCCTGGTCATCGCCCGCTTCGGAACCTTCTTCGTTGGCTGCGCCCTGACTAGCTTGCACGGCTGCGCGGTCAGCCTCGCTGAAGCCATAAAGATCGAAGGCGATGTCATCGATCTCCGTTTGGATGCGCGCCAGCTCTGCCTCGACGGTCGGCGAGTCGAAATCGCCCAGACGGGGGCGAAGTGCAGCGGGCAAAGAGAACGCTCGGGAGGTTTCTTCAATGGCGTCTAGGGTGCGCTTCAATGACCAAGCGCGGCGTGCAAGGGCGGCGAGTGTGGATTTCTGATCTGAAGAGAGGCTGGGAACTGGAGTCTTCTGAATGATTCCGACCTCAAAAGATCGCGCTGTCGAATCTCCGGCATTCAAACTCAATTCGATCAACGCTCCAAATGGCCGAGATAGCATTAGGGCCAGGAAGGCCAAAAGTGACAAAGGAGTGTCGTCAGCATCAAACGCGACCGGGCCCTTGTCCGCAAATATTGCCCCTCTAGGCATAACGCGAACACCAAACTTCTGAGTTCTCCTCGGCCAGGTCAAGCCTGGGCGGAAGAAATAGTTTGCGGCTGTATCTCGAAGCATCCATACGTTCGAGCGCACACCGCCGTTATCGTTTACGTTGTTCTTTATTTCGCCCCCATCCTTGAACCAACTAACAACCAGATAAAGATCCGCATAGAAGGGTGAATATGCGCCACCCTTGGCAAACGGAAACCACTTGTCCGAAATGCCGTCAGCGCCAACCTCCCACCAGCCACGAACGAAGCGGAAGTCATCGGCAGTTGCCAAGCCCTGCTTGACCGTGCGCCCTCCACTTTCAAAAGGTAGTAATCTCTGGAAGGTCTCGCGAACTGCATTCGATACCCAATAGGCGAAGGGCTTTCCTGGAACCGCATCGAAAGCGTCGGGCTCGACGGTGAAAGCACGCGGATCAATTTCACCCTGCTGAAGCCGGGCGCAAATGGTCTGCAAGGCAATTGCCTTGTCGTCCTCTGCTAGCAAGCGCAAAAACTGGCTCATGCTCGTTTCTCCAACACATAGGCGGCGGCCTCAACCATCGCATCGTCCATCACGCCGTGCCCCAGGTCAGCCATGAGTTCTGGCTTGGCAATTCCCAACACCACCTGCTCCCGCCACTTTTGAAAGCTCGAAAGGAAGAAGCAAGTTCGCGAGGTGATAGCACCAATGCGACCGCCGACACGCAGCAACTCCAGTCCTCTTTCAACCATGATGGCTAGTAGATCGCTTTTGCTGCGTGGGTAGGCCTTAGTGAGTTGATCCTTTGTGCTTGAAGCTAGCGCACCAAATGGAGGATTCATAACAACCACGTCGAACATTTCACGGCACAGATCGATGAGCCGCAGCCCTTGCAGAGCATCCTGTGCGAACAGCCGCCCCTGATATGTCGACTTGGCTGCCTGTGCGAACTCGGTGAGTGCCGTGCGCAGACGTGCCTCGGCCTGCTGCCAGCTCTCGTGCTCCTGTTTGGCAAACAGGCCTGTGCCTTTGCCTACGTAGACTTGGCGGATCAAGTGCGGTAGCTCGCGCTCGACCTGGAGCAGCACCCCCAGTTCCGGCAGCCCTTTGAGCATTTGCAAGGTCTTCTCGAACAGTTCGGCATCGCGCTTGTCCAGGCTGGCTACGAACTGCTGGCGCAGTTCACGCTCTGCCGGAGGCGCGATAGCTGCGACCACATGGCCCCGCCCAATCGGAGGACGGTCTTTGGCCTTCACCCCGGCATCGTGCCAGGCACGCTGCGCCCGTAGCCACAGCGCCAGCGAGGCAATCTGCGCGGCGCGCGGATCAATATCGACGCCATAGATGTTGTGTTCGATGACCAGACGCGGCGTGTCGCGTAGGAATGCAGCCTCGTCCTCATAGGTCTGGCTCAGGGGCTTGAGTGCAGCTTGGGGCTGAGTTGAGACATCCAACGAGCCAGGGCCGTGCTGCTGCTCCCAGGCCCATGCCTCACGATAAATCTCGACGAACAGATCGAAGGCATACAGACCAAAGTGCATAGAGCCACAGGCTGGGTCCAGCAACTTCAGGGTGCGCGGGTCGCGCAACTTGGGGGTGGCTTGTGGCGTTTCGTCCGGCTTAACCAGCAGGTACTGGCTGCGATCGCGCAGACTGGTGGCTCCGCCAGTGGCGTTGAACCAGAGTCGCCCGAGGGTGTTGTCCACCAGAAACTCGACCACATAGCGCGGCGTGAAGAACTGGTTGCGTACCGCCAGTTCTCGGCTGTTGCGCGGTGCCTGACTGGCATCGCGCATCGCCTTGCGCTCTTCCTTGGAATTGAAGTACTGGTAGATCCAGCCGATGGTTTCGTCCTCGCTCCACAGCGGGGCGATGTCGGCTTCGTTGATCAGGTTCAGCACTTGCAGCAGTGCAGCCTCGCGCGGGAAAAGCCGGCCCTGCGGTGAGTAGCGGTCGAACAGGCCCGGCAGGTCTTGCGCGAGTTCATCAAACACACTGAACAGGTACACGCGGTAGGCATCGCCGGTTTCGCCCAGGCCGGTGCCGGCCAGTCGCGCATAGAGCTGAAAGCCCTTGGCCTGGAAACCGTTGCCCACTGACTCAACCAACAGACCCCGCGCCTCCGCCATGCGCAGCGCTGCCAGGCGGTTGAGCACGGTAAAGGCCTGCTCGCGGACGATGCGGTCCAGCCCCTGGGTGGCATTCATGTCTCCACTGGCTGTGTAGTGCGCCAGGGTGTCGCGCAGGATGCGGGCGGTTTCGCGCTGGGCGTCGTTGATATGCCGCAGGCCGGCCAGCTCCGCCACGGTGCCCGAGTTAGGGTCCATGCCATAGTCGTTCTGTAGCTGACGGGTGAATTCCTCTTCCAGCACCCGGCGCGCGTCGTTGACGAAGCGCTGGAGGCGGTTTCTGGTTGTTTGGTCAAAAGCCATCAATCGGTTCCTATTGTTCTGTGACCGCTTGCTGTGAGCCTGGCGCTTGCCAATCCTGGCCAAAGTGAGCGCGCAGGCTCTCGATGGCGGGCGGCAAAGCGCCGTCGCAGGTCACGCCCAGGTAGGTGGCCGCACGCGTGGTGCCCACGTACAGGTATTTGTCGAAGAGCGCTGGATGCAGTGCGGCGAGTTGGTCAATGCCCACGAAGAACACCGCTTCGAACTCCAGGCCTTTGATGTGTTGGATGTCGAAAACCCGGACGTTGCTCTCCTGTCCTACGGCCTGGCCCTCACGGCAGGCAATGACCTGGATGTTGTGTTCGGACAGGGCTTCGTTCAGCGCCTCAGCCACTGGCGCCACATCGTCTTCGGCATTCACAAAGATGGCTGTGGACGGCAGTTGGCCGACAAAGCGCTCGATCTCGCGGATACGGTCGGCCAGCCATGCCACCACGTCATCGCCATTGGCATGCTCCAGCAGAGCCGGTGCAACGCCGTTGCTGTCGACGTGGGCGGGGAGACTGGCGTGCTGCTCCGTCCCGCCGACAGCGCGGATCATGGCGCGGGCAAGCTCGTTGAGCTGCTTGCTTTGCCGGTAGGAGACGGTGATCTCCTTGATGTCAAAGTCGGCAAAGACCCACTTCATTTCGTCGGCAGATCGCGCACCCCAGGTGGTCAGACGTTGATTGAAGTCGCCGCAGGCAAAGAACGAGCGCAGCCGTGGATGCGCCAGGGCGGCCATGCAGGCCAGTTGGATAGGCGAAAAGTCGGTCGCCTCATCCACCAAGACCTGGTTGCGGTAATGGCCCAGGATGGGCTGAAGTGCAGACCAAGCGGGGCTGTCGATATCACGCTGAACGTTGGGCCGGCTGATCAGGTCGCCTGCGGCGCGCAGGATGGCGAGCAGCACAATGTCCAGTTCGAGCGGATGGATATCGCGGGCTTCGAAGCCTTCGTTGCGATACCAGCTCCCGGCTTGCTGGCGTTCGCGCCGGAACGCGCGGTAGCGCTTGGGAATGCCGTCGAGATAGCGCTTGACCGGGTTCACGAAGCGGCGCGCGTTGGTCTGCACCAGTAGGCTCGCACCCACCTCCGCGCGATCGGTTTCCGTCAGGCCGCGATCGGCCAGCCACTCGATGATTTTGCCGTTACGCGACGTCTTGCTGACCGCACGCTTTGAGGCTGCAGATCGGGCTTGGGCTCTCACCGCTTGCATGTAAGCGGTGAGAGCGGCGGCACGACCGGTGCGCGGTGCTGTGGTGTCTTCTTCCTCATCAGCATCAAGCTCGTCTTGTTCGTCGGCATCGATGGTCTGGGCTTGCTGCAGGCCGTCGATGAAGCGCGCCAACTCATCCAGAAACGCCCGGTTGCGGTTGAGTTGGAGATTGAGCGCGGCTTTGATCTTGCCGTCAGTGTCTTCTTTCAGGCTGGCGACGAGCGCCTGTACTTTGGGGAGCTCGGCTGCCAGCG